>ENA-OQCK01000548-OQCK01000548.1-human-gut-metagenome-genome-assembly--contig:-NODE-548-length-19362-cov-3.116350_pt1 | contig 19362 bp, 32 predicted proteins | sample MGYA00242498_ERZ504578 | MGnify/ENA primary metagenome ERZ504578 (study PRJEB26092, sample SAMD00036229) | human gut metagenome | host: Homo sapiens | study: EMG produced TPA metagenomics assembly of...
TATAAATATATATAATTTTACTTTATGCTTTCCATAAGTTACCATATAAACCGTGTGCTGGGTTTTACACCCGGCACCCTGTCAAATATCAAGCTATCGGGAATATGAGGAGGAAAAAGAAATGGCATCATTACAAAAGAAATGGAAAGGATTGGCATTCTGCCTGCTGCTGGCTGTCCCTTCCTGGTTTCTGGGGAAAATGTTCCCCATCATCGGCGGCGCTGTCATCGCCATCATTGCCGGCATGGTCATCGCCGTATTCATGAAAAATAAAGACGGCTTGGAGGACGGCATCAAGTTTACCTCAAAAAAAGTACTTCAGTGGGCGGTCATTCTTCTGGGATTCGGGATGAACTTAAATGTGGTACTGGAGACGGGAAAGCAGTCTCTGCCCATTATTGTATGCACCATCACCACCTCTCTGGTGATTGCCTTTGCGCTCCATAAGCTTATGCATATCCCATCCAACATCTCCACCCTGGTGGGAGTGGGCTCCTCCATCTGCGGCGGTTCCGCCATCGCAGCCACGGCGCCTGTAATCAATGCGGATGACGATGAGGTTGCCCAGGCCATATCCGTGATTTTCTTCTTTAACGTACTGGCAGCCATCCTGTTCCCCACCTTAGGCAAGGTTCTGGGATTTGACACTGCGTCCGGCAATGCCTTTGGCGTCTTTGCTGGAACAGCCATCAACGACACATCATCCGTCACCGCAGCCGCAGCCACCTGGGACAGCATGTGGAACCTGGGGGCGGCCACACTGGACAAAGCAGTCACGGTAAAGCTGACCAGGACCCTGGCCATTATTCCCATCACTCTCTGTCTGGCCTTCATCCGGACCAGGAAGGAGGAAAAGGAAGATCAGGCCAGCGGACAGTCCGTAAGCTTTAAGGATATCTTCCCGTTTTTCATTCTCTACTTCATCGGGGCCTCGGTCATCACCACCATTGCCATGGGAGCAGGGATTCCTGCCTCAGTCTTTGCGCCCATTAAGGAGTTGAGCAAGTTCTTCATTATCCTGGCCATGGCAGCTATCGGACTGAACACGGACCTGGTCAAGCTCATCCGCACCGGCGGCAAGCCCATGCTCATGGGCGCCTGCTGCTGGGTGGGAATCACCGCAGTGAGCCTGGGACTCCAGAGCGCGCTGGGAATCTGGTAATACATATCAATCTGAAGGGGCTTCCCTGCCTATGCCCTGGTCCGCCATGGCCAGCAGGCGAATCCGCATGTAATGGCATGAATTGGCAGAGATGATATCGTTGCGGTACCCCTTGTTGACCCCCACATAAAATATGGAATGAAAGTACATATCCTCGCCGTGGTGCCGCAATAGTCAGCCAGGGCCTTCATGGCCTTTCTGGCGGATTCCACGTTGCCGTAGGAGAAATGTTCATGGACATAAAGATAATGGCCGTGACGATACACAAAAGCGCCATGGTGATTCTGGCTTATCGCCGCCCAGCTCAACCACCTTACGAATCAGGGTGGCTGCTATACCGATGTCCGCCAGGACCTGGATGAAGGTTTTGCCTTCCATGGCCGATGTGGGCGAAAATGCGTTTCCCACCACTGCCAGGGCAGCGGGAATGAAGGGAATTAATCCTCGAACGCGTTCCGGATATATTACAGCACATTATTCTCCCTGCGCCCCTTTTCCAGGGCCCTCAATGTACTGTCGTGGAGCACTTCCTTCTTATACTGGTCCTGGGACAGATAGTAGGAATAGAGGATGTCCGTCAGGAGGAGAATGGGGAACTGAGGTGAAATCACATTTCCATGGTTCAAATGGAGCAGCGAGGGAAGAAGCACCACCTCATCGCAGAAGGCATCAAAGTCAGGCCTGTTCCTGGCTGTGAGCATCACGGTCCTGGCCCCCCGCTTGTGGGCTTCCTCCAGAAGGTATAACACCTCCTCCTTTTCACCGCTGATACTGACGCCAAAGACAAGGCAGTTCTCGTCCTGGAACACGCCGCGCATACGCATCATATCGCTGTGATCCATGGATGTGATGTCCATGCCGATCCGCATAAAGCGCAGCTCCATCTCCCTGGCAGCCAGGCCTGAGCTTCCTGTTCCGCAGACAAACACGCGGCCCGCCTTGGCCATATACCGGCACACCCGCTCAACCTGCTTTTCATTTACCAGGTTATACGTCTTATTCAGAAGCTCCTGGTAGGCATTGAGCACCGTTCTGGTGTTGCCTGTCATGGAATCCTGCTTAACCACAAAATTTTCCTCATACTGGTAAATAAATTCCCTGTATCCCCTGAATCCGCATTTCTTTGCAAACCGCGACAGGGATGCCTCCGACACAAACAGCTTTCCGGCCACTGACTTGGCTGAGAAATCCATCTGTTCCCTGTTATAGATAAAAAAATCCGCAATACTGCGCTCCACCGTTGTAAAATTCACATAGTTGGATTCTATGACGGGTATCACTGATTTCAGATATTCCATAATACCTCCTCCCGGTTAAGACCACGGGCCGCTTTAAACAAATGCCGGTCAGCTTTGGGCCTTTCCCTGTCTCTCCAGAAAATGATAGTAGGCCCCCCGCATCCCCGCGTCATTCTGGTGCTTCGCAAAGGCCAGCTCTGTCTTTTCATATATGCTGGATACCAGATACCGTGCAAGAGCCTTTTCCAGTCTGGGCCGCAGGTACTCCTCCTGAGCCATGATTCCTCCTCCCAGCACCACTATCTGGGGATTCAGCACATAGCATATATTGGAAATGCCTTTGCCCAGACAATCGCACATCTGGTCAATGGCTTCCCTGCATATGGGATCCCCTTCCCTGGCCAGCTGGAAGATGCGGTAGCCATTCCACGCATCCTCAGGCTCCCCCTTTGCAGCCGCCACCCGTTTTACCAGTATGCTGGCAGCTCCCAGGGTCTGGAAATCACTTCCGTCCATATGCATGTATCCCACCTCACAGGCGCTTCCGCTCCATCCGTGGTACACCCTGCCGCCGATGATGATACAGCCGCCGATACCGGTTCCAACCGTAAGGCACAGGGCTGACTGAGCGCCTGCCGCTGCCCCGGACACAGCCTCCGCCAGGCCGGCGCAGTTCACATCATTTTCCACCTCGCAGGGAAGTCCGAATTCCTCCTCCATGCCGGCCTTGATTTTTGTTCCCGCATACTCCGGAATCAGAGGGGCGGAATAGAATATCTCCCCCTTCTCCACATCCACCATGCCGGCAGTGGATACACAGATACCCTCCGCCTTCCAATACTTCAAGTAATCCGCCGCAATCCCCAGGACCTTTTTAAGCAGGGCGGGACCGCCCCTAAAGGCCTCGGTGGGCACCTTATCCTTTGCAAGAAATTTCCCATTTTCATCCAGCACACCGTGCTTGATTTCCGTTCCTCCGATATCAATGCAAATATACTGTTTCATCGTGACACCGCTCCTTTAAACCTTCTTTTCATCCTGTCCTGCCTCTTGTTTTGACATTTTCCTTCCGCTGACCTGCCGCAAAAGGCAAACCTGCCCGGGGCGCAAAACGGATGCTCCGTCCCGCGCTCCAGGTCTTTGGTTTGCCTCTGTCTCCGGATTTATATGCTTTTAATGGTCAATCCGCACCTTAAATATGGCCTTCTTGATTTTCTCAGATTCATCAACGGCCACGGCTGTGCGGTGCCCGTCCTCCGGGTAGCAAATCAGGAAATCGCCTGCCCGGAGTACTACATGGCTGTTGGACCCGCCGTCCATGGGAAGGAAGTCGTCCTTCTCCACAAATTCCTTCTGCTCCATATTCTCAATAAAGTTTAAATCAATCTGCTCCTGGCCGTCAAGCATTAAATGCACATCCAGGTAATTCCTGTGGGCTTCCCAGAAACGGTTCTCCGGCCGGGTAGTCTCATACTCCACACATTGACAAACAGTCTCTCGCCGTCAATGGGATGGCTGCCCTTTTCATAGGATACCAAATCGTGTTCCTTTGCATAGGCAAAGCATTCCTTTAAATCCTCAGGAAGAAAGGCATATGTTTTTTCCTGTGTGATGTTTCCAAATATCATGATTACCTCCTGTCAGCGAATCATTAATTGTGGTAAATCGTAGCGTCCTTTACCGGCTTGGATGTATCCCCATCCAGCTTTCTTGTAATCATGCTCACCGGAATTCCCACTACCAGGGAGATGGCGATGGAGATGATGGAATAGGACCAGATGGATACAGAGCCGCGGGAGCCATGTACTTGATGCAGACCATGGTAACGGCTGCCACAAAGAATGCCACGTAAGCGCCCTTTGCATTTGCCACCTTTGTGAATGTACCCAGGGCAAATGTGCCGCCCAACACGCCTAACACCAGTCCCATGAAACCGTTGAACCACTCATATGCTGACTTGATTTCGCCGTTTGCCAGTACCATGGACACCAGGATGGCCACAACGCCCACTCCCAGGGATACGTACTGCGCGATTTTTGTCTGAAGGGCAAAGCTCATCTTCTTTCTGGAGAGACGCTCCTGGATATCCAGGGTCCAGCTGGTTGCTACTGAGTTAAGGCCGGTGGACAGAGTCGACTGGGATGCCGCATAGATGGCTGCCAGAAGCAGTCCTGTGATACCTACCGGGAGCTGATATGCAATATAGGAGGCGAAAATCTGGTCCTGCTGTGCTGCCGGCGGAAGTGCATTCTGGCTGTAAAATACATACAGGCCTGTACCGATGAGGTAAAATACGGTTGCGATGAAGATGGACAGCGCGCCGTTGGTCAGCATCATCTTGTTCAGTTTCTTCATGTCTGTGGTGGTGGTGAAACGCTGCACAATATCCTGGCTGGATACATAGGAGGAACAGGTGTTAAGACCGGCTCCCACAATCAGCAGGAATACGCTGTCCTTCAGTATATTGGGATTGAAAATCGGCTGATCAGATGCCAGGAACTTACCTCCGGCCATGGACTGGAAGATGGCTCCGAATCCGCCGTTGATACCGCCTGCCAGATAAAACAGGGCAAAGGTAACGCCTACCAGAAGAACGCTGCCCTGGATGAAGTCTGTCCAGAGAACGGATTTCAGTCCGCCTGTATAGGAATAAATGATGGCAATTACGCCCATGGCAATAATCAGTATGTTTACATTGATGCCCGTCAGGTTGGCCAGAACCATGGACGGAAGATACATGATGATGGACATGCGGCCCACCTGGTATATGATGAACATGACAGCGCCCAGGACACGCAGGCCTTTGCTTCCGAAACGGATTTCAAGATAGTGGTAGGCTGTGTCGATGTCCAGCTTGCTGTAGATTGGCAGGAAGAACTTAATGGTAATGGGGATGGCCACAATCATTCCTAACTGTGCGAACCACATAATCCATGTCCCTGCATAGGAATTTCCTGCCAGTGACAGGAAGGAAATAGGACTTAATAATGTTGCGAATATGGAAACGGAAGTAACCCACCACGGAATGGTGCCGTCTCCCTTAAAGAACTCTTTTCCCTTCATCTCCTTTTGGAGAAGTAGAGTCCGGCAAATAATACAGCCGCAAGATAAACAACCAGGATAATCAAATCAATTGTAGTAAAACCCTGCATAAATCAATCTCCCTTCTTTGCTATACGGAAAACCCGGGAAACATCCTCCCTTTCCCAAACGCCCTGCGGTCCCGCGCCGGCCCTTTCTCCCTCCAGAAAGGACCGGGGACCATTCACTTTTACCTCCGGTACCGCACACCGCTTAGCAGTATGCCGCAACCGCTTCCTTCACCATGCGGGCCGCTTCCTGTGCAATGGCAAGGTCTGATTCAACCAGCTGCGGCAGCGGCTCCCTGACTCCGCCCAGGTCCAGGGACTCATTGATGCGCAGCATCTCTTTAATCATACCGTACATGTTGCCGTGTCCGGAGCACATCTTGTAGATAATGTCGTTGGCAGCGTACTGTACCCTCATGGCTTCTTCCATCTTTCCTGCCTTCACCAGTTCATCCATCTTGAGGAACAGTTCGGGCATCACGCCGTAGGTTCCGCCGATACCGGCCTCAGCGCCGATGACGCGGCCGCTGATAAACTGCTCGTCCGGACCATTGAAGATGATGTAGTCATCCCCGCCTGCCAGCTTGAACATCTGGATGTCCTGTACAGGCATGGAGGAATTCTTCACGCCGATGACCCTTGGATTCTTCCTCATCTCGCAAACAGGCTCTGTGTCAGAGCCACGCCTGCCAGCTGCGGGATGTTATAGATAATAAAATCCGTGTTGGGAGCTGCCTGGCTCATGGCATTCCAGTAAGCGGCAATTGCATACTCAGGCAGATGGAAGTAGATGGGCGGAATGGATGCTATGGCGTCAACGCCAAGGCTCTCCGCATGTTTAGCCAGCTCTACGCTGTCCTTGGTATTATTGCAGCCCACATGTGCGATGACCGTCAGCCTGCCCTTGGCAGCCGCCATTACATTTTCCAGTGTAATCTTGCGGTCTTCCAGCTCTGGTAGATGCACTCTCCTGAAGATCCGTTCACATAAACGCCTTAACGCCTTTTCTGATGTGGTACTCAGTCAGAGCCTTACCCTCTCCGGGCTCACATTTCCCTCCGCGTCGTAGCATGCGTAAAATGCAGGAATAACACCTTTGTACTTTTCTAAGTTTGCCATAATCTTACTTCTCCTTTCAATGACCTGTCCGGTCCCCTTTATTATGAAATGGTTAACATGTTTGTACTAATCCAGCGCCTGTGCAAAGGACTTTGTAATCAGCTGGGGCCTGGTGATAATGGAACCAACCACCACGCTGAAAGCCCCCAGTTCAATGACCCTCTTTGCCTTTTCCGGCGTGTTGATGTTCCCTTCGGCAATGACGCGGTGTTTCACCGTTGCCACAATCCGGCGGATAATTTCAAAATCATTGGATTCAATTTTAAGGTTTCTGCTCTGATCCGTATATCCTACCAGCGTGGTTCCGATAAAGTCAAACCCAAGCTGGTCTGCGTGAAGGGCTTCCTCCACAGTAGAACAGTCTGCCATCAGCAGCTGTCCCGGATACGCTTTTCCGGATTTCCCTGTAAAATTCATCCAGGGTCCTGCCGCCCGGCCTCAGGTCGCCGGTGGCGTCCAGGGCAATGATCTCCGGTTTAACCTCCATCAGCTCGTTGATTTCCTTCATGGTAGGCGTGATGTATACCTTGCTGTCCTCATAGTCACGTTTCACGATGCCGATGACAGGCAGGTCAACCTGGGTCTGGATTTCAGCGATATCCTCCTTGGTATTGGCGCGGATGCCATATGCTCCGCCCTCCTTGGCAGCCAATGCCATCCGGCCCATGATAAAGGCCGAATGAAGCGGCTCATGGGGCAGGGCCTGGCAGGATACAATCAGCTTACCCTTCAGGCTCTCTATCTTTTCGTTCATATGAGTTCCTCCTTGTTATGAGTACTTAGCAGCCTTGTTCCGGCCGCTCATCTCTTGTAGCTAAAGTATAGCAGGTTTGATTTTAATTTCAATAGAGTTTCATAGTTCAGAAAGTTCTTTCATCCTTTTTAAATCAGGCCGCCATAATACACAAGTTTTTGGCAGATGATTTGTGTATTATGTACAATAAAACGTTCCTGGTTTCTTTAACATTCCCTGGTTATCTGCAAAATAAAAGACACCAATCACTGGCAACCACCGGATTGGCGTCTAACTTTATCTTTTTTCTTTTACAGGCTTTCCAAAAACTCAATTGCTTCCTGGACTGTTGTGAATGTTTTTCCGCACTGATAAAGCCACTGGCTGCGTACATCATTATCCTCCAGCTTTGGAATACCATCCACAGTCCGCAAAATCCATGCTCCATTCTGAACCGCTGTGTCCATGTGCCCTGCAATCTCCGCTGTCGCGGCAGAATCCCCCTTTACATATGCCGGGCAATGTTTCCGCAGGTAAGCTTTACGGATATTGTCGTTGGTCCGTACCGGAAAATCCGTCAGGTTAAAGAGTTCGAACACTCCGCTGTGCCTGTCTTTATCCGCGAAATAAACCTGGTCCTTCCGGATGATTTCCATATTTAGAAGTTCCCATCAATTTATTTTATACATCCCGGAACCGAAAAAGGATATAATCTAAAACGTGTTCAGATGGAGGGATGAAATGGACCAGGAATTTATTTACCGGCTGCCCGCCTCCCCTTAACCGCTTTTTTTGAAGCCTGAAAAGGTAAAAAGATTACTATAAAAAGTCAAAGATGTCCATTCTAAAAACCATTTCCTGCCCTGTCCGGCAGCAGGAAGGGAAATCCGGGCATGTTTATTTACATAGAATACACATTCTAAAATCTTTTAATTTTCTTTGACGGCGTCTTCTCAAACTCCGTCTCCCTGACAATCAGGCTGTAGATTCGCTTATAGACCGGCATATCCTTATTAAACCCGTCAATCAATTCCTGAAGCGTCCCCCGGATATCCTTAATATGCTTTTTCTTCGCGTACTCGTAATCCGGGAAAACTTCCGCCTCTATTATTTTATCTTTTTCCCGCACCAGTATTTCCTTCACCAGTTCCGAGCGGCTCAGCTCGTTCTCCAGCTCCTCCGGAGACACATTCTCACCGTTGGCCAGGATAATCAGGTTCTTGCGGCGGCCTGTGATATAGACAAAATTGTCCTCATCCACATACCCTAAGTCTCCGGTCTTAAGCCATCCGTCCTCCAGGGTCTCGGCCGTCCGCTCAGGCATCTTGTAATAACCCTGCATGACGCTGGATCCCCTTACCCAGATTTCCTCATCCACCACCTTGGCCTCACAGTTGGGAAGAAGTTTCCAACGGAACCCTTCTTATTCTCCCATTCCAGGTTAGTGCTGATAACCGGCGAGCACTCCGTCATACCGTAGCCCTGAAGGATGGTGATGCCGTATTCTTTGAAGCGGTCTACGTAGTCCGGGTCCAGGTAGCTCCGCCGCTGCATATGATTCGCAGGTTGCCCCCAAAAGCGGCCTTTGCCACCATTTTCTTGGGTATCAGGCTTCCGGCATCCTTTAACTTTCCGTATATGGACTCAATGACAAGGGGCACCAGCAGCACGATCTCCGGCTTGAACAGCTTCATATTGCGCTGTACATGCATAATGGAATCATTGATGCAGATAATCATTCCTATATAAAGTCCCTTTATAATGTCCATGGTCAGGCAGTAAACATGGTTGATGGGAAGCAGGGTCATGGACACGGTTCCCGCAGGTATCTTCATGTCCAGACAGACCGCATTATCCGTCAGGTTCCTGTGGCTCAGCATGACTCCCTTGCTCCTTCCGGTGGTGCCTGAGGTAAAGAGTATGGTGCAGAGCTGGCTGCCGGATAGCTCTGTCTCATATGTACCGCATTTTCAGCTATCAGACGGGACAATGAGAGCACATCCCCTGCTGTCTCCTGCGCCTGCATGGATACCACATGCCTGATACCAGGGCATTTCTCACGGACATCGCCTGCCACGTCAGAGCGCAGTTCATCGTATACCAGCATTTCCACATCCGCCCTGTTTAAGAGTTCACAGATGGCTTCTGCAGGAAACTGTGCGTCGATAGGTACTGCCACGCTGCCGCTGTTCACGATTCCAAAATAGGCGGTAATCCACTGGTAGCTGGTGGTGCCTATGACCGCGATATGCTTCCCCTTCATTCCAAGGGCCTCCACGCACGCTTACGGCCATGGAATCCAGGTTCACCTCATTGTATGATTTATCAATGATTTCCTTCTTTACCTTGTACCGGAATGCTGTCTGTTCCCCATAAGCCTCTGCGCCGTGCCGTATTACATCCCTTAATGTCTCTGCTGCCATATCTTCCTCCTGCCTTTCGGCCTACTCTGCCTGCAGGGACTGTATATAATCCACTGCATCCTTTACGGTCTTTACATTGACCACCTCCCGTTCCTCTACCTCCACGTCGAATTTCTCCTCAATCTCCCCTACCATGCTCATGAAGTCATAGGAATTGAAGCCCAGGTCCTCAATAAACCTGGAATTCTCCTTAATGGTCTCCGGCGCCACATCCACATACTCACAGATGATTTCCTTTAATTCCTCAAACATATCCTTGTAATCCTCCTCTTTTTTACACCATCTCTATGATTTCCCCTACCGTGCGCTCCGGGTCTTCCACGCCCCGGAATATGATTCTGCACAGGTAGTAATAAATATACTCCAGCCTCTCCGGCGTCACCACGCCGGTCTGATACTCAAAACCAAAATCCAGGCCATTGTCCTCTGCCTGTGGCTCACGGTCAGGTACAGGGTGTGGGCAGCCACGCCGTTGGAATAGCGGGCAGTCTTATACTTGATGTCACCCAGTTTGTCCAGACCAGGGCCGTCGTACTTCATGGCCAATGGCTGATAGGTAAGGCTTAAGGGCTCATAGGTCTGACCGTCCTTCAGCTTATAGTAATCATGCCTGTAGTTGAAATACTCCGACGGGCTGTAATCCGCATGGCGGAAATACTGGTTCTGGGCATCTCTTATCTTGAGAAGGCCTCCATGAAGGTGTTCTCCCTGGGCACAATGGTCCTGAACGGGAAACAATGAATCCTGCTTCCGCCGCAGCGCTTCTCCGACAGGGTGGCCCGCCTGGAAATGGTGGTGGTAATGGAAACGTCGTCCTGGTCATTTTCCTTCTGCAGATAGGTCCGAGGCCCATTAAGAGAAGGCAGGTCATGGAAATACCGTATTTTTCACAAAAATCCAGCAGGCGGCCGGAAGAATCCCCTTCCAGATGGAAGTTGGTGATATTGGCCTCCACATTATCGGATGTGTTGGTGGCTGCCTCAGCTTCGGGTTGCGGGTGGCCTTTCTCTCATCTGACAGCTTCTTTGGACCGTAGATGTCCGTGAAGATGGGTTCGGAGGAAGCAATCAGTTCCTGAAAAAACTGCCTGTCTTTTTCACAGGCCCTGCTTCCGGTCTCGTAGGCCAGGTCCTTTTCCAACTGCTTGATATAGGAAGACATTTCCTTTGGATGGTCCACCTCGTCATAAAGTTTGCTGGCGTACAGTTCAATCACATCCCGGAAAAACAGAATCAGGGACTGAGCATCCATGGTCATATGGTCCACACAGATATAAAGACCCTGGTACCCATCCGGCATCCTGATCATTACAATGTGGTGCATGGGGGAATCATACCGCTCAAAGGGAACCTCTGTCCACTCCCGAAGCTTCCCCTCCGCGTCCTCCTCCTTCCAGCCGGTGAAGTCAAAGTGTTCGATTTCCTTTGTCTCCTCCTTCACCACATACTGGTAGACGTTGCCCTCCTTGTCATGGGTAAAGCGCAGGCGCATGGTATCACAGCGGGCAATGGCCTCCCGGATGCAGTCTTTAAGCACGTCCCAGTCCAGATCCACCTGAATGGTCAGGCTGGAACCGATGTTCAGCACCTGCTTCTTAGGGCAGTATTTCAGGCAGTAAAAGTGAAGCTTCTGCGCTGATGTCAGCGGGTATACCTTGTAGCCTTTCCTCGTCTTCATACTTTGTTCTCCTCTTTTCCAAAAACCGGGCAATCAGTTCCTCAATCGCATGTTCATAACGGTCCGCCTCCTTATAGTACGCCTCTGCATGGCTGGCTCCCGGTATGACTAACAGCTCCTTAGGCGACGCGCAGGCCTCGTACAGCTCATACACCATGGAACAGGGCACAAAGGTGTCCCTGTCCCCATGGATAAACAGGATGGGAATACGGGCCTTCTTTACCTCTTCCCTGGCATTGCATTCATCCAGCCGTATCCTGCCTCACTCCTGGCCATCCGGTCCGCAATCTGCATCACGGGAAAAGCCGGCATATGGTACATACTCCTGAGACATGGCTGAACACTTCCCACGCAGAGGTAAAGGCACAGTCTGACACGGCAGCTCTGACCTGCTTTGGAAGATTCAGGCCCGTGGACATCAGCACGGTGGCCGCTCCCATGGAAATGCCGTGGAGCATCAGCTCGCAGTCCTCTCCCAGACGCTCCACCATATACTCCATCCACTGCTTGGCGTCATTGCGGTCCAGACAGCCAAAGCCGATATAGGTGCCTCGCTTTTGCCGTGGGCCCTCTCATCCACCGCCATCAGGCTGAAGCCCTGACTCAGATAAAATTTAGCAATGGATGTGTAATCGTTGAGTCCTTCGCTGGTATAGCCGTGGAAGCACACCACCGCCTTCCCGGAACCTTCACAGCAAAAAAACGTGCCGTGGAGCCTGAGCGTCCCGGGATGTTATGTACACCTCTTCCTGAGGCTGTCCTGCCAGCCATTCCCTGCTGGCGCGGATACCCGGAATATAAGCGTCCCAGTCCGTGCCTGCCATCTTCCGGGTCCTGTCGCGCTTTGCATTTCCCCGGACCACGGTCCGGTGAAAGAAATACCGCGCTATACCGTATTCTCCCGCTGCTCCCGCTGCCGCCAATCCCAGTATCCATCCCTTGATTCCCATATACTTCACTCCTTTGCCATGGGCTGCCCGGTTTCCCGGCGCTGCACATGCGCCTGCCTGCACAAAACTTCTGCCTACACAAACTTCTGCAACATCAGAGCCTTTTCCAGACTTCCCTCAACCTTCAGTTTTCCCGTGGTAAATGCAAAGACCGCTTTTTCATCCGCCGCGCAGACGGATATAATATATGATTGGTAAACCCTGGACTGGTAAAACCGCCAGCCCGGAATACTCCCTTTTACAGCGCCCTCCTCCAGTGAAAATGTAATGTCCCCCAGCGGAAAGGCCAGCCCCCTGCCAATGGCCTTGACAAAGCTCTCCTTAAGCGTCCACAGCCGGAAAAACCGTTCCTGCCGCGCTGCCTCAGACCTTCCTTCCAGCACAAAGCCGCGCTCTGATTCGGAACACACGCGCCTCATCAGGCCCTCCTTAAACGGGCGAATACGCTCCGTATCCACGCCCAGCGCACGGTCCGCCACAGCGCAGACCACCAGACCCTTTGTATGGCTGATATTAAATTCCACGCCCTTTGCACCCTTAAGGCGCGGTTTTGAACCGGCTTCCTGCTCTACCTCCCAGGTCCGTCCATATTCCTTCATAAGACCAAAGTTCAGCAGGCTCCTGCCCAGTATATGTTCCCGTTCCCGGTTATAAAGACTGCCGCCGGGTTCGTATGAAGCCAGATAAATCATGACGTTTCCTCCTGAACCTTGTACTCCCGCTTTTTCGACCAGTGGTCGAATCGGAATCAAACTAAACATAACACGTTTTCGACCGCCAGTCAAGTCTGGCGTTTTCATTTATATTCTGCTATACTTGGATGTATTCTAAAGAAAAAACCGAGGATTTTTTATGCAAAACCATAATAAAAAGGACATGATACTGGATGCCATGCAGGAACTTATGGGTTCTGCCAATGTCCAGGCCATTTCCGTCAGTGATATTGCCCAAAAAGCCGGTATCGGGAAAGGAAGTATCTATTACTATTTTTCTTCCAAGAACGATATCATAGACGCAGTGATTGAGAGAAACTACTCCCGTGTCCTGGACGAAGGCAGGAGCTGGCCGCCTCCTCCCACCTGGATGCATTTCAGAAACTGGAAATCATATACCATGCCTGTCTGGACTCCTCCATGGAATTAAGACGCCGGGAGGAAATACGCACCTTTAACGAACAGCAGGAAAGCGCCTTCATACACCAGAAATTCTCCCGCATCATCATCACCAAGCTGAAACCCATCCTGCTGACATCATCCGTCAGGGAGTGCGGGAAGGCAGCATCCAGTGCAGCTTCCCGGAAGAGACAGCCCAAATCGTGCTGACTGTTCTTACCATCACCCTGGATAACCACCTGATTCCTTCTGACGACGTACAAATCGGCCGGATTCTGTCTGCCTTTACCGAGATGCAGGAAAAAGGCATGGGAATCCCCTCCCACACCCTCCAGTTCCTGATGCGTAAAATCTGACGCACAACAAGGGACACCGTACCCGTTTTATCTGGTACAGCGTCCCTTTCCTTCTTTTTATTCAACAGTAATCTTATCGCAGCAGGTCAGCGCTTTCTCTGAAAATTCATTTCCCAGTCCAGGCAGTTCCGGAACCTTATATGTTCCATTTACAGGCTGGTAATCATAGATGCACAGCTCCCTGTTATGGGGAAGCAGGGCGTTTCTGTGGTGTTCATGGATAATGAAGTTGGGTATCACACACTCCAGCTGCAGGGCGGCGGCTGTGGAAAGTGGGCCCGCACATACATGAGCCTGTACGGATATGTCATATACATGAGCCATATCACAGATTTTCTTTCCCTCAGTGATACCGCCGCAGTTACCCAGATCCGGCTGTATAACCTGCACGGACATGTTCTCAAAATACTGCGCGTACTGCCATCTGGAGTAAACCCTCTCTCCATGGGATATGGGGATATTGATGTGGTCCGCGATGAATTTTGCGGTTTTGGGACTTGGTGTGTTAGGCTCCTCGAAATAGAATATATTATACTTCTCCACTGCCCTTGCCAGCTGAACCGCCCCGTTGGCATCGGGAACGGAATGGTTCTCCATGATGATGTCCACATCCGGTCCCACCGCCTCACGCACAGCCGCCACACGTTCTTCTACCAGGCCTACATAATACTGCTTTAAGATACCCGTGGTCTCCGTAATCTTATCAAACCTCCTGCCATCCTTCCTGTCAAAGGTAAAAAAGTCAATCTTAATGGCGTCGTATCCTTCCTCACTGCTTTCCTGCATTTGCCGCATATTCCTCCGTATCCTTTGCTTCCTCCCAGTGGTCGCTCCAGCCGAACTGGAGCTGGCTTGCGTAGCAGCGCAGGTTGTCCTGCTTCTTGCCGCCTAACAGCTTGTATACCGGCACGTTGAAAAACTTGCCCCGTATATCCCAGAGCGCAAAGTCAATGGCGCTGATTCCGGCAAACACCACAGGACCGCCGTTCTGTCCCCAGAAGGTGTTTTTGTAGAGAGTATCCCAGACAACCTCATTGTCCAGAGGGTCCATGCCGATGATAAGTGCCGCCAGGTCACGTATCATGCCAAAGGCAGCCGGAGCAGCTATGCCGTAGGCCAGCGCGGCCTCGCCGTCTCCGTAGATTCCCTCGTCCGTATAAACACGGCACAGAATCGGTCTCCATGAAGGATTAGGTGTCTTTACCTGCATGACGTCTACTTTTGTAATTTTCATTTCGTACCTCCTTAAATTCATTATATTTTCACATTAACAGGTTCCTCTTTTACAGGCCGAACACATGGCTCAGCAAGACGTAGTAGCCTATGAGCAGCACCGCGAACACAAAGATGACCGGCAGGGTTTTCCGTATCAGCGCTCCCATACCCACCCCAAAATATTCGGACACAATTGCAAGGCATACATGGGTTGGGGATATCTGCATGGCCGCATAAGTCATTCCCATCAGCAGCAGGAACAGGGCCAGACCGGCTTGGGGCTCCGCCGCAAAGGCCAGAGGCATGCACAGTACAATAATGGCCTGGGAGCCGCTAATAATGGTCCCGAAAAAGAAAATCATGCAAATACCAGGAAACCCGCACAGGCAGTCTCTCAAACGCCCCCGGAAGGGATTCAATGACGCCTGTGGACGCCATGATGTCCTTAAATATCATGATACAGATCGTGCTTGTAACTATCTTTGACTCCACTGCCGACAAAAACATTGGCTTTAATTCGCTAAAGGTAAATTTATTTATGAACACAGATAGGACAATGGAACAGGCAACCGCCGCATACACAGGCATACCTGCCCCGATAATAAGGCCGATTGCCAAAGCAATGCTCCACAAGCTCCTGCAAAGACTGCGGATATCCCCTCTCTTATCCATACTGGGCGGCATCCCCGTATCCTTTGGTATTTTTCTCAGGCAGAACAGGTATCCCAGATAAGCCAGAAGAAACACCAGCGGCAGCATTCCCACCAGAAAGGATGACACGCTCACCCTGCCCCCGGTCAGGCTTATGGCAATGATAATGGAAGTATATGTAGGCAGAAAGCTCTCCGGAATATGCCGGAAATAGGATGTAACAAATGTCTTTTCCTCTGGAGACAGGTACGGCCCCACGCTTTTTTCCACAATATCCCCGCAGATGATCACGGCTCCGGCTGACGGAAGAAGGCCGATAAAAACCGGCGCCAGGGAAGCATTTATCCTCCGGTTGTTGAATATCCCGTTAAGCGATGCCTGAGCCAGATTGAGAAAATCCCGTTTTTTCCAGCATTCTCTGTAAAAAAGTAATGAGATAAAATACCAGCAGGACAGACAGGGTTCCCCAGCCCGTCACGGATAACAGGGCTGTATTAAAGGCTTCGGCGGGCGCTATTCCAAAAAGGATACAGACAGCTGCCGCCGCCCCCAGTATGCCCTGATACAGAGGACGTTTCAGCCACAGCATGACCACCAGCACACCAAATACTATCATCAGCTTTAGAATATCCATCAGGCTCCCTCTAATCTTCCCAGATTGTGGTACTCACCGTGACTTCCGGGCTTCTGGCGCGCAGCAGGCCCAGGACGCAGCATATAGCAATGGCAGCAATGCTCACAATGGCTATGATCGGGGTCAGGGCAAAAGCGGAGTTTACCAGTATGGCGCACTGGCCTACCAGCCCACGGCGCATACCAGATAATATACGCGGTCCGCCACATGCCACCTGGACCGCTTCCAGCGTCCGGATACTTTTTCGGCATCTGAAAATATGCGTAATAACACATGAGATACATACATGAATTAAGGAGCATGATATTGTTGGTAATGGTCTTCACATTGAACCCCAGCAACAGGGGAACCAGCCCCAGCAGATAGTTCAGCGTCATGATTTTCCAGGCCACACCTCTTTTATTTTCTTTCCCAAAGGATTTGGGAAGCCACCCGTCCTTACAGGACACCATGATGGGAAGACAGTTTGCCGGCATGGTGGAATTCATCGTTGTCAGCAGCGCCATGATGGGACCGCCGATTATAAACGCGATGAACAGGACCTTTGGAAGCGCCACACGGGCCACCAGGTCAGCGGCTGGTCCATGACCTCTTCCATGGGAAGCACGCAGCTTCCCGCCGCCGCCACGCCACAGTACAAAATCACCAGAGTGGGAACGGACAGAATCAGGCCCATGGAATATCCCGCTGGGGATTCCTGGCCACGGAACCGTAGTTCATAGTCATGGAATAACCTGTGGTTGAATATACAAAAAGAAAACTGGCCGTCCACAAACCGGCAACGCCGTTTGTAAGGAAATTCTGATGGGTGATATCAAACACCGGGTGGTTATAATGCATCAGGCCAAAGACAATGAGCATGAGCAAGGCCGCAATCAATACCCATGTCATGTATTTCTGTATTTTAGCCATCATATCAATTCCGCACAGATTCACCACATAGAAAAACGTCAGGAACGCCACCCCGCAGACCGTGGTGTTGACCTGCGGAAACAAAGACTGGACATACACCCCCAGGCTCACCGCAAACAATGAAATGCTCAAAAGCTTTGTAAGCTGCGCAAACGCGTACATTCCCGCTAACGTCTTGTTGGTCAGCGCTCCAATGAGGGAGTAATAGCCGCCTCCCAGCCGAAGTGTGCCGCAGATAAAAACAAGCGGGAATACGGTAAAAAACCCCAGAACAATGGCCAGCAGATACGCCAGCCATGCAGAATACCCGGTTGCAGTAATGGCCGGCCCCACCAGCGTAATAACACCGGCCCCAATTACCTGACCAATAGACAGACAATACAGTTCAACTAGTCCAAGCGTGCCTTTTGGAATCTCTTTTTTCTCTCCGTTCATACGCTCCTCCATTACAATATGCTGTTATTTCGTGGCAGCATCTCCAACAGGCTCAAGAAGTCCCCTTTCTCCCCATTGCCATATGGAGACTGACGGACGGCAGTTCAGGCAGAACGGTTTTCCAGGATAGTCTCCGCAAACAGGAAGTCCGCATTATACTCCGGCAGAAGCAGGTCACAAGTCCTCCTGAACTCCCAGTATGTAAAGTCCTTGCCGCCCTCCAGTTTATCCTGTACAGCCGCCTCACTTATGCCCAGAAAGTCCGCGTATTCCCTTAGAGAAATACACCTTCTGTCCAGGCTTTCCTAAGATTTATAAACATCCTGCCGCCTCCTCTTACCCTTAAGGGTAATTCATAAATCAAATATATACCTTAATCGTAATTTGTCAAGCTATTTTTACGTTTAAGGGTAACCTTTTTCTTGTCTAACCAACCTTTACATGTTAAAATATTCCAGGAATGGAGGTGATACATTTGGGTTTTCTGGAAAAACTAAACTATCTTATGGAACAGAACCATTTAAATAAAAGTACGCTGTCCAAAGCCTGCGATATCCCCTATACCACCATTGACGGATGGTACAAAAAGGGTTACGAGGGGCTTAAGCTGACAACGCTGCGCAAGCTATCCGCTTATTTTGGTGTTCCTCTGGACTTCTGGGCCAATGACCACATCCCGGCCTGCACAAGGTCTGCCATAAAACAGAGCATAATTGTGCGGCTGGACAAAATGAGTGACGAACAGGCCAAAGCCGTCCTGGCATTCATAAAATATATGGAGGAATAATCAGCCTCCAATAGATAATTTTATTATATGGCGTTTCGCCAATATATCAAGGGTTTTTTATGAATATATGCCGTTTTGCCAATATTATGTTTTAAATCTCCGGGAAAGTCTGTTTAATTTCATACTTTCCCTATTCTTTTTTTTCATTTCGGCTTATAATATCAATGTTTACCGGACTGGCAAAGCTTACCGTCCCCATGGATGTCACACCTTTTCCAGGGCAGGCATATGTACATCTCACGATATGCTTTGGCCTGCGCAGATTTTAGGTACAAAGAGGACAAGAGAGGATAGAGAGGACTATGAAAGATACACTGAAACAGGCCGCACGGAAAATCCTGCTGGTGATCCGCGACATAGGAGTCAGCCTTCTGGGCATCACCGGCTGGCTGTTCCACGCCCTTCTGGCCGTAATGACAACCGGATTCATAGTGGGAGCCATCCTGTGCCTGCTGATTTACGCCAAGGTCAAGCCGGACCTGGATGAGTGCCGCGAACTGGCCTATGACAAGCTGGCGCAGATGGAACGCACGGATTTTTCCAAGCTGTCCGACACCGCGATTTACGACAGGGACGGCCGCCAGATAGGACTTATCAATGCCGGACACTACCAGTATGTGGGCATTACCGGCATCAGCATGAACATTCAGAACGCATATATTGCTCAGGAGGACAGGCGCTTTAAGAGCCATACGGGCGTTGACTGGATTGCCACCTTCCGCGCCGGACTGGCTCTTGTGAAGCACAGGGGACAGGTCACCCAGGGAGGGAGCACCATCACCCAGCAGGTCATTAAGAATACATACCTGACCCAGGAACAGAACCTTCACCCGTAAGATTGTGGAAATCCTGCTGCACCTGAGATTGAA
>ENA-OQCK01000549-OQCK01000549.1-human-gut-metagenome-genome-assembly--contig:-NODE-549-length-19329-cov-3.811999_pt1 | contig 19329 bp, 19 predicted proteins | sample MGYA00242498_ERZ504578 | MGnify/ENA primary metagenome ERZ504578 (study PRJEB26092, sample SAMD00036229) | human gut metagenome | host: Homo sapiens | study: EMG produced TPA metagenomics assembly of...
ATGAGAAATGGGGAGAAAAATATCCTATTGTCATCAAGTCATGGCAGGACAACTGGGAAAAACTTACTGAATACTTCCAGTTCACATCGGATATACGCCGTATGATTTATACCACAAATACAGTTGAGGGCTATCATCGCCAGATACGGAAAGTGACAAAAAACAAGGGCGTGTTCCCTAACGACACCGCCCTTGAGAAACTGGTTTACCTCGCTTACCGCAATATACGCAAGAAATGGACCATGCCACTGGCTAACTGGGGAGCCATTGCACAACAACTGGCGATAAAATTTGGAGACAGGTTTAAATTGTTGTAATTTTACACTCGTCGGGACGGGTGGTCCCGCCCCTTGGCGCTGGCCGTTCCCCGACCGATGAGATTGAATGAGAATAGAGCATGACACAGTTTAATTTACACAACCTCAAATCTGGATAGTCACCTCATCCGGCTTCAGACTGTTTTGCCCGATTATCCTTATGATCGACTTGACCTCATTGAGAAATATGCAGGCTTCACGGGAACAGACTATATTTCCATCCACTATTTTCCTTTCAAAATATCCGTCCCTTCTGTAACGTTGTATCAGTTCCCCACACAGTTTCTCCGCAGTCTCACCGTTCCTCATCTGCCTCTCCTTCAATGTCGGCTCCACAATCACATCAGGATCCCATTCCAGTTTATAGTAGGGAATGTTGGCGAATTGAGGTATGTAGTCAAGGTAGATGTCAGGGACAGGTGTAGCGGACAAGTAACAGATACGTTTCACTTCACTGTCAAGCCGGATGAGAAAATTCATGTCCGTACTGCCTTGAACGTCGCATCGCCCATAAGACATTGGAACTCATCGACCACAAAGAGGCATGAATCCAGCATATTATTTCCTCTAAGGACACCAAGAACCTTGTCCGATGAATCCAGTGTAACCAGTATCTTGGCAGGTCTCATTGGCAAGGGGGTAAATGGTGTGCTTCCATGATGACAGTCCAGGTACGAATCAAGATCACGCATCATTTGGATTATTGCTTGTCCTCTATTACCACTGAATGGGACATGGAAGTGAAAACTGTCGGGATATTGTCTGTGCTTCTCTTTCAACACCTGAAGTCGTGGCGAAATTATTACCACAGGAAAGTTCGAATCGAGAAACAGGGATGTACCACCACAACCGGTTACAGTCTTGTTCAGGATAAACTTACCATCCAATGGCAATTCCCCATTCAAGAGATTTTCATAATCACTCATATACCTGCAACCTTTCGGCATACTAATTGATATCATATTATTTATATTATTATCCATAATTGTTTTATTTTTGTTTATACTCATTTCATATATAAAGGTTTGCAATGTTTTTATATACCCTTTTTACACTTCGATGAGTAAACGGAACGCATCAATATTTTTCCTTATGCAATCTATTTCTTTTAAGTAAAATCTCTCATTTTGACAAAAAAAGTTTGCATGAAACTATTGTATATCTTTCTTCTTTCGTTTGTTGTAGGCTCACGCCGCCTGAGTGGGTATTATAATAAAATATGCAGTATATGTATAATAAACTTGCCTCCGGTTAACTCACAAGGTGTTATTTTGCAATATTTTTCACCTGTATCCTTGACATATGGATTCTTTATTGGCTTTGACGAAATTTTAAAGGAGAGCTTATGCAGCATCTCCTTTATCTTTCCAATCAGTCAGTACATTCTCAAGTCCAGCACTTGGCATTGGATTTGACTACCACTTTGGTAAATTTCTGAAGTTCGGTTATCAATGCCTGCACTTCATTCCTTGTCGGTTCGGGAAGGGTAATGTCCTGTCGTGAGTTCCTGCCGATATTGACTTGTACAGGAGAACACATGCTGACAAGTTCAACCATTTCGGGCAAGTCGAATTTTATCAGAGGTTCACAGGTCACATAGGTTCTCATTCCAAGCTCGCCAGTTTTTGCATGGCTTTGGCACGTTTCCGGGTACCTGGAGCATTCCTTACGATGTCCGGATAAAAGACATTGGTTTCAATGGTCGTGCACAAAACCGATTTCTTCATTACCGGATGCCCTATGAACTCCAAGAAACGTATGGGGTCCTTGGATTGGAAAAGATAGTTATTATCAAACTTGTCACAATAATCCAGAACCCGGGCAATCCAGTCCGAAGGTACGTCGAAAGCCCATGCGTCCGTTCCGCTACCAACGAAAATAAAATTGCCGTTACCCAGGTTTACTTCCAGTTCCTTGGGGTCAAACCGTATAGGAAGCAGACCATCGAATTTTTTCATGTAACAATAGGGGCAGTCATGAAAACATATTCCTTTTATTGCATTCCACGTGTGGGTAACAAAAGGATACATGTTACCCCGCTTTTTGTCAGTGCCATAATTGTTTTTTTAAAGGGGTGATTAAATCAGTGTATTGTAAATATCAATGTTCCGAAGTTCTTCTCTTCGGTCTTATAGCGTTGCCCACATGGCTTCTGATTTCCTTTTCATCCATTGTGTCATCTTCCCAGCCATCAATGAAATACTCAGTAGCCAATTCCTCGTCAACACCCCATTTGCACATCCAGCAGGCTAACCTGAAGATGCAGTTTCCCCTGTTGCCTTTTTTCCAATATTCAGGATTGTTCCTTTTCCAGTGGGAGTTCATGATGCTGATGATGCTTTTGTCCGACACTGTTCTTGTCCCGGATGATTGTGGCATCTGTACCTGTGGCTTTATGGTGGGGACATAAGGGTACGGTTCAGGATTTGGATTGGTCCAGATGTCAGGATCGTAACTCAGATAATTTCTGCGTGCCAGGTCTTTACAGCTTGCATCATTTCTGTTTGCCACATAGAATTTATCCAGTAGCTGTCCATACAAATCTTCATGTCTGGCCGGATCTGTATTGTCATGCAAAACCAGAGCTTCAGTCCATTTCCACTGGGTGTAACAAAAACACTCAGGACACATTCGGTTATCATCAGCTTGTTCCGTAACCGGATCATTTCATCCGGTGTTGCTATATGGTCAAAATCCAATGCCGTCACACGCGAGTATTCAATCAGCCCCGCACCGTTAAGTTCCCTGAATGTACCGTTATAGGCAACAGCGGGCAGGAGTCTGGCTTTCCATTTCCGCATGTCACCTGGAGCTACACTTCTGATATGCTCTATTGCCTGCTTCAATGTATAGTCTCCAAACTCATTGTCATGCAATTGCATGTCTCCCGTGCGAATCATCTGTATAACATCTCCTAACTCAGGATAAGCCAGGTTGTACTTTGTCCAATTAATCTTTTCTGTCAATGTCGTTTTCATATTCTTTACCATAGACTTTATTGCTTTTTTATCCATCTGAGATTATCAGCCGCATTGTTGGACATGTCGCCGTCAATATGCTCCACTTCCGTATAGGCCTTCGGATCAGGATTGACCAGGAATGTCTCAGCAACGAGGAGATCGACATAAGCCTTCTCCCCGCCGATGATGATGTACTGTCTGCCGTTTGCCTCCCCGAATACCGGTACATTGCCTCCATTTGCGGATGATGGCATTGCCAGACCGGTACGGGAACCTCCTTTTTCAAGGCTTTTTCTGACATCCGACCATAACCTGTATTTCCTGATGTCCCTCATGCCCCGTGAATACAGACCTTCATACAGGTCACAGAGGAAGTCCACACTGTCATATATCCCCAGTTCATAGGCCTTCTCGAACCATCCTGTCGCTTCCTTGTACATTACGGGAGTCCCAAACAGCCCTTTGAGGCGTATATGCCCCATTGTGAAAGCCGACAGTCCGTCACCTGAATCCGCAGCCTGTCCGAGTAACCCGATACCTTTCCCTATATCCTGCGGACATCCCTGCCCTTCCAGGTATATATGGCCCAGATTGGCTTTGGCTGTGGGGAATTTATCTGCAATACTCTCTAGAAGAGCGATTGCCTTGCCGGTATCATGCTTTACAGCCATCCCTTTCAGGTAATATATGGCAACGGCGTTGATTCCATATACGAATCCCTGTGTAGCCGAACGGTCATACCATAGGAAAGCCTCGTCGGCATTTCCCTTATCCTCATAATACAGACCGGTTAGATACTGAGCCTCTGCATCACCTGCCTGGGCCTTTTCCAAAATTCTTTTTGTTTCTGTTTTCATGTTTCTTTCATTTTTGAAATTGAACATTTTTTTAAAATCACACATGTAAGGATTTCGGGGTTTTGTCAGACGGCAGTTTTTTATGTGTGTAAGTTGAAGTGGGAGAATATGCGGATGATGGTCCGATGGATTTGTCCGGCAATCGTTTCGGTATGTCAAGACTTTCCGGTAAAGTTATCAGATGAAGATGATAGCCAGAACCGAGGGAGTGAGTGTTAGTACGGTCTAGAGATTGAAAAAGATGTTCGGGCTGTAGAAATAATGATGAGGACTATATATGTTTTAAAAACAGCTGATTTTTTTACTGACGTTTCCGCGGCCGAATAGTTTCTTTGCGGTGCCAAACGAAAAATGTACCAGGCTGATCTAACGGAGACCGAATGGCGTATATAACAAAAGTGTTAAATTTGCAGGAAGAGTAAAATATGATTTGTAATGCTGTATTTTTTAGTTAAGACTAGTTGTCAATGGCATATGCCTCTTTTCGAATTCCCAAAGTGACAGTTGTTTTATCACCACTATCGTAAATGAGGTTCTTTGTCGGAGTTGGGCTTATTGTTAGAGAAATTACGTGAAGATATACGTGTGAAACATAGCATGGGACCAATTGTAAATAGTATCGTGGACAATCAAAATGTCAAAGGGGAACAATGCTTCCTTGAACGGTGTTGACGGGAATAAAAAGCAAAAGGCATAAAACGTAATATCATAGTAGATAAAAATCTTTTTCTTTTAACTATTAGAATACGTACTTTTGATAGTGTAGTTGTCTTAATATAAGATATTGCTAACAATCATTACTAAATAATACTAAATATGAAACACTTATTCTTTGCTCTTCTGTACTTTTTCGCAACAGTGGCAACGGCCCAAACACTGAGCGAGTATCCTGATTTTGAAAGATATCAAAAGGATAATGAACGCATCATTCAAAACAAAACTTATCCGAAAGTGATTTTTATCGGAAATTCCATTACCGACGGATGGGCTAGCAAACGCCCCGTTTTTTTACAGGTCATCAATTTTTAGGTCGTGGCATCAGCGGTCAAACCAGTCCGCAACTCCTGCTCCGCTTCCAAAAAGATGTGATTGACCTTAAACCAAAAGCTGTTGTCATCAACATCGGTACGAACGACATAGCCGAAAATACTGGTAAGTACAGCATCGAATATACGGTGAGTAACATCAAATCAATGGTAGAGTTAGCCAAATCACATAAAATCAAAGTGTATCTTTCTTCGGTTCTTCCGGTTGATGTGTATCCTTGGAGAAAAGACATTACGGATGCAGTGAAACAGATTTATGAGCTGAATGTGCGGATCCGGCAACTTGCCAAAGCAAAACATGTACACTACATTGATTACTTCAGTGAAATGAGCAAAGAGAACGGAGGCATGATTGATGAATATACGTATGATGGTGTCCACCCTACAGATAAAGGATATGAGGTTATGGAAAAAATCGTATTGTCTGCCATCAAATAGCCACAGATACAAACCGTTATTATGGACTCTCAATATTCAAATGGAATGCAAGAAGGGGGGATTCTATCAGTCATTTTAGACAAGTTTATGATGAACTGTATCCTAATTGATGGTTCATGCATGTAAATTTGTTGATGAAGAGGTTGCTGAAGATATAGTACATGATGTATTTGTCGCTTACTGGGAACAACATCATATGATTGTTTCCAGTAGGCTGGCCGCCTTTCTATTCAAAGCCACGCAAAACAGTTGTCTAAACTATCTGAAGCACCAAAAGGTAGTGGAGAACTACCGGGAACAGTGGCAACTGGCCATTGATCGTTGTGAATATTACAACCAGAAAATTGAATCGACTGTTTCGATGTCTGAAACGAATGAGGAGTTGAACTATAAGTTGCTGGAAAATGCAATCAGGCAATTGCCTCCCAGACGTGCGGAAGCTTTAAACTTATTCTACTTCGAAGGGAAGTCACAAAAGGACATAGCCAATCAGATGCATGTGTCCTTACGTACGGTACAGACACACCTTGCCCAAGCCATCGCGGAATTGCGCAAGTCCTTGAGGCATGTCGGAATTTGGATTGCTCTAATGTTGAATTATATATTACTGTAATATGGATTTAAATGTATTAAAGCGTTTTTTAAATCATTCCGCTTCGGAGGAGGATTACAAAAAGATCAACAAATGGAGAAGGGAAGAACCTGCTAACTCGACTTTTTTGTTCTCGTTGGAGGAAATCTGGTCGAAAAAAGAAGAAGCCAACTATGCAACAAAGATACATCTGAATGCATCTTACCAAAAGATGATAGAGAAGATGATGAGTAGATCTGAATCCAAAATTAAGGAACAGGAGACATACAATACAACACAAAAAAACGATATCCATAAACCTAAATCATCACTCTTCCTAAAAATAACTGCATCAATAGCAATTGTATTGTCAGTAGGGTTGGGAACGTTATATTACATGGAGGTTACACGACCGGTTGGATTTAATACGGTAATTGTCCCCAACTCGCAGACAGCCAATTTGGTATTGGAGGATGGTACACACATCTGGTTGAACTCAGGTAGCCGGTTTACTTATCCCACCAAATTTGCTAGGGGTTACCGTACGGTCAAACTGGCAGGTGAGGCTTTGTTTCAAGTGAACCGTGATGAACACAAGCCGTTTTTGGTGGAAACGGAGAGGTTGAAAGTACGTGTACTGGGTACTACATTTAATGTGAAATCGTATTCCGGTGAGGATCCAACAGTTCTCTTAAAAGAAGGGCAGGTGGAAGTGTATACTGATAAGAATAAAAATATACGGATAAAGCCCAATCAAATGCTGAACAGTCTCTCTCGAAACGGGTCTGAGTTCGATTCGTGAAATGGATGCTTCTACGGCTGGTACGTGGCGGACGGGGGAACTGATGTTCCCCGGGGAAACACTGAAGACCATTGTGTTGGAATTGAAACGGAAATTCGACAGGGAAATTGTCATTGAAGATCCTTCGCTTGAAAAAAAACGGTTCTTCTGCCACGTGCATAGGGAATCGACCTTGACGGAGGTCTTGGACCTGTTGCAGGAAAGTGGGCAATTGACGTATCTGGAAAAAGAACATATATTTATAATAAGAAAGGAGGACAATTAACAGAAAAAGAAGAAAAAGAAAAAGGATTGCAAATTGTTGCAGCAATTCACAATCCTTGTCGTCGAATAAATTAATTAAAGATTAAATCAATTACTCAGTTACAAATTTATGAAAAATCCAACCAGTTATTTCTATCTAAAAGAATGCGTAACTTTTTTTAGTAGATGGAATAGGAACTCTTGCAGTTTTGTGCTTTTGTTAACATTTTTATTCCTATTTAACGGAGTACTTGCATTGCATGCTCAAAATGTTACCATTCACTGGATGTGAAAAACAAAAGCATCACGGAGGTGCTATCAATCATTGAAAAAAAGAACAATCTGTTTTTTACTTATGATTACAATCTGTTCAATCCCAAGCGAAAGATTTCGGTGTCTTTAAAAAATAAAAAGATTGAGGAAATCTTGAAGGTGGTTTTCAAAGGGGAAAATATCGGCTATAAAATTAAGGGAAAGAATGTGGTGTTGTATAAAATTGATTCCAAAGTGTCGAAAGGACAGCAGAGGAGTGCCAAAAGGATTTCGGGGATTATCCGAGACCTCTCTGGTGTTCCTATCATCGGCGCTTCCATTGCTGTGGAAAACGGTGCCGGTGGTACCATTTCTGATTTGAATGGTAAATTCTCTTTGAATGCGCACGAAAACGACTTGCTGACGATTTCGTACATCGGTTTCGGCAAGAAGGAACTGAGAGTGAAGAAGGATTATTACGAAATTACGCTGGAAGAGGATGCCAATCTAGTTGATGAAGTGGTAGTTGTGGGGTATGGTACGCAGAAGAGAGGTAACTTGACGGGAAGTATTGCTTCGTTAAAGACCAAGGAGATCAATACGACTGTGAGCTCCAGCCTGGCGCAATCTTTACAGGGTAAGATGCCGGGATTGCAGATAAGACAGCAGAATGGTGAGCCGGGTACTTTTAATTCTATGATTAACATCCGCGGCTATGGAGAACCTTTGTATGTCATCGATGGTATTGTACGCGATGGTAGCGTTGAATTCCAACAATTGAATCCTAGTGACATCGAAAGTGTTTCGGTGTTGAAGGACGCTTCCGCTGCAGTATATGGCATGAATGCCAGTAATGGTGTGATTGTGGTGACTACGAAGAGAGGGGAATCCCACCGTCCTCAGTTTACGTATTCGGGTAATGTGGGCTGGCAGAAGGTTACTGACCGTCCCCTCATGCCAATGCGGCCCAATATCTGGAAATGTACGATGATGCGATTTTTTATAGAGACGGGGTGCATAGTATTACCAATGAAGAACTAAATAAGTGGAGAGCTGGCGGACCGGGTTATGAAAGCACGGACTGGTACAATGAAACCATGAAAAAAGCCAGTTTGAGACATAATCATAACTTGTCTATTGAGGGTGGCAATAAGATTATGAAATACTTCCTCAGTTTCAGCTACTATGATGAAGACGGTATTTTCAAGAGTGGGGATATGGGTTATGACCGCTATACGTTCAGAAGCAATGTTTCTGCCAAATTGAACCGTTATCTGACAACGGATGTGATGGTTTCGGGCCGTTATGGCATGAGGGATTTCCCGGGTGGTGATGGCTTTATATGGATGTACAAAGGTACCATCATCAGTCATCCGAACGAACGTCCGTATATTAACGATGACCCGGCTTATCCGGCGAATATCTACAATCAGGAAAATCCGGTGGTGATGTCACAGAAAAAGCATGCAGGTATACGGTGGACAAGAACAAATCGCTTCAGTCGGCTGTTTCGCTGACTTATGATGCGCCTTTCTTGAAGGGACTGCAGGCGAAAGGCACCATTGCCTATGACAGCTATAGTGTATTCAATAAAAATTTATGGAAGAGTTATCGCATTTATTCGTCCGATTTGAATTATCAGTGAAAAACAAGCCGCGTATTGCCAATAATGTGGAAGATGCAGACCGCATTGTGTTGCAGGCGCAGGTGACATTCGACAGAACCTTCCTGGACAAACATCATGTTTCGGCATTAGTTGCTTACGAACAGAAGAAATATGAGAAGAAACACTCTTACTTGAAACGTGAATATGATTTTTACACGACAGATGTGATGGATTATGCATCGGGGGTACAGACGAATAGCGGTACGGAACATGAAGAGACAACTATGGCATACATCGGTAAATTTAACTATGACTACATGGGTAAGTATTTATTTGAATATGCTTGCCGTTATGACGGCTCTTACCGTTATGCACCCGGCAAAAGATGGGCGTTCTCTCCTTCTTTATCAGCCGGCTGGAGAATCTCTGAAGAAAGCTTTATCAAAGATAATTTTTCGTTTATTGATAATTTGAAAATCCGTGGTTCTTATGGCGTCATTGGTGAAAATGTAGGAGAGCCATTCCAACACGTGATGGGTTTCACACCTAATGTGAATATTGGTTATGAGTTTGAAGATGGCAAGTTCCTGGGTACGATGGCAGCTCCGGGTGTGATCAATCGGGACTTTACGTGGGTGCGTTCGGAGATGTATAATGTGGGGGTCGAGTTTTCTGTGCTAAGAAACAAACTGAATTTTGAACTTGACTTCTATAAGAAACACAAGAGCGGAAAGTTGAAAATCAGAGAAGCAACTTGCCGAATACGTTTGGTGGATCAATGCCGGTGGAGAATGTGGAAAGTGAACGTACACAGGGTTTTGACTTGACCATTTCTCACAAAAATCGCATCAATGATTTCTCTTACAGCGCTTCTTTCAACATGAATATTGCCAGAACCATGCATCGCACAGTGGATAAACCGGCTGCACGAAGCAGTTACGACCGTTGGAAGAATGGATATACAAACCGTTGGAATGACTTGGTTTGGGGATTCGACAAAGTCGGACAGTTCCAAAATTATGAAGAGATTTTACATGGGGCTATTCATTGCGACAATAGAGGAAATACGCAGTTGTTGCCGGGTGATTATATCTATGATGATTATAACGGTGATGGTGTGATCAATGGTTATGATACCAAACCGATATTCAGAAACAAGACACCGAAACTCTTTTATGGTTTTACGTTGAATGCACAATGGAAAAATATGGATTTGACAATGGTGTTCCAAGGTGCTGGTATGTACAACATCCGTTTCAATGAGGTATTCAGCCAAATGTTCTTCAACAATGGTAATTTACCTGCTTATTTCTTTGACAGATGGCATTTGGAGGATTCCTATGATCCTGACAACACCAATTGGGTGCCTGGTAAATGGCCTGCTAATCGTTTCTCTCAGGAAATGGGTTCTTCTTACCGCGATAGTCAGGCATGGAACATGAAAGCGTCTTATTTACGCCTGAAGAGCTTTGAAGTGGGTTATATATTGCCTAGAACATTTACTAAAAAATATGGTGTTGAAAATTTGAGACTCTATTTCAATGCATACAATCTCTTTACATTCACCGACTCGTTCTTGAAACAGTTTGACCCTGAAAAGACGGAGGGTGACTATGGTGCCGGATACAACTATCCTTTGACAAAGAGTTTTAATGTAGGCTTAAGTGTTTCATTCTAAATATTATACGTATGAAAAAGATGTTAAATTTTAAATATGTAATTGTGGGGTTCTTGCTCGTGTTATGTGGAGCTTGTTCTGATTTTCTGGATTTAGAACCAAAAAATAAAATACCGGGTGAAAGTGTCTTGTCGGATCCCAATGGTATCAAGTCGTTTCTAGCTGATCTCTATTATGGTTCACCGATTGAAGATTTTGTATATATGCCTGCTGCCGGATTTAACGCCAGAGGGAATACTGGTTCTTTGACGTTGGCGCAATATGCGCTGGAAGCCATCCATTCGGAATGGCCCAACTGGAACCAATTTGCCAATGACTGGTGGAATAAGGGGTATTTTTTGAACAGAAATATCAATCTGCTGATGACGTATATTCCCAATTTGGATATTTCGGTAGAGGAAAAGGATGCGTTGATGGGGGAAGCCATTTCTTAAGGGCGTATACTTATTTTGGTTTGGCGAAGCGTTATGGGGGGGTATCCATCATTACGAAGTATCAGGAGTTTGAGCCGAATACGGATAACTTGAAGGTACCTCGTAGCACAGAAAAAGAAACGTGGGATTTTGTGATGGAGGAATGTGACAGGGCGATTCGTCTGTTGCCGGAAACCAGAAACAATCCGAGTGAAGAGAAGCGCAGGGCGACGAAGTGGACGGCGTATGCTCTGAAGTCAAGGGCAGCATTACATGCAGCTTCTGTAGCTAAATATTGGGACAAGGCTCCGTTGGAAGGGGAAGCGGTGGATAAGAATTTTGTTGGTTTGGACAAGTCAGATGCCAGCCGTTATTATCAGGCTTGCTAGATGCTTCTAAAGCTATCATCGCTTCCAATAGGTTTGGGTTGTATAAGGCGCATCCAGGTAGTGTGCAAGAAGCGATTGCTAACTACAGAGCGCTTTTCACAGATCCGAATGTGGCTGGTGAAGAGGCTATTTTTATCAAAGGCTATGGAGCTCCGGGTACTCGGATTGCACATGATTATGATGCCTGGAACAATCCGAATCAGAATGCGGAAGGATTCCCTCACAGAGGTAGAACCAATCCAATTCTTGAGTTGATTGACTTGTATGAGGATTATACCAATCCGGGGCATGCTGCTCCGATCATCACTACGGAAGATGGAAAGGTGAGCGATAATGAAGCTATCGTCCGTATGTTGCTTATCGCCATTTTGATTCGCCGGAGGAAATCTTCAAGCATAAGGATGCCCGCTTTTTTGCTTGCATCACGTATCCGAACAGTGTGTGGAAGAAGAAGATTGTAATCCAGGGGGGTGATTAAACCGAATGGTGACTTGATGAGTTCACCGGGTGCTTGTGAACATAATGGTAAGACGTATTATACATTCGGTGCTCAATTCTCGAAGGATTATTCGGGTTTTGACGGTACACCGAACTGTACGCGTACGGGGTTCTTGATGCGCAAATTCTTAAATGAGAACCTGACCGTGACCAAGGAGTTGCAGTCGACTACCGACTTTATGGATTTCAGATACGCCGAAATCTTGCTGAACTTTGCGGAAGCGGTTGTTGAAAAGGGTGAAACGGATGGTAATTTGCTGGATATGGCCAAGAAGGGACTGAATGACTTGCGTAAGAGAGCAGCTCATACTACAGAGGTTGACTTGACTCTTGATAATGTGTTGCGCGAAAGGAGAATTGAGTTGGCTTTTGAAAATAAGGGTTACTGGGATTTGATTAGACGCAGGGATTTCCATTCGGAATTCGATAACCGCCGTAAAATGGCGTTGGTGCCTATGATTGATTTACGAGGGGAAAAGCCTCAGTATATTTTTGTGCGTAAGTTTGTACCGGGTGCAACTCTTGTACTTTCCAAACGCATCATTATTACAGACATATTCCTGGAACTTCTACCAATGGTTTAACTCAGAATCCAAAACACTAATTTAACAATAGCAACTATGAAACGTAACATTAAAAATATGGCTTTCGCTTTGCTGACATTGTTTGCAGTCACTTCCTGCGACTTGTTGGAAATAGACAACTATGATGGTCCGAATGCTACCATTGAAGGCAAAATCTTAGACATTGAAACTGGCGAACTGGTTGAACAGGATATTATTGACGGGGCACAAATCGAATTTATCGAACATGGGTTTGAGAATCCTGAAACGCAATACATGGTAATTAAGAACAATGGTACGTATCGAAACAACGTGATGTTTGCAGGTTCGTATACGATGAGTCTGATGCGTGGTAACTTTGTGTCTGTCAAAGATCAAGAAGTTGTGGTGAAAGGTAATACGGTATATGACTTCAGAGTGCAGCCTTACATCCGTATTAAAAATGCTTCCATTCAAAAAAATGGTAGCAAGGTTGTGGCTAAGTTCCGTCTAGAAAAGACGGTTGACCAAGAGGTGGCGGAAGTGGCTCTTTACGGTCACCGTGAACCGAATGTTGGCGAACCACTCAAGGAGTTTGTGGTAAAGCAAGGTGTGGATAACTCGTACCTTGGCAATGAGTTTACATTGGAATTGGACTTAAAACATGAAAATATAAAATCCGGCACGCAATATTACTTTAGAATTGGCGCAAGAATTAACATTGGCGGTGCGAAATTCAATTACGTTCCTGCAGTAAGACTAGCTTTGTAAGATGAAGAGACAATTACTCACTATAGGCTCTTTATGGGTCTGTTCTCTACTTTTTGCACATCCTTGTTCTTCGGGACAAGAAATGCAATGGATCGATCATGTTGAAATGTATACGTCTAAACGTCCACCGGTGGAAAAAAGACTTTTCCGGTCAGAAGTCGTCGAACGGGTTATTGAGGAGACGGTCACTCTACTGAAAAATGAGAAGCTCAAATGGATGTTTGCCAACTGTTTTCCCAACACATTGGACACGACGGTGTTTTATGAATCGGAACCGGAGGACGACACTTTTGTGGTAACGGGGGATATTCCGGCAATGTGGCTTAGGGATTCTTCCGCCCAGGTGTGGCCTTATCTGATGTACGCCAATGAGGACGAGCGGTTGAGGAAAATGATTCGGGGGGTGATTCTACGACAGTTCAGATTAGTTCTGCTGGATCCGTATGCGAATGCGTTCTACCGTGATCTCTCTGGAAAGGGGAGTGGCAAAATGACAGGACACCAATGAGAGGGGGAATTCACGAAAGAAAGTGGGAAATCGACTCGCTGTGTTATGTTGTTCGTCTGGCTTATCATTATTGGAAAGTAACCGGTGATGACAGCGTTTTTACAGCGGAATGGATGCAGGTGGTTGAATCTATCCTGACAGTTTTCAAAGACCAGCAACGGAAGGAGAATCGGGGTAATTATTCGTTTTTACGTGTGACGGACCGGCAGTATGACACGTTATCCAACGATGGATATGGAAATCCGGTCCGTGCCAACGGACTGATTGCCTCTTCTTTTCGCCCTTCGGATGACGCGACTGTTTATCCGTTCCTGATTCCTTCCAACTTTTTTGCTGTGACCAGCTTGCGTCAGATGGAGGAGATCCTATTGAAGGTGAACAAAAACAAAGCAATGGCTCGTGCGTGCAATGTGTTGTATATGGAAGTGGGCGAAGCGTTGAAAAAACATGCCATACACAAGCATCCTACCTATGGAAAGATTTATGCTTTTGAAGTGGACGGATACGGCAATCAGCTCTGCATGGATGATGCTAATATTCCCAGTCTGCTGGCTTTGCCCTACATCTGCGATGTGAAGCCCTCGGATAGGATTTATCAGAATACGCGAAAATATCTGTTGAGTCTGGACAATCCGTATTTTTTCAAGGGCAAATATGCCGAAGGCATCGGTGCCCTCACATAGGAATGGACATGGTGTGGCCCATGAGCATAATCATACGTGCCATGACGTCGGAGAACGATGAGGAAATCAAATTGTGCGTTGCCATGCTGTTGGCTACGGATGCTAATACAGGCTTTATGCATGAGTCTTTTCACAAAGATCAGCCTGAAAAGTTCACACGTTCGTGGTTTGCCTGGCAAAATTCCTTGTTTGGTGAATTGGTTCTTAAGATTATTAGAGACGGAAAGTTACATCTTTTAAATGAATTATGATGAAAAGGATTTATATTATAATACTACTCCTATACTGCTGGGTCTCGTTTTTACCGGCACAGGATATATGTTCTCCGGTACGAGAAGGTTATTTATCAATGTCTGATGAGAAGAAGAAGCTGACCGTTCTCTTGTCAGGCGCTTCTTTTGCATCCGTGGATAACGGTTGGTTTGAGTTGGGGTGTGAGGCGTTGCGTGCGAAGGGAATCAACCGGGCCATCGGAGGAGAAGCCATTGCGGATGTGGCGAACCGAATGTCACGTGGCGATTTGTATTCCCGTGAGGAATTGGACGAGGTGGATGTCTTCGTGATTATGCAGGTACACAACCGGGATGTGTATGCCCCGAATGAGCTGAAAAAGGACTATCACGAATATGCCTTGCCTTTTACCCGTGGGAACTATGCGGCCGCTTTTGATTATGTAATCAAGAAATACATATCCGATTGTTATCAACTTCAATTTGACAAAGGTTCGAAGTATTACGGTGTGAAAGGGGGGAAGCCGGCTGTGATTCTGCTTTGTACCCATTGGCACGATGCACGCGTGGTGTATAATGAATCTATCAGGAAACTCTCCGACAAATGGGGCTTTCCACTGGTAAAATTTGATGAACAGATTGGCTTTTCAAAGACCGTTGAGCATCCAGAAACACACCGACAAACGAGCACTCTCTTTGCCGATGACACAGAGTGTATTGATGGGGTTGAGTATGGATGGCATCCCAACCGGGGTAAAGACTGTTATATTCAAAACCGTATGGCTGCTGTTTTTGTAGCCCAAATACAATCCTTAGTTCTGTAAGAAAATGAAACATTTATACTTTTGTGTGTTGTGTTTGTTTTTTTATTCGCAGGGTACGCCCTCTCTCAGGGATCGAATAAAGAACATAACTTGACTCCCGTTGACTATGTCAACCCTTATATGGGCAACATCAGCCATTTACTAGTACCCACTTATCCTACGATTCATTTGCCCAACAGCATGTTGCGTGTATATCCCGAACGGAGTGATTATACAGGTAGTCAATTACATGGATTGCCGCTCATCATTACCAGCCATCGGGGCACTTCGGCCTTTAACCTTAGTCCTTGCCAAGGAGAGCCGTTACAGCCGGTCGTAAACTATAGCTATGACCATGAGAACGTCAAGCCCTACTATTACGAAGTGTTTTTGGATGAAGAACAAATTGAGGTCAAGTATGCGCCTTCACGTCAATCGGCTTTATACCAACTCCGCTTTACCCAAACGGACAAACCGGCTTATCTCATTGTGAATTCCCGGCACGGAAAAGTTCAGGTAGCGGAAAACCATATCAGTGGTTACCAGCATTTGGATAACAACACTCGAGTCTATCTGTATTTGGAAACTGAGCAGATGCCAGTACAATCAGACATGCTGGTGGATGGGAAATTGAGCCGTACGACGACTGCAGAAGGTCACAATGCGTGTGCGGTGTTGGCCTTTGCAAAACAAACTGAGTATGTGCGTGTAAGATACGGTATTTCATTTATCAGTGAAGAACAAGCTCGCAAAAACATGGAACGTGAATTGTCCGGTTATGATGTGGTGGCACTGGCTGATAAAGGGCGGAATATCTGGAATGCTTCCTTGGGCAAGATAGACGTTAAGGGAGGAGATACTGACAGTAAGCGGGTATTTTATACTTCTTTGTACAGGGTATTTGAACGCCCAGTCTGTATCAGCGAAGACGGGCGCTATTTCAGCGCGTTCGATCATCGGGTACATAATGATTATGGTTTGCCTTTCTATACAGATGATTGGATATGGGACACATATCGTGCAGCCCATCCATTACGTGTACTTATCGATCAAAATACGGAGTTGGACATCATTCGGTCCTATTTGCGTATGGCAGAACAGATGGGAACGATGTGGATGCCTACTTTCCCGGAAATTACAGGAGATTCTCGACGAATGAATTCTAATCATGGAGTGGCTACGATTGCAGATGCGGCTGCCAAAGGAATCAAGTTTGATTTAACCAAAGCATACAATGTGTGCAAACGTGCTATTGAAGAGAAGACATTGGCTCCTTGGTCAGCAGCAACCTGTGGCTGGATTGATCTGTTTTATAAAGAAAAGGGGTATATCCCTGCTTTGCAGCCTGATGAAAAGGAAACTGATCCGAATGTACATTCCTTCGAAAAACGTCAATCTGTAGCCGTGACACTCGGAACGGCGTATGACGAATGGTGTCTGTCACGCATCGCTGAAATGCTAAATAAGGATGAAGAAGCTGCCTACTATCGTTGTCGTTCGTTTAATTATCGCCATATTTACAACAAGGAAACGTGCTTTTTCCATCCAAAGGATAAAAATGGCAAGTGGATTAGCCCATTTGATTACCGCTTTTCTGGTGGTCAGGGTGCCCGTGAGTATTATGGAGAAAATAATGGTTGGGTGTATCGTTGGGATGTGCCGCATAATATTGCCGACCTTATTGAACTGATGAATGGCAAGGAACAGTTTGTTGCCAATTTGGATCAGATGTTCAATGAGTCTTTGGGAAAAAGTAAATTTGATTTCTATTCTCAATTACCCGATCATACTGGCAATGTGGACAATTCTCCATGGCGAATGAGCCGTCTCTGCATATTCCTTATCTTTATTGTTATGCTGGTCAGCCTTGGAAACTCAGAAGCGTATCCGCCAGTTGTTAAAGATGTGGTTTCGCAATGATTTGATGGGCATTCCTGGGGATGAAGATGGAGGGGGCATGTCAGCCTTTGTTGTCTTTTCTTCTCTCGGTTTTTATCCTGTCACTCCGGGACTGCCTATTTATACCATTGGCAGTCCGATGTTCAGTGAGGTCCGTATCAAGTTACATAACAACAAGTTTTTCACAATTATAGCAGAGGGGGTGTCAGATGAAAATAAATACATCCAGTCGGCCACTCTCAATGGCAAAGAATTGAATCATGCCTGGTTTGCACATGAGGATTTGATAAATGAAGGTGTATTGATCTTGAAAATGGGAAACAGACAAAATAAGATGTGGGGTATCGATTGTCCACCACCCTCTCATGGGCTGAAATAAAGAAGTTGTAAATTATATCAACGACTATCCCAGTTCTGATTTTAATTTTACTATTGGTCAAGGTTGGGTTTATGTTTATTTATGACTGATTCCAATCAAGATTTATACATAGTGGTATGAGTTTGGGTTAAGAATATATGGGTATAAGCCAATAAAATTTGGTAACCATGTCATATTACGGATATTCCCAAACTTTTCATTACTCTTTTTTTGCTCTCTGTAATACGTAACATGAGAGGGTGCTCTCCGTTTGATAACACTTTACTCTTAAAACAAATCACTGAAACCTTGATACTCATTGCTTTAAAGGTTGTGCAGCGGTTTACACTATGGTTTACACTAACCTTGATTTGTCCCATTCTACTGCTAAAATCAGGAAATGTATAAAAAGAAAAAGTGCCGATAATCATTGGATTACCAGCACTTTACTCAGTCGGGATGACAAGATTCGAACTTGCGACCACACGCCCCCCAGACGCGTACTCTACCGGGCTGAGCTACATCCCGTCTTTCTTTGAATTGCGGTGCAAAGGTACGTATTTATGGGGATTCTGCAAATTTTCTTCCTCTTTTTTTGTATTAATAATGAGTTTTTTTCTTTTGATATGCGTAACTTGTTGTTTTGTAGTTGATTATCAGCTGCTGTGATGTTGATTGTTGTTTGTATTTGTTTATATACAGTCTACTTAATATTTTAGGAAAGTTTAGGGAGAAAACGTGGCAGAAATTAGGTATATATTTTCTTCTGTTAATCAGTATTAAATAGGCGATATTTTTATTAAACCTATTTTTTCTTTCTTTTGAGAAATAACCCTATATTTTTGCTGCACTTTAATATTTATAATATGGCAACATTTAAAGTGCTTTTGCATTCCTCTAATAGGAGGAAGGATGGAACCTATCCGGTTTCATTGAGAATCATAAAGAACATGAAAGCCAAGTATATTTCACTGGGGCTTTACTCCAAGAAGGAGGAATGGGACGTTATTGGTGAACGTTTCAGATGTGATAAGCGTGTCTGTCCTAATTATAAGGAATTCAATGCGCGAATAGTTCAACTGCTGGCACGCGCTCAAGAAGTCGAGCGCCATTTTGAGTTTGATAGGATTGATTGGACGCTGAATCAATTCGAGGATGCTTTCCTATATAAGGATAAGAAGGGAAAGTTCTTGGATTTCGCATTGTTGTGTATTAAGGATATGAAAGAAACGGGACATATCGGTAATGCAAAAGTGTGGGAAAAGGTCATCTGTAATATGAAATTGTTCGACAAGAAGCTGTCCACACGTTATTTTCAAGAGATAGACATCAAGTATGTTGGAAAATCCAGTGTAAGCTGCCCCCTAAAACCAAGCGATTCTGCCCCCTTGTGCTAAAATAATCCTACCCCCTTGATTCCAATATAAAAATACCCCTGCTTGGCAATGCCCGGCAGGGGATTTTT
>ENA-OQCK01000550-OQCK01000550.1-human-gut-metagenome-genome-assembly--contig:-NODE-550-length-19328-cov-13.938545_pt1 | contig 19328 bp, 16 predicted proteins | sample MGYA00242498_ERZ504578 | MGnify/ENA primary metagenome ERZ504578 (study PRJEB26092, sample SAMD00036229) | human gut metagenome | host: Homo sapiens | study: EMG produced TPA metagenomics assembly of...
CTGCATTTTTCTTGCGGAACTGAAAACTGTCCCTTCCGAACATTTTCGCTTCCCCGCTGTCCGGAGAAAGAATTCCCAGCATGGATTTGATCAATGTGGATTTTCCTGCACCGTTTAGTCCTACAATTCCGACCATCTCTCCTTCTTTGATCTGAAACGAAATATCTTTGATTGCTTCTTTTGTCTCGAATTTACTGCTTTTGAAGATTCCTTTCCCGCTTTTGATTTTTCTGCGGTATGTTTTGGTCACATGGTCCATTTCTACGATTGTGTTCATATTTTCCCTCATTCCTTCTTGATTTCAAACCGTAATCTGCAATTTCTCCTATTATATTATACCCCTCCCCGCAAAAACTGCGCAATAAAAAATCTCTGCTCTTTGGCTTTCATCTCTATTATCATTCGTGCTTTTCATGATTCAAATGGTATATAAGTTGTCAGAGATATCGAAACATGATAAAATATCACAGACATTCACACGAAAGGAGTCCCCTATGTCCTCTTATTCACAATCCGATATTTATCACAGTATCTTCTCAGACATTTACACTGTCTTTTGCGGAATGCAGGACTGCCCCCCTTCCTATTCCTTCGGGCCGGCAGTCCGGAACTGCTACCTGCTTCATCTCTGTCTGGAGGGAGAAGGTGTATTTTACTCCGGTGAAGAACGCTATCCGATCAAACAGGGACAGGGATTTCTCATTCATCCCGGTAAGCTGACTTTTTATCAGGCGGATTCAGTGAATCCCTGGAGCTATCTCTGGGTCGGTATCGGCGGTCATGATGCAGAAAAATATCTGCGGCTTGCCGGTCTTTCTGCCAGAAATCCGATTTTTTCCTGTACCCAGATCGATACCGCAAAATCCTATATCCTGGACATGATGAAGCATCACGCCTTAAGTGCCGCAAATGAGATTTACATCCAGGGAATTCTGATGCAGTTTCTCGCCCTTCTGGTGGAGGACGCCGGATGTACGGTTTCTCCTCAGCAGAATACATCCAGCGTATATATTAATCAGGCGATCTCCTACATCCATAAAAATTATCAGAATCCACTCACTGTACAGGAAATCGCGGACTATTTGTCTTTGAACCGGAGTTATCTGACGGAACTGTTTCTAAAAACCGTACAACTTTCCCCGCAGCAGTTTCTCACCCGGTACCGGATCACAAAATCCGAAGAGCTGCTCCAGTCAAGCAGCCTGTCCATCCAGAATATTGCCTATTCCTGCGGATATTCCAGCAGCTTTTCTTTTTCCAAGGCATTCCGTAAAGTGAACGGTCTAAGTCCTTCTGAGTATCGGAAGCAAAAAAGAGGGGGATGAAAAAATCAATTCTTTTGCATCCCCCCTTCATTTTTTATTCTTCCTTTGCTTTCAGCAGATAAAGACGAGACTGGAAATCTCCGTTCTCTCCATTATACTGCTCCGGATTTTGTCCGGACGCCACGTCTGATACGATCAGTCCGGCCTGCATCAGCTCATCTCCGTACAATGCCATTTCCATATCCGAAATCTGATACGGAAGCTTCGGATCCAGTCCCTGCAGTCTGACGCTCCGATATCCGATATTGATCGGCTCCAGGAAGCGATACCAGCCCACAATCGCTTCTTTTTTGTCCTCAGACACAACCATCCATGCCATTTCATTTCCTGCAAACGGGCTCTGAAGTCGATAGAATGTTCCATACTGGATCAGGCTTCTGTGTTCTTTCATAAATGCCGTCTGCTTTTTGATTGCCTCCCGCTCTGCCTCTGTCAGACTGTTCGGGTTCAGCTCATATCCGAATGTTCCGAAATACGCTACATCCGCACGCATTTTCAAAGATGTGTTGCGAAGCACCTGATGATTCGGCACTGCTGATACGTGAGATCCCATACTGCTCACTGGATAGACAAGGGACGTTCCATACTGGATCTTACAACGTTCCACTGCATCCGTATCATCCGATGTCCATGCCTGCGGCGCATAATACAGCAATCCCGGATCAAAACGGGAACCGCCGCTTGCACAGGATTCAAATAAAATTTCAGGAAATCTGCCCGTCAGCTTCTCATATAACCGATAAACACCTAGAATATACTGATGCATGACCTTACCCTGATCTGCGGCACTGGCTGTATGAGAGTATACTTCTGACATACAGCGGTTCATATCCCATTTGATATAAGAAATCGGCGCATCCTCCAGGATTTTTTCCATTTGTCCATAAATGGCATCCACCACTTCGGCTCTGGAAAAATCCAGAATATACTGATTTCTTCCATGGGAAATATGACGTCCCGGAGTAGACAAAATCCAGTCCGGATGCTCTCTATAGAGATTGCTGTCCTTGTTGACCATTTCCGGCTCAAACCAGAGACCGAATTTCATGCCTTCCGCCGCTACCTTCTTCGCGATTCCTGCAATGCCATCCGGCAGCTTTTCCAGATTCGGATACCAGTCTCCCAGAGAAGAATGATCATCCTCCCGTTTTCCGAACCATCCGTCATCCAGTACAAACAATTCGATTCCAAGCTGTTTTGCCGTGCGCACGATCTCCAGAATCTTTTCCTCATTGAAATCAAAATAAGTCGCTTCCCAGTTATTGATGAGAATCGGTCTCGGTCGGTCTCTCCAGTATCCTCTTGCCAGGCGTGCACGATACAGACTGTGGAATGCCTGACTCATCCCGTTCAGTCCGCGATTGGAATAGACCATCACCGCCTCCGGTGTCTGAAACTCATCTCCGTTTTTCATTTCCCAGGAAAACCGGTCCGGATGAATTCCCAGCGTCACTCTTGTGACATCGTATGTATCCACCTCTGCCTGCGCCAGAAAATTCCCGCTGTAAACAAGACTGAAGCCATACACTTCCCCGCACGCTTCCGTGGTATTCTCCCGACGCAGTGCCAGAAACGGATTAAAGTTACTGCTGCTGCATCCGCGCATACTATAAATTCCCTGAATTCCATACTGCAGCTTTCGCTCAGTCACCGCACGCTCTCTTCCCCAGGCTCCCGTCAGCTCGATCATTTGATAGTCGTGATCCGGCAGATCCACACTGCAGCTCATTGCACGTTCCAGCACGATCTTCTCTGTTCCGTGGTAAATCACCTTTGCACTTCTTGTAATCGCCGGAAGCTCTTCAAAAATCGTATAGTACAAGATCAGTGTGGTGTGAATCAGCTCATCTTTCAGTTCGATTTCCAGTGTCTGTGCCTCTTTGGAATCTTCGGTATAGGTAGCCGGCAGTCCTGCAAGCGCGGGCTTCCCGTCATAAATCCGATGTGTCTGATACACAAATCCGTGATCCGGCTTCCGTTTTCCTGCAGAATCTCCACCGCCGGATACCGCATATCCCCTGCTCCATAGGACGGATATTCCTGCTTGATATGTTCCATCGAGAATGTGGAATCTCCTTCGTAAGTACATACAGCCATTGGGCGGTGACGCAGCTCCAGCAGATGGGCAAAACTCTCCCTGTCATGCAGTTTTTTCCCAAAATACAGCTGTCCTAACTGTCCGTTTTTTAAGACTGTGATAATATAACTGATATCCCTGTTGGAAAGATGAAATTCCCGGGATCCTTCGTGATAACAAATGCTCATATTTCTGGTTCTCCTCTCCTGTTTCTATTTCTTATTATAAAGATTTCGAGGGAGACTGCCAGACTGTAATGTTGGAAAAACATATCCAATTGTTGGGTCAGGATCCTACTTTTCGAAGCAATATCCGGAAGGTCTGATAAGCTCCGCTTTTGATCGGAAGTAAAATTCCGGTTTCCATCAATGCCGCTCCATAATACAGTTCTCCACTTTCTGCATCCTGATAACAGGCTTCTTCCTCAAGTCCCTTCCATTTCACTGCATTTCCTGTCATATTTCCATGAATCTGTGTCATCACTGCCTGCATCATCGCCTGTGTTCCATCCTCGGATACAAACTCCCATGCTGCAACTTCATCCGTCACAGGATTGCTCAGCCGGTAATACAATCCGGTCTGGATCAACGGTGCCAGCTGCTTATATTCCTTGATCTGTTGTCTGATCTCTTCTTTTTCTTCTTCGGTCACGTTTCCCAAGTCCAGTTCATATCCAAATGTACCTGCCATTGCCACTGCGCCTCTCGTTGAGAGTGGTGTTTTTCTTCCTGTCTGGTGGTTTGGCACCGCAGACACATGAGATCCGACTGCACTGATCGGAAATGCAAAAGACGTCCCGTACTGAATCTGCAGCCGGTCCAATGCATCGGTGTTGTCACTGCACCAGATCTGAGGTGTGTAATACAACATTCCTGCGTCAAACCTTCCGCCCCCTCCGCTGCATCCTTCAATCAAAAGATTCGGATACCGCTTCAGTAGACGGTCAAGGAAATCATAAACACCCAGTACGTAATCATACAGTACTTTCCCCTGATATCCAGCTGCTGCGGAATAAACGTCGCACAGACTGCGATTCATATCCCACTTCAGATATTCAACCTCTGCATAATCCAACACTTCTGTAATCGAATCAAAAATAAAGTCCACCGCATCTTTTCTGGAAAAGTCCAAAACCAGCTGATTCCTGCTTCGCACCGGATTTTTCCCCGGAATCTGAAGCGCCCAGTCCGGATGTGCTCTGTACAGATCACTGTCTTCTGAAACCATTTCGGGTTCCACCCAGAGTCCGAATTTTAATCCCATAGCGTGTATCTTCGCGGAAAGTTCTCCCAGACTGCATTTTAATTTTTCTTCATTGACCTGCCAGTCTCCCAGTGCCCGGTTGTCATCCCTCCGTTTACCAAACCAGCCGTCATCTAACACCAACATCTCGATTCCCAGCTCTTTTGCCTCTTCTGCCAGTTTTAAAATACTCTCCCCATCAAAGTCAAAATAGGATGCCTCCCAGCTGTTGATCAGAATCGGACGAACCTTTTCTTTATGAGGGCCCCTGCACAGATTGTTCCGAAAACACCGGTGCAGATTCTGGGAAAGCTCTGCCAGCCCGTTTCTGCTGTAGGTCATCACGGTTTCCGGTATGACAAAGACTTCTCCGGTATTCAGAGGATACGAAAACTGCTCCGGCTGCAACCCCATCAGCATTCTGTTCTGCCCGAACTGGTCTTTTTCCACTTCCGCCTGAAATCCTCCGCTGTATACAAAGGACATGGCATAACATGCCCCTGCATCTTCTGTTGTTCCCTCTTCTGTCAGAATCAGAAATGGACTGTATTGATGACTGGAGGTCCCTCTTCTGCTTCCGATCACATAATTTCCATGAGATACCGGAATTCTCTGATAATTCCGCTCCATCGCATGACGTCCGTAAAAACTGATCACATCATATTTTCCTGTCACAAAATCAAGACACGCAGAAGCCGCTTTTTCAAGATAAATGATGTTCTCTTTTGTATTGATGATCTGCGCACTTCGGGTGATCACATCGTATTTTGGCAGTACCCCATAGAGAAGTGTCACCTGAATTCCGGTCCGCCCATCTTCCAGCACCACTTCCAGTGTCTGTGCTTCTTTCTCAGCTCCATACACTGCCGGAAGTCCCGATAGTCCGTATTTTCCCGACAAGATCCGATATCCCCGGTAACGCAGGTCACAGGCAGTAGTCCCATCCTGACCCCTTACGATCAGCGCTGTGCTTCTGTAATCTCCTGTTCCCCATGTTGGAAATTCCTGCGGGAGCACATCCAGAGAATAGGTTCTGTCATTTCCCGCATCATACAGGTTTCCGGAAAATCCTCTGTCCTGTTTTTGCAGAAGATAGTCCATGCAGCCTTTGGTCTTTCTTCCATAGTATAAATGTAAGAGAACACCATAAGGATCGATCTGCATCTGATAAGTGGAGTGCTCAGTATGTATTGTAAATGTCTTGTTCTGCTCATCAAAAATAATTGCCATATTACTCGTTCCTTTTCTTTTTATTTTACTGCTCCATTCACAACTCCGTTTAAAATCTGTTTCTGACAGATCAGATAAAAGATCAAGATCGGAAGTAATGCCAGCAGATAGGAGGCGAATGCCAGATTGTAATTTGTTCCAAACTGGGTCTGGAATGTCAGCTGTGCCAACGGAAGCGTATTCTGTTCTCCTCCTGACATGATCACAAGAGGTGTCATCACATCATTCCATGTTCCAAGCGCTGTCAGAACTGCTACTGTCGCATGCATCGGACGCATGATCGGAAATACGATCTTCCAGTAAGTTGTCCACGTACTTGCTCCATCCACGCAGGCAGCCTCCTCCAGTGCAATTGGAATATTCTTCAGATATCCGGTATACAAAAGTACATTCATCGGCATATAAAACACAACATAGAGAAGAATGACTCCAAAACGGTTATTCAGTCCCATTTGTGCTGTCTGTTTCACCAGAGGCATCATAAGAATCGCAAACGGAACAAACATCCCGCTGACAATGTATAAGTACACCAGATTATACCCTTTACTGTGCGCTTTATTTCTTCCAATGGCATATCCGATCATGGAATGGATCACAATACTGAGAGCAACTGTGACCAATGTGATGAAAAGACTGTTGCCAAGAGAATTCCAGAAATCCGTCACCCGCATAGCTTCCCGGAAATTTTCCAGACTCCAGGAGCTTGGCAGTGACAAGATTCCGGAAATACTGTTGGTCATCTCTGACGGCTGTTTAAATGCAATGACTACCGTCAGATACAACGGAAATGCAATGGTGATCAGCCTAATACTAAGAAAATCATGGCCGGTTTGTTTGTTTTGTATTTGCCCTATCATAACTGCTCCTCCTTTTCCCTAATACTGTCATCTGCGTCACTGAAATTGCAACGATCACAAGGAAGAAAATAACCGCATTGGCACTCTGAAATCCGAACTGTCCTCCTGCCATACCATTCTGATAGATCAGATAGGAAATGGATTCTGTGCTCTGTGCAGGTCCGCCTTTTGTCAGTGCCATGATCTGATCAAAGACCATCAGAAAGTTTTTCACACAAAGCACCATATTGATCGTAAAAAACGGAAGAATCAGAGGAAATGTCAGGTTTTTGAACTTATTCCATCCGGTAGCTCCATCTATTGCGCCTGCTTCATACACATCCTCCGGTACGGTCTGCAGGCCGGAAATATAGATGATTGTATTCATCGCGATCGCCTGCCATGCACAAACGATCACAATAGCGATCCATGCCAGGTTCTTACTGGAAAGCAGACTCGAAGAAAGCGTTTCCCATCCGATCATCTCTCCCACTGCCGGAAGGATGTATGTAAAGAAATAGTTGAAAATATAACCGACTACCAGCGCTCCCAGAATATTCGGCAGGAAATAAGCTCCCCTGAAAAAGCTCTTGGCACGGATCTTACTGTTCAGAGCCATTGCCAGCAGCAGACTGATCACATTGACTACAATTGTCGTTACGATTGCCAGCTTAAAGGTGAACCAGTAAGAATTTCCCACTCTTACATCCTGAAACAGATCCATATAGTTCCGAACTCCCACCCAGTCATAAGAACCAAATCCTTTGAAATTCGTAAAACTGTACATCACGCCTTTGAGTAACGGCAATGTATTAAAACAGAAAAACAGTGCCACGACCGGTATTGTCATCAACAAAAATGTCCGTTTTCTCTCATTCATCTTTTTCATGCTCATTTCACCTCTCCCTATTTACTGTGTGTCTGTTCTGCTTCATATTTCTGCACCTTCTGTATGATATCCCGATTATATCTCTGCCAGTCTTTGTCAAATTTCTTCAGAAATGCATCTACATCTTTGTCGATCAGAAGTGTCTGTATCTGCGCATCGACTGCCATTTCTGACGGATAATAGTGATCCTGATAATCTGCCATATTTTCTTCTTCGATATATTGTCTGACACCGTCCAGCATCGGTGAGAGTTCAAACTCTCCCTCTTTGCACGGTACACTGTTCTGCTCATTCAGATAGTCCTGCACATTTTCATCTTCCAAAAGAAAATCTAACACTTCATATGCTGCTTCTTTATTCTTACATTCTTTTGTCACACAGAATTGAAGATCGATTCCCGAATTTAATGTATTCTCTTCTTTTTTGTCACTTCCCGGAAATACAAAGGAGTCAATTTCCATGTCAGGATTCACTGACTGAATCTGAGGTACCGCATAGCTTCCGATCGGATACATGACTGCCTCTCCTCTTGCAAACGCTGTACAGGCATCGTTGTAGTTATAAGCAAACGGATCCTTCGGTCCGTATGAAAGCAGCTGCAGCATTTTTTCCGCCACTTCGCGATAATTCTCCGTAAAAGTTGTCTTGCCCTGGTTTACCTGGCGGCATACATCTGACGGCGCCAGATCTACTGCCAGGCCATTCCATGGTGCAAGACAGGTCCATGTGTCCTTAAATCCCATAGTGAAGGGCTGCAGTCCTGCGGCCTGGATTTCGTCACACAGTTCATCAGTTCACTCCATGTCTGCGGTATCTTCCATCCGTGTTCTTCAAAAATCTTTTTATTATAAAGGATTCCTGCGGCATTTCCGGCATACGGTACTGCATAAACACCGTCTGTCGGGACAAATTCCAGATTTTTGTCAATTTCTTTATAAGACTCTTTAATCTCATCGAGTCCTTTGTAATCTGAAATATCCATCAGGATCTCGGCATCCAAAAAGTAGGAATAATTGATATCGCCGCCGATCCCGATAATATCCGGATAATCTTCCCGGATAAAACGAGTTCTCATGATCGTGGAAGCATCATTCGGTGATTCAATCTTCAGGCGGATATTTTTGTGCGTAGCATTAAACTTTTCTTCCACTTTTTCAAAATAAGCCGCTGCCTCTTGTTTATACTGCAGGATTTCAATTTCTGTGACTTCCTCCTCTTTCCCGCTTTTTCCACTGCAGCCTGTCAACATACATACAAACATTCCAAAAATCAGTAAAACGCTTATTGATATATTTCTTCTTTTTTTCATCAATATTTCCGCTCCTTTTTCTTTTTTCATGTACATGTTTTTCTTTATTAGTATTATAACATTCCATTTTGCGACTATGAATACCATAATTTTTGCACTTTTATATCTTAATGCTTGTTTTATATTCTATATTTGAAATAATCTAGCATTTTGGTATATAATGAAAATACACCTCACTTTTACAACAAGTCAGGAAAGGAGACTTTTATGAGTAATATACTCTTTTCTGTTTTTCCAAACGAAAATTTTATTGATATGAGCCTGTACCAGTTCGGCTGGGAACAGTGTCAGCCTTCCCACTCCTACGGTCCGGCTGCCAGAAATCATTATCTGTTCCATTATGTGATCTCCGGAACCGGTACACTGATGGCCGATGATACTTCCGGAATAACACAGACCTATTCTGTCAAAAGCGGACAGGGATTTATGATCTTCCCGCAGCAGATCACCACCTACATCGCCGACCAGAAGCTTCCCTGGGAATATGTGTGGATCGAATTTGACGGACTTCGCGTAAAAGAAATTCTGGAACTGGCAGGACTGACTAAATCTGCACCAATCTATCATGCACATTCCAAAGAAATGCGGGAAGTTCTGAAAGAAGAAATGCTCTATATTGCACGTAATCCCGAACAGCCGCCTTTTCATCTGATCGGCCATCTCTACCTTTTTATGGATGCGCTCACCCGCTCCTGCACACGTGAACAGACAAACTCTGCCGGCAGACTGCGGGATTTCTATATCCATGAGGCAATTGCATTTATTGAACAGAATTTTCAAAATGATATATCCGTAGAAGATATTGCTGAGGTATGCGGTCTGAACCGCAGCTACTTTGGAAAGATTTTCAAAGAGACTCTGGGGCGTTCACCTCAGGAATTTTTAATGAATTACCGTATGGTAAAAGCTACGGAACTTTTAAAACTTACTCAACTCTCCATCAGTGAGATTTCAAACGCTGTTGGGTATGCCAATCCACTGCATTTTTCGCGTGCTTTCAAAAATGTATATGGGGAATCGCCAAGAATCTGGCGTCAGAATCACAGGACATAACATCAAAAACCCGGGAGATCATTCTCCCGGGCTTCCTTATTTACTGCACTGTCGCAATATCGATCAGTGTCAGTTTTTTAATATCTGTATTTTCAAGACTGGTGATCAGCGCCTCAGCGGTATCGATCGCTGTCAGTACATTGACACCTGTCTCAATAGCGTTTCTTCGGATGACAAATCCGTCTCTGGAGTGCTCTGCCCCCTGTGCCGGAATATCGATGACCAGATCGATCTCGTGTCCTAAAATGAGATCCAGAAGGTTTGGCGACTCCTGCTCGATCTTGCGGACCGGAATTGCTTTCACGCCTGCTGCGTTCAGCGCTTCTGCCGTGCTCTTTGTAGCAAAGATACGGTATCCGATCTTTTCAAATCTGCGTCCGATCTCCACTGCCTCCGGTTTGTCCTCATCACGGACAGTCATGATCATGTTTTTGAACTTCGGCAGCTTGATTCCTGCACCCAGGAATGCTTTATAAAGTGCCTCGTCAAATGTCTTGGCAATTCCCAGACATTCTCCTGTAGATTTCATCTCAGGTCCAAGGCTGATATCTGCACCACGGATCTTCTCAAAGGAGAATACCGGCATCTTCACTGCCACGTAATCTGCTTCCGGCTGCAGTCCCGGTGTGTATCCCAGTTCTTTGATCTTGTTTCCGATGATCACTTTGGATGCAAGCGGTACGATCGGAATTCCGGTTACTTTACTGATATAAGGAACCGTACGGCTGGAACGTGGGTTTACTTCGATCACATACACATCATCTTCTCCACATACGATGAACTGAATATTGATCAGACCGATGACATGGAGAGATTTTGCAAGTCTTCTTGTATACTCTGCAATCTTGTCTTTTGCTTTCTGTGTCAGGCTCTGTGCCGGATATACAGAGATACTGTCTCCGGAATGGATTCCTGCACGCTCAATGTGTTCCATGATTCCAGGAATCAGAATGTCTTCGCCGTCACAAACTGCATCGACCTCGATTTCTTTCCCCTGTAAATATTTATCCACCAGAATCGGATGATCCTGTGCGATCCGGTTGATGATTCCGATAAATTCATCGATATCATTATCATTGATCGCGATCTGCATTCCCTGTCCACCCAATACGTAAGAAGGTCTTACCAGAACCGGATATCCAAGTCTGTTTGCAACTTCTTTGGCTTCTTCTGCAGTAAACACCGTTCCTCCTGTCGGACGTGGAATCTCGCACTCTTCAAGGATCTCATCGAATAATTCACGGTCTTCTGCTTTGTCTACATTCTCTGCAGAAGTTCCAAGGATCGGAACACCCATTTTCATCAGAGCTTCTGTCAGCTTGATCGCTGTCTGTCCACCAAACTGTACAACTGCACCGTCTGGCTTTTCGATATCTACAATACTCTCTACATCTTCCGGAGTCAGTGGTTCAAAATACAGCTTGTCTGCAATATCAAAGTCTGTACTAACTGTTTCCGGGTTGTTGTTCACGATGATCGTCTCGTACCCTTCTTTTGCAAATGCCCATGTACAGTGTACGGAACAGAAATCGAACTCGATTCCCTGACCGATACGGATCGGACCGGATCCAAGTACCAGAACTTTTTTCTTGTCACGAGTCTCTTCTACTTCATTCTCACTTCCAAATACAGAATAGTAGTACGGTGTCTCTGCCGCAAATTCTGCTGCACACGTATCTACGATCTTGTATGCTGCAACAATGCCGTTTGCATGACGCATATCGTGGATCTCACGCTCTGTCTTTCCTGTCAGCTGTGCGATCACGTTATCCGGGAACTCCATCCGTTTTGCTTCTTTTAACAGTTCCGGTGTCAGCTCTTCGGACTTCAGTGCGTTTTCCATCTCTACGATAATTGCAAATTTATCGATAAACCACTCATCGATCTGTGTGATCTCGTGAATTTTTTCGTAGCTTACACCTCGGCGGATTGCTTCTGCGATTCTCCACATACGCATATCATCCACGATCTCCAGCTGCTCTGTCAGTTCTTCCACAGACAGATCTGTGAAATCATAAGACATGAGGCTGTCTACATGCTGCTCCAGAGAGCGGATGGCTTTCATCAGCGCACCTTCAAAGTTGTCGCAGATACTCATCACCTCTCCGGTTGCCTTCATCTGTGTAGTCAGTGTTCTCTTTGCACTGATAAACTTATCAAACGGAAGTCTCGGAAGTTTTACGACACAGTAGTCCAGCATTGGTTCAAAGCTTGCATATGTCTTCTGTGTGATCGCATTTTTGATCTCATCCAGTGTATAACCAAGAGCGATCTTTGCTGCAACCTTCGCGATCGGATATCCTGTCGCTTTGGAAGCCAGCGCAGAAGAACGGCTGACACGCGGGTTTACCTCGATTACACAGTATTCAAATGTCTCCGGATGCAGAGCATACTGTACGTTACATCCACCCGTGATATTCAGCTCACTGATAATATTTAAAGCGGAAGTACGCAGCATCTGGTATTCTTTGTCCCCCAGCGTCTGTGACGGTGCCACAACGATACTGTCTCCTGTATGCACACCAACCGGGTCAATATTTTCCATATTACATACCGTAATGCAGTTTCCGTTTCCGTCACGCATTACTTCGTACTCAATCTCTTTCCATCCTGCAATACAGCGCTCTACCAGAACCTGTCCTACACGGGAAAGACGAAGTCCGTTCTCCAGGATCTCCACCAGCTGTTCAGAATCATGTGCGATACCGCCGCCGCTTCCTCCCAGTGTGTATGCCGGACGAAGTACAACCGGATATCCGATCTTATTTGCAAATGCAAGACCGTCTTCTACGTTTTCTACGACCAGAGAAGCTGCGACCGGTTCTCCGATCTTTTCCATCGTTGCTTTAAATTCCAGACGATCCTCTGCCTTTTTGATTGTCTCAGAAGTTGTACCGATCAGGCGGACATTGTGTTCTCTTAAAAATCCTGCCTCTTCCAGTTCCATTGCCAGGTTCAGACCAGCCTGTCCTCCCAGTGTCGGAAGTACGCTGTCCGGCTGCTCTTTTAAAATCAGCTGTTCCACAACTTCTACTGTCAATGGCTCAATATATACTTTATCTGCGATATCTTTATCTGTCATGATCGTCGCCGGGTTGGAGTTCAACAGAACAACTTCGATTCCTTCTTCCTTCAAAGAACGGCATGCCTGTGTTCCTGCATAGTCAAACTCCGCTGCCTGTCCGATAATGATAGGACCGGACCCAATTACTAATACTTTTTTAATACGACTGTCTCTTGGCATTATTTCGCTCCTCCCATCATCTCAATGAATCTGTCAAACAGGTAACCGGAATCCTGTGGTCCCGGGCATGCTTCCGATGGAACTGTACGGTAAAGATGTTCTTTCCGACATAGGCAAGTCCCTCGTTTGTTCCATCGTTGACATTCGTAAATGCAGGCACTGCCACATTTGGATCTACATTTTCTGCATCTACCACATAACCGTGATTCTGAGAAGAAATATATACACGATTTGTCTGAAGGTCTTTGACCGGATGATTTCCACCGCGATGTCCGTATTTTAACTTGTGTGTAGTCGCACCTGTAGCAAGAGCCATGAGCTGATGTCCAAGGCAAATTGCAAAGATCGGAATATCTGTATTGTACAATTTTTGATTTCTTCAATAATAGAGGTGCAGTCTGCCGGGTCTCCAGGGCCGTTTGACAACATGATTCCGTCAGGATTCGATGAAATGATCTCTTCTGCAGTTGTGTGGGCCGGGTATACAGTCACTTCGCAACCACGCTGATTTAAAGATTTGGCAATATTATTTTTTGCTCCTAAATCCAGCAGTGCTACTTTCTTTCCTGTTCCTTCCAGAACATATTTCTCGCTGCATGTTACTTTAGAAACAACATCACCTACTGTGTAGGCCTTCAGCTTTGGAAGAATCTCTTCCAGATTGTAATTTTCATTTGTAGTAATCATACCATTCATGGTACCTTTTTCCCGTAAAATCTTTGTCAGAGCACGTGTGTCCACGCCTGCGATTCCAGGAATATCCTGCTCTTTCAAAAAGTCCTGAATCGTACCTTCACATCTGAAATTGCTTGGCATACGAGACAGCTCTCTTACAATATAACCATCCGGCCATGCTTTTCTTGATTCCATGTCCGGTGTGATTCCATAATTCCCAATCAACGGATACGTCATTACGACTGCCTGTCCCGCATAAGAAGGGTCTGTCAACACCTCTAAATATCCTGTCATGGAGGTATTAAACACGATTTCACTAATCATATCTCTTGTCGAACCAATGCTTGTTCCTGTAAACACGGTTCCATCTTCTAAAATCAGAAATGCCTTCATCTGTTCACCTTATCCCTTCGTAAATTTTCTCAAATTGTAAAGATTATACTACATACCCGGGAATATTTCAACCTGTTTTTAGAAAATTAAAGTGTCATCAATTTTATCGTAATGCCTGCGAATCCATTTCAGCCCTTTTTCCATATTTCCTTCTTCCAGGGCATTTACGATTTCTTCATGGATCTGACACCAGTCCTCATTTTTTGCTTCCTTTTGTACATGTGCGATTTCTTCTTCACAAAGACCGGACAAAGATTCCATCACTGCGACAAGCAATTGATTCTCTCCTGCACGGATCAGCTCCTGATGGAATCTTCGGTCATGCTCTGCCGTCTTTTCCGGTATCTGCATCTCTTTTATTTCTGCTTTCAGCCTCTTTAAAACTTCCGGATTTTTCAACCGCACTGCCTGTACAAATGCCTCCTGCTCCAGGATTCGCCGGATTCGGCTGACTTCCCTGTAGTTGCTCTGTCCGGTGAGCAGCATCATGGAAAACACATTTCCCAGACTTTTCTGCGGCATATTCACCAGAAAATTTCCTTTGCCCTGTCTGCTCTCCAGCATTCCGGTATGTTCCATTGTGCGAAGAGCCTCCCGGACAGAATTTCGTCCCAGATTCAGACTTGCCGCCAGCTCCCGCTCAGATGGGATCTTGCTTCCGCAGGAAAGTTTTCCTTCTTGTATCTGCTGTTTCAGATATTCGATCACTCTCTCATATGTTTTCTCATTCATTCCCTAAAAAACCTCTGAATCTTAAATATTCTGTCAATACCTCAACTGTACCTTCGATCCCCAAAACGCCGCTGTCCAGACACAGTTCGTAATCCTGTGCCAGTCCCCACTCCTGCTTTGTATAATATTTATGGAAAGAAGCTCGTCTGCTGTCTGTATCCTCCAGAAATTTCTTTGCCTTTGTCTCGGAAAGTCCTTCCCGCTCCATGATTCTCTGCACACGGATCTTGGGATCTGCATGGATAAAGACACGGACTGCTTCCGGATCTTCTCTGAAAATATGGCCTGCGCATCTTCCTATTATAATGCAGGACTCTTTCGACGCCAGCTCCCGGATTCTTTGAAACGGAATCCGTCCGACCTCCTGTTCAAACTGGCTCATAGCAATGGCATATAATAAACTGTTTACCGGCTCTTCCTCATAAAATGCCTGCACCTCTTCATAATCATCCGTACCTTCTGCAATCTTTTGAAGTTCTGCCTTTCCATAAAGAGGAAGAGAAAGTCTCTCTGCCAGTAATTCCCCGACTTTTCTTCCGCTGCTTCCGGACTGTCTTCCAATTGTAATGATCATACGCTTCATTTGTTCTTCCTCCCTTATAAACATCCTGCAAAAACAGATGCGAAAATTACGGTCAAAAGTCCGGCTACCGCAATCGCCAGACTGCTCATGGCGCCTTCTACCGGTCCCATCTCCATTGCTTTTGCTGTTCCGATCGCATGGGATGCTGTTCCCAGGGCCAGCCCCTTCGCTACTGGTTCTTTGATCCGAAATACCCGGTACACCACGTCTGCGATCATATTTCCCAGTACTCCGGTAATGATGATCACTGCAACGGTAATCGTAACAATTCCCCCTAGTTCTTCCGACACTCCCATTCCGATTGCTGTTGTAATTGATTTCGGAAGCAGTGTCACATACATATCATGAGAAAGTCCGAATAAATAAGACAGGCCAAGAACACTGAGTATACTTGTCAAAACTCCGGATAAGATTCCCGCCGCTACTGCTTTTAAATTCTTTTTCAGCAGATTTAACTGCTGATATAACGGAACTGCCAGACAAACGGTTGCCGGCGTGAGCAGGTAACTCAAATACTGTGCACCCTGATTGTAATCATCATAGGAAATATCCCCTACTGTCAGAATCGCCATAACACACAAAATGGCGATCAAAAGCGGATTAAAAATTGCCATCTTGAACTTTCGTTTTAAAAGCAGCCCTGCCTCGTAACCGATCAGACTGACTGCTGCACCGAAAAATACGGAATGTACTAAAAACTCTTTCATCTTACTGTCTCCTGTTCTGCTTTCTCTTTCTTCTTTTTACTATTGTGTATGACAGTCTGTGTCACTTTTGCAGTCACTGCCATTACCAGAACCGTAGTCACGACCGTGATCACACTGATCGGGATCCACACGGGCTTCAGCACTCCCCATGCATTCAAAAGACCGACTCCTGCAGGAATAAACATGACCGGCATGATCTCAATCAAAAAGACTGCCGCATCAGAAACCTGACTCAGCTTGAGCACCCTGTTTCAATGCCGCCAGCATAAGGATAAGCCCCACACGCTTGCCGGAACAGGCAATGGCAGCGCAGCTTTTAACAGTTCTCCTAAAAAGAAATCAGCAGGATGATTACAAATTGTCTCAATATTTTCATTTTCTCATTCTCCCTTATAACCAACTGGTAGTACCAGTTGATTATAAAAAGAATTTTCTCGATGTCAAGAATTTTTCACACGGAATCATTCCTAATTCAATTCTGCGATTCTGGAAACACCTACATAAATCTGTGAAATCTTATACCATGTTCGGTAATCCACAGTTCCTGTCTGAGGCAATCCGAAAATGGACTGAAATTCTCTGACTGCTGCAGCAGTTGCCGGACCATATACTCCATCTGCCTGGATCTTTGGCAATGCCGGGTATGCTCCTGCGATCACATTCAACTGTTCCTGCAGCTGCCGGACCTTTGCCCCGCTGGACCCATTTTCCAATGTATAGCCAGGCCAGGAAGACGGAATACCCGAAATTTCTTCTGCTGTATTGATATACATATCACTGCCATAAAAATATCGCAGAATCTCAATCGGAGTATATCCCTGATCTCCCAGCTCCTTCGACCCCCATTGTGTCATCCAGTTTGGACAACTTACCCTGTTTCCATCGCAGTACTGCGTCAAAATCGGCTGTCTTACATTCGGGCGGGACAAATAGTTTGCAAAAATCTCATCCACTACCGAAGAAATCGTATCATAGACATTCCGCTCCGGAATCCATTTATGATCAAATGCTGTGGAAGATGTAATTGTAAAGTCATACCCTTTGTTCCGGTACCATTCCGTGTAAACCCGATTCAATGTAAACGACATGATCGCCAGCACATTTGCCCGGATCGTACTGTCCGGCCAGGTTGCATAAATCTCACTGGATGCCACATTTTTGATATAATCCCGATACCGAACGTAATAATTTCTCGCTGTAGAATCTCTCGGAGAACCATCATGTACTACGACAAACTCCGGAATCACCACACGGCTGAGCACAATTTCGCCGGATTCTGTCACTGGTTTGATCTCGTCCTCCGCAATTTTCGCCGGGTATTCTCCATACAATGTGTGCGCAGGAATCACAAACACTTCCCCCGGTTCCTGCATATCTGCTCTTGGACGCATTTCTACATTCTGAATGGCCGTCACATCTGCCAGGATTTCTGTCCCGGAAATACTGATAGGCTCAAACCCTTCCGCCTCTATATTTAATGTATATTCGGAATACGGCTGACGATCCGACTCCTGATTCAGGCTGTATTCAATCGGCGGTGCTGCCAGTTCAATTTCTTCTGTCTGTCCGGAAGAGTCTGTCTGTAGTTTTTCCAGCGTATTTTCCGGAACTCCTGTATAGGAAATGGAAACTTCCGCATTCTGAATTGGAAATGCGGTCACCTGAGATGTGATCTGGATCCGCAGTTTTCCCCTGTCGATATTCTCCTGCTGCATTCTGATATTCTGTACAGTTCCTCTTCGATTTCTATTGTCATTCATATGGATATTCCTTTTTTCCTGTTTCTTCTAACTATATGCAAAGCAGATTAAAAAAATAACATAGAGCCGGATATCTAAAAACGCCTCTGCCTTATCACCTTGCAGAGACGTTTTTTTCTCATTCCTTATTTATCTAAAATAACCTCATGATATCATTGTACATCACAAATACCATCAGCGCCATCAATGCTGCAAATCCGATAAAATGCACCATCCTTCTTTTTCCGGCGCAATCCGTTTCTTTCTCACCGCCTCGATTAAAAGGAATACCAGACGTCCGCCGTCCAGCGCCGGGATCGGAAGCAAGTTCAGCACCCCTAAGTTGGCTGAGATTAAAATTCCCAGATTCATCATACTTAAGATCACCGCTGACCATCCGGACGGCGCTGCTGCATCGTAAGTATCATTGACAACATCCACAATACCTACCGGACCGGAGAGCTGGTTTACACCGACCTGCCCGGTCAGAAGCATTTTCAGACACTCCAGGGTGTACTCTACCCAGTATTTTGCCGTGTATGCACCGTACTGGATGCTTTTGAAAAAGCCCGGCTTCTCCACATCTGCCGAATAAGTGAATCCCATTCTTTTTGTCGTTTCATCTTGAAACAGTCTCTTTTCCATCTGGATGGTCTGTTCTTTTCCATCCCGCTCAACGGTCAATTCTGCTGTATCTTCCTTGCCATGTGTCAGATTGTAAAGCTGAAACTCTTCATAAATATGAATGTTCTTTCCATTGATCTGCGCGATCACGTCTCCCTTTTTCAGCCCCTGTTCACTTCCCGAAGATCCGGTTCCACTTCCTGTATCACCGGAACCGCATATCCCGCTGCTCCGACTAAAATTGCAGACATCAGAAGTGCCAGAATGAAATTAAACACCGGTCCTGCTGCAATGACCGAGATTCTGGCCCACACAGATTTGCTGTTAAAACTGCCTTCTGATTGATCATCTGCATCATCTTCTCCCATCATACAGGCGCCTCCAAGCGGAAGGAGCTTTAAACTGAACTTGGTTCCCTTAAACTCCCAGCCAAACAGAGTCGGCCCCATTCCCAATGAAAATTCATCTACACGGATCCCGTTTAACTTTGCCAGCGTAAAATGTCCCAGTTCATGGATGATGATGATCAAGCTGAACAGAAGGATTGCTAAAATAATACCCATATACTACCACCTGTTTTTGATATATTCATAAGTTTCCTGCTCTGTCTGAAGAATCTCTTCTACGGTTGGATCTGCAATCACTTTGTGCATCTCCATACAGCCGGCAA
>ENA-OQCK01000551-OQCK01000551.1-human-gut-metagenome-genome-assembly--contig:-NODE-551-length-19280-cov-2.024174_pt1 | contig 19280 bp, 19 predicted proteins | sample MGYA00242498_ERZ504578 | MGnify/ENA primary metagenome ERZ504578 (study PRJEB26092, sample SAMD00036229) | human gut metagenome | host: Homo sapiens | study: EMG produced TPA metagenomics assembly of...
ATTTGACAGATCTATACCCAGCAACGAACTGAACTTATAGCACAACCGAGTCATCCTTCCCAATATCTGTCCGAAGAAGAATCCCCAGCGCAGACGGAAGAACTTCATATAGTTGGCTTGCTCGATGAGTTGCAAAGTTGGCTCCCATTGTTCCACTAAATGCCCGTCACTCAGCCCGGAACGGATTTGAGCCTCGTGTTTTCGGAGCGAATCGGGCTTCACACCGTGCCGGCTCATCATCGTGCCGCACACGTCAAACCACAGTTCGCCTCCCCCGAAACGGCTCGCCACGGCGTGCAAGAAGGACTTTACTTGTTTCTCGTAAAATACATCAGCACGCCCTCCACGATGAAGATAAATTCCCCGTCGGGATGTTTGCGGCGCAGGTCGTCCATCCAGTCGGTTTCCAGCAAGGACGCCGCGATATAGACATTGCCCGGCTGTTCGGGTATCAACTTCCGGCGCAGCGCGATGACCTCCGGCAAGTCAAGGTCGTAAAAGACCGCTTTCCGGTCACCAATACGCTGGAAACGGGTATCCAGTCCGCAGCCACATTCACGACTACCGGACGGGAATGCGCTTCAATAAACCGTCGCACGGCACGGTCAAAATACCATCCGCGCACCACGCATCCCACTTCGCTCAGCTTTGCCCCGTCGAATTGGGAGTAATTGTATTCCAGACTGTCCGCTAGCCGTTCCGCCGCCTTGTCATACAGGATGGGATTGTCCCGGCGGCTTTCTTTGGCTCTCATGTATAGCGGAATAAGCAGTGTTTCCGCCACAATACTCTTAAACTCGTATTTCTGTTTCATATCTTTTGGTGTTTAATAGTGAACATAAGAAAGGTGCGCAATAGCGAACGATATTCAGATTTGTTCATAAAAAAAGGAGGAAACCTCCGTGAAGATTTCCTCCTTGCCAGCCGTCTTGACGCGGCTGATTGTCTGTATGTGCGTTGCCTATATCTCATATTTTGATAATTGCCCTCCAACCTTGAATTTCAAACAGTATGTAATCGTGCAGAATAGCCTCCATTTCCTGCCGGGGTACGGAGTGCATCAGCAGTTCTTCGAACATCGTGAACATCCATACCGTATGCAGATGGATAATAAAATCGGACACCGACGTATTGATTTCGGGATGCTTCTGCTGCATGGATGCGAACCATGCCTTGACCACTTCCGTAGAACGGTCGGTATAATTCTCGCGGAAGCGTTCCAACGAAGAACCTTGTGCATGGAACAACAGGATTCCCATCAGTGCGCGGTGCTTGTCAATTAACGAAACATATTCGTCTATGCAGGATTTCAGGTACTTTTCAGACCGCATCATCATTATGTCCTCACCCGTATGCCGTGGTGTTCTTGCAGCATGGCTTCCAAAGCACACAAGACAGGACGGACCACTTCACGGAACAATTCGTCTTTGTTCGTGAAGTAGTTATAGATGTTTCCGACACCAACCCCGGCCAATTCCGCCACTTCACGCATGGAAGTCTTGGAATAGCTTTCTGTTCGAATTGCTGTCTGGCTACCGTCAATATGCGACCTCGTATGTCTTCTTTCAGCACTTGCATCTATAACGAACAATGTTTCTGATTTTACTTCTGCAAAGGTACAAGGCTTGAAATTGTCGGGCAATACCTAATTTTAGGGATTTTCAATGCTTAGATATATGTATTTTTGTAACAAGGAGTGTTATTTAAAATATATCATAGTACATATGTATAACAAATTAGTGTATATGTAGAATTTGACTACTTTAATACTATTATGGTTAAAATTACACTAAAAAGTTTGGTGCATATGCTGAACAAAGAATTTCATTCTGGTTTTCCAATAATTAATTGTAATTTTGTACTTAAAAAAGACAACAATTTGATTGGTAATATAATAGGCATCTCAACAATGGAATTAAAGACTCTTATAGTAGAATGTACTGCATACGAAATTGATGCTGGAAGGAAAGAAGCCAAAAAGCTGACTAAGAAGCGTGAGCACTTTTGCAAAGGGTATTGAACATTGACGCAAAGGAGAGCACTCCTGCAGTCTATTTCAGTTTAAAATACCAAACATTCTGAGATTATGGATATCCTAACAAAATGTAAATGGATGAACGAAAAAAGTATTTTGGATGAGACTAAGCGTTCAGTTATTAATTTCAAGAAAGAACATTGCGGTAGATTTCTTTCAGATGGAAATAGACGGGATGCCATTTTGAAAATTGAAAGCAATAAAAATTGAAGATATATGAATCATGATCAAATAAGACATTTGCGGAGTTTAAGATTGCTGTTATCACAAGATAAGTCTCCACTTGGCTTCCTTCTTGCTGCAGGTTGTCCTTTGTCTGTTAGAGTAACAGGAGCCCCCCTGTTACCAGATATGGCGGGTTTAACCAAGATTATCAACGACACACATGCGACAGATACTCCTACCACACCATATAAGAGACTGATTGAAGAGTTGAAAAAGGCTGATAGAGATACTTCAAATTTGGAAGACGTTCTTACTTATATTCGATCTATGAAAGAAGTTTCAACAGGCGGTGGCACAGTAAGAGGGTTTACGGAAAGTGAATTAAATAACCTGGAAACAGAAATCTGCAATACAATAGCAAGTGCGGTGACAAAGGACTTACCTGATGGAGATAATTCGTATCGAAGACTTGCAAGATGGGTAAGTTCTATCGATCGTATTGTTCCAGTGGAAATATTTACAACCAACTATGATTTGTTGTTAGAGCAGGCATTAGAAGAGCAAAATGTGCCATTCTTTGATGGATTCTCTGGTTCAAGATACCCATTCTTTGATATTCATTCAGTAGAAGAAAATGAGTTACCTAATTATTGGGCAAGAGTGTGGAAATTGCACGGTTCAGTAAATTGGAAAACTATGTCGGGAAGAGTTTATAGAGTGTCTAAAGGCATAGCAGGCTCTCCAGAACTGATATACCCTTCCAAACTGAAATACGATCAAAGTAGAAAGATGCCATTCTTAGCTATGTCTGACAGATTGACAAGCTTTCTATTAAAACCTCATGCCGTATTATTTGTTTGTGGTTATTCATTTGGTGATGAACATATCAATGACACTATTATTAATGCTCTGAAAGTAAATCAGAGTGCAAATGTAGTGGCATTAATGTATGGGAAGATGAAAAAAGATGATTCTGGTACATTGGTAACACCAGAAGCTGTAAAAAGAGCCTTGGAGCGTCCTAACCTCAGTATTTGGCATGATGAAGAGGCTGTGATTGGCGCTCAGCGCCGTGAATGGTCAAAGTTTATAGATGAAAAGAATGAATTTGTGAATTTTAACTTTAAGAAGGTTGATGATCGCGTGTCTTTCGGGGATTTCGCCTCTTTTACTTCCTTCCTTTCAGAATTAATAGGAGATCATCCAGATGCAGACAAAAAGTAATCCCGCAATTATAGGAGCTGTTAGAAGCATTTCTGGCACAAATGTTTCTGTACAGTTATACCCGTCACTCAACTCAACTATTTCTTATATTTACGGAAATGGTTATAAGGTTGGACAAGTAGGTGGTTTTGTGAAAATACCACAGGGCTTTGTTAACTTGTATGGCTCCATTGTACAGGTAGGGGCTGATGCAGTACCGAGTCCATGAAGGACGATACCAACACGGGATTAAGGTGGATGACTGTACAACTCGTGGGAGAGGGCGCAAAAGGTCAGCCATTTGAAAGAGGTATATCACAATACCCTATGATAGATGACGAGGTACATATTGTTACAGAAGAAGACCTTGTGAATATATATGGTCGTGATAAAGGCGCTGAGTTTGTGCCTGTAGGTACTATTTCTGGAGCGGAGAATATTCCTGCTCTAATAGATATCAATAAGTTGGTGACTAGACATAGTTGTATTGTTGGTTCTACAGGAACCGGTAAATCAACAACTGTGGCAGGGCTTGTTAACACTCTAATTGATTCTACTATTTTTCCCTCTTCTAGAATTATTCTTGTTGATATTCATGGTGAGTATGGTAAAACCTTTAAAAGTAGAGCTAATATATTTAGAACAATACCAGAAAATCGTACGGACAAGAAACTTGTTGTGCCATTTTGGGCCATGAGCTTTGATGAATTCATAAGTTTTGCTTTTGGTGATATTCAAGATAATGACCGATTTCCGCTCTCAGAACTTATTCTAAAACTTAAGAAGCTTACAATAGAGAAGAACCCTTGTTTGTTCTCATATCTTAATGCTGATAATATGACAGCAGATACACCTGTGCCTTTCAGTTTGCAACGTTTATTTCTTTATTTATATAGGTCGATGTTTGCAACACATTCCTGTACGGGAACAGGACAGAAAATATGCGCTATTGATAAGGATTTTGATGAGGTTGCGACAACAGAGGCTTTCGCAACAAAAGAAGATGGAAGTAAAATAACTGGATCAATAGAGCCATTTGTACTGCCCCAATATAAGGAGCAACAGCAATCAAAGATATTCTTATCTGCTGCTACAATGAATTTGAGAAGGCAGTTGCTTGCATTACAGGCAAAAATGGCTGATCCTCGTTTTGATTTTGTCTTAAAACCGGAAAGTTTTATTCCAAGTTCAGATGGAAATATAACAAATGATATCCATTCACTGCTGAAGCTTTGGATGGGAGAGAAAACTCTTTCTGTTTTTGATGTTTCAGGAGTACCAAGTGGAATTTTGCATGATATTTTAGGAATTCTTTTGCGCGTCATGTATGACTCTATGTTTTGGGCGCGCAATCTTAAACAAGGAGGCAGGAAACGTCCTCTATTAATAGTAATGGAAGAGGCTCATAATTATCTTGGAAGTGACAATAATAGCAGAGCATCCAAAGTAGTGCGTCGTTTGGTAAAGGAAGGACGTAAATATGGTATCAGTGCTATGATTGTAAGCCAGCGCCTTCGGAGATTGACCCAACTATTTTATCTCAATGTGGTACAACGATAGCTTTGCGCTTGACAAACTCTAATGACAGAGGTATAATAGCAAATACTATTTCAGATAATCTTTCTAATTTGGTGAATATGCTTCCAATCCTGAAGACTGGTGAATCCATTATTGTTGGTGAAGCGGTAAGGATGCCTATGAGAGCAATTATTACATTCCCTGACAAAAAGAATAGGCCAGACAGTAATGACCCTATTGTGGCTTCTGACGAAAAAGGGAAAGGTGCTTGGAATAATAACTTAGATATTACAGATGACGAGTTTCAGAACATTATAAAAGCATGGAGATTACAACAAATTAATTTATAATATTTTAAAGTATATGGAAAGACAATATGTATCATCTTCGAACATCGCTTCGATTGGTTATGACCCTGACAATCTGGTTTTAGAAATTGAGTTTTTAAGTGGTGCAGTTTATCAATATTATGATGTACCACAAAGTATTTATGATGGATTAATGGCTGCTGATTCTCATGGCAAATTCCTTGATGTTTATATAAAAAAGGTGGCTACCGTTACACTAAAATATAAGGTATGCGTATAGATCACAAACTTCAGCGCATACAAGTTGATAGCTTTGAGATTTCGGATGAGCTTGTTTATCGTTTTTTTATCTCCCTTCCGGAAAATGAAAGAGAAACAGCTTTATTGCGTGCTATTCGTATAGGTGTACTAGCAACAATGGAGGATAGATTTTCAGCTTTCCTTTCTAAGACAACTGATGATCTGGGGGTACAACTGGAAAATTTAAAACTTCTATTTGATATGAAGCAAGAGATTTTCCATAAGACTGCAATTAAGGGCGTTGCTGCTGAGAATGATATCTTAGAGTTTCTTGAAACCTACATTGATCACTTCCATCTTGGAGATGTAGTTTTATTATCTAGAACATCGAAAGGTTTATTGAAGAATAACAAGACGGGTGATATTCTGGCTTATGTAGGTGGCGAAAATAGTGGAAAGAAAGTAGCTATAGAATGTAAGTTTGACAAAAGTATCAAATTGGGTGATGTTGATTCACTAGATATTGCATCTAATAAATACGATACTGCATGGAGCCAGTTGCTAGAGACTACAGTGAATCGTGGTGCTAATACGAGCATTATTGTTTTTGATAAGACACTAGCAGATGCTTCTATTCAGCGGGCTGTAGATGGGGTTACATACATTGATAATATCGGATTTATTTGTATTATTGATTATGAGGCTTCAGATTATCATAATTTAGCTATTGCTTACAATTTTGCCCGTAAACTGGCTTTAAGAAGGATGGGAAGAATATAGAGGTAGATTTTGTAAATATGCTAATACAGCGTTTGCTGAAAGACATCCGTGATATACAGAATATTGAAATGCTGGTAAAAAACAATATCAAGAATAATCTCCAGATACTGAAAAATATAGAGAAGAGTCTTTTGTCAATTGAATTTAATCAGCAGTACTTAATGAAATATTTGGAGGATGGCTATCTCAGTAAAGCCGATTTATTGGATTTCTATCAACGAGAAGATATACGAACCAAATATAAGTTAATTTCGAAGGATATAGAGGGTATTGAAACAGAGGAACATTTATGAATTAAATCTTATCATTAAATAATAATCGAATATCTTTTCTTTTTGTAGCAAATATTCTGATATAGCATTCTCACATTTCATGGGAACTTTGTGGTATCAAATTACAATGAGTATCGAATGTATAATTGATAATCAGAAAGATATAGAATATTATCCGGTTCAAGCGTGGAGCTGCAATGCCACGTCTTAATTTTGAAGGTCGTAGGAAACCCGAATGTACAGATGTAGTAATAGCAGCCCACGCTATAGCGTGAGAAACCACTATGCTATCCTTGTACATTCTTTTGAAAATTTCCTACGTTCTCAAAATTACAAGATAAGCATAACGCTTCTTCTTATTTCGTATGTCTTGGAAAGAGTTACCTCAATCCAAGTACAAAAATAGAGAATTTCTATAATAAACTATTATCGTTGAATAATTTTCTTTGCTTTTAGCATAGGATTAAATCTCATTCCGAATCTTCACCCTACTTTTAAAAATTTCCGATTTTATTGGAAAAATAGGACGAAAATCGACCTCTAATGGATAATTTCATAGCCCGTTTGTACCTTGGTTGTCCCTTTAGCTATCCAATATACTGTTTTTCAGCAGTAGTAGATAATTCCTTGACGAACAACAAGGAATGAAAATGTAGAAAAAAGAACATACAACACTTCTATCTTTACTTTGTAAATCTCTTATCTTTGTGTACAAAAGAAATTATATATGGAACAAAAATCAGTCACAATCAGAGAGTATTCGCCTGCGGACAAAGTTTCCGTGATGAATTTAATCAAACTGAATACTCCTCATGCTTTTGCGGAAGAAGAAGCCGAGGATTTGAGTAAATATCTGAATGAAGAAACAGAACTCTATTATGTATTATTGGTGGATAACGAGATAGTCGGATGTGGTGGAATAAACTTTGCGGAAAATAAGACTATCGGCAAAATCAGTTGGGATATAATACACCCTGATTTTCAAGGTCTGCATTTAGGGGCAAGGCTACTGAAACACAGGGTCAAAGTTTTACAGTCCATTGATAGTGTTCAGAAAATAATAGTACGGACATCGCAAATTGCTTATAAATTCTATGCAAAGCAAGGATTTACCTTAAAATATACAGCAAAGGATTATTGGGCAAAAGGCTTTGATATGTATTATATGGAATATAATGGCGTTTAAATAAGAATTGTACATTTAATAAGGGTAATGTTGTAGGTCTAATTTTGACCAACTTCGTTACCCTTTGTTATTTTGAGGACTATTGTACCTGAACCTTATTTTCTATGCAAATCCTCTTATTGTGACATTAAAGTGACATATTTAGAATTTTATCATTTTATGTTTTGTTAAATTTTGTATCTATATAATTGATTTACAATAAAATAAAATCAACATTAGTCAATTGTATATTGATAGCCTAATACCCCAAGCGACCAAGCGGTCGTTTGAGAGTGCCAATTTTCCAGCAAGCTGATTGGACGAAAAATAGCGTTATTTAAGCACTTTTTCTTTTCACCAGCCTCTTCCTCATCTTTCTCGACAAAAAGCGAAATTTGCACACTTAATTGCACCCTGGGCCTGTTCATTATACGACCTCCATTGAGTTAGGGTAACTCAATATCCCAAGCGATAAAGCGCTCGTGAGAAGTTGTCAATCCAAGGCAAGTAGAATATGGCTTTATTGTGATTATAGAATACCTTAACTCTCCACGGAATCACGTTTTGGTTGGGCTAACCTCTGTTTGATAGCCGGGCACGGATAAGCGCATTTCAATAATGCTTTTACGAACTCTTTTATGAACTCTTATGTGAACTCTTTTCCTAGTGTTAGGTTGATATTCCGGAGTAATGTCAGCCACCATAAATGCGATACTCGATAATGGACACAGAACTATTGTCCGAACGCTTGTCTATCAGTCTAAACGAATCTGCCATATCTCTATGAATATTTTGCCAACCTTAGAATGACACCGTAATCATTCCATATCTAATGGAGGAAGGCTATTATCCTCAAATCTATCAAAGTCAGATTGGAAAGACGGTCTTGAACGATCCTGTATTTCTCAAACTCGGATTCAGCAAACTCTTTGGCAAATTCGGCAGAAACTTTTCCGCTGTCCTGCAATATTGGGCTCTCAAATAAATTAATGAATTTGTCTATTCGCTTTGCCCAATCTTCCATTGTCATGGGAATATGACGCTTAGCCATACTTTCTGCCATATCAAGCGATGCATTGACTATTCTGCCCATTTCTTCCAATTCTTTTTCTCGCAAATAGTTCTTTGCAACAGACACATCAGTTTTGACAATTTTCCATTCGGAGCATTTTCCCAAGTGGTCAAACCCATGTGTTCCTTATTCGCATTAGCTCGTTCGACAATCAACTCAGCAGCGGTATGCCCATGCACAGCATAGTGCATTTTGTTCTGTACCTTCTTGAAGAAAAGACGTGTTGTCGGAGCATCCTTGTTATAGTCTATAGCCGTAGCATAAATATCGGTCAGTTTCTGATAAAAACGACGCTCACTCAGCCTTATCTCCCTTATTTCGGCCAACAAATGCTCAAAGTAATCCACACCTAAGAAAGTCCCGTTCTCCATTCGCTTATGATCAAGCACATATCCACGGATGGCAAACTGACGAAGTATAAACGTACACCACTGCCGGAATTGAGTGGCACGGACAGAATTGACTCTATATCCGATACTAATAATGGCATCGAGATTATAGAAAGTCGTGTTGTAATTCTTACCATCCGAAGCAGTTGTTTCCATTTTGGAAATAACTGAATGTTCGTCCAACTCACCACATCTCAAAATATTTTTAAGGTGCTTACTGATTGCTGGTACTCCTACATCAAAAAGCTGCGCCATTGCCTTTTGTGTTGCCCAAATGGTTTCATCTTTATACATTACCTGAATCCCATCCTCCTTGCCTTCAAGCATAAAGATGAGAAACTCTGCCGTACTATTTCGTATTTCTATATTCTTTGGCATCACATAAAACCATTATAGATTCGACACATCAAGTAAATTAAAACACCAGTTCACAACATATTACATTAGCACTTGAGACCCTTATACTAATTCAGCCTTAATCCCAAGATTGAGTTTTTGTGAAATCTCGGTTATTTGGTTGAATTTGGTAATAGTGTCGGAGCAGGTATTACATAACCAACCATTACCAACAGGCTTGAATGGCTTTTCATAACGAGGTGCAGGAGTTTCAATATTAAATTATCTGCACAACAATTGATTCTCAATTCCCGTACCCGTTCTGCGCCGGCATATTTTACGACCTCAATAAGTGCTTCCAAGACTTTTGACGAACAGATTTTACGACCATCCGGAAAAGTTACTTGTATTTTCGTTCGTGTACTTTCCTTGTTAGTACTCTTTGGTAAGTATAATGTTTCAGAGCCATCCAACGGAACAAGATTAATTTTCAAGTTGAGGTCCAATTCATCGGAAATAGCCTGCAAATCTTCGCTTTTTGTTTGTGTCGAACTATTTGTCATCACATACCAACCGCCACCTATAGCTTTTGATATTTGGCATCAAGTGTTTTAGAAACCACTCCGACTCCTGCATGTTCAAGGCCAACTAAATCAACTAATTCAGCGCCGATTCCTTTTATGACCGCAGTATAAGTGTCACTGAATATATTACTTTGAAATACTCTTCCATCAGGAAACTCCACTCTGGGCACGTGTGTTTTGCTGTGCTTTGAAGTATCATGACCATTAATTCGATTGCTTGTACCGATTATGATTTCCTGATTATTAGAATCCGTTCCTGATTTTTCAATAGCATTCTCATCATGGCCGTTACATTCATACTTGTCACGAACAAATACTATCGAGCCAGATTTGCAGAAAGAATAATCGATCTGCTTGTCGCCATCGAATTGCAAGCTCATGTCGATAGTACACCGAAGCCAAGAAATTCTTTCACCGATAATTTTCATTATCTCAGGGAACAAATTGTCCTTGAGATATTGAAGCTCAATATTGTTGATTTCCCTTCGGATTTCAGCGATGACATCTTCTCCTGACGCTTTGAGGCGATCAAGAGATTGATAAAGCTCTTTCAGTTTTTCGGTGTCGGCGTTGGTTCCCATTATTTGAGCGTAAATTCTGGCATAGGTTTAGCGAATGAGCTTTCGCAGTCAATATTCGCACATTGCTGGCGAATAATGTCGCGACGATGTATTGCCGGCTTAAGGCAATAAGTGTAGAACTCTTCCATATCCATATCCTCCTTTTTAAGGATATGGGGAAAGAGTAATTTCAAATATGCTACAGTGGTTCTTTGCACTGCTTTCAGGTGGCGCATATCGCTCCTTGCGGAATTGCCACTGATTGATTAACAATGGTGCATACTCCGTAGCCGTTCTAAGCTGATGTAGGACTTCGGAGAAAAATTCTACATTCAGCGTCCAGTCACGAAGTGCCATGTCATTGGTTACGCGAGGCAATAGCCAGCCTTCAATAAAGCCATGGAAACGGTCAAGGAGCGCAGACTCTTTGAACGCTTCCGGAAGTTCCTCCACATAATTGTCCGAGATCGGAAAACCGTCCTCGGACAGTGGAATATTGCCGAGAAGAATTAGACCGCATTCCGACATAAACTCATAGTTGTCGACGTTGGTTTTTCCATATTCAAGATAATTCTTGAGTATGGAACGCATTTCCATGGTGTCGGTAAACGTTATCGACTGGATTTCGTCGAGAGCGACGAGGTCATGATGTAGCATGATGCCCGGTATCTTACGGGCTTTATCGTAAAACAATTTGGCGCGTGAAACCTTGCCACCACCAATAAGCCAAACGAACTTCGACAAATTGCCGAACACGTAAGACTTACCAGTGCCTTTAGGCGCAAGTTCAATGAGGTTCAGACGAGGCTCAATGAACGGTAGCAGTCTCGCAATGAACTCTAGCTTTTGCGTTTTATTAGCAAAAGAAGAAGGAGTATATTCCATTGCGGATATAATAACGTCAATCCACTCGTCAACGGTGAACTTTTTACGACATTCACGGAAGGAGCTCAAGTCAAGGCGTTCGAGAGGTCGGAATGGTTTATATTTCGACATCTCAATATAGCCTTTTTCTTTACCCTCAGGCGGGATGTACACCAGTTTTATGATACCCCATTTTTCGCCATCGATTAAATCGTCGGGATATTGGTCGACGACGTATTGAGGAATTGAGGTGTCTTGCATCTTAATTCCCATTTCAGGTATCTGAAACTGCGTTTTATTTTTGGCGATGTTAGTGCCGACTTCAAAACGAGTTAGAAGTGTAATAACATCACCTTGCATCAGACGACTACGTATAGCGTTTGGATTGAGCGGTATATGTTCGTCAAGGAATCTAACAAGGTCGTCACGGCGAAGCGGCCGTTCATGTCAATGTGTGTCGCAATCAGATAGTCTTTCACGAAAGACGGCAGGTTGCGGCCCACAAACACCTCATTGTTGGCAGGGTCTTTATAGACGGCTGATCCCTAAAGACTTCACGAATTTTATTTCCTATCTCACTCATAATTCAAAGTCTGATAAAGCCGAGCTAAAGCCCATGCCATAGATTTCTATTTCGATTTGAACCGGTTTGCCGCGGAATGGCATAACCGTCAATTGGTGTTTGCCTTCGGTGGCCGACGATAGCATTGCTTCCCACTGCAATCCGTTCTTCGTCAACGGGATTTCTTGACCATTGAAGATGACAGTCGCAGATTGAGGCGCGGGCATGATTGTGAAGGATACCTTTTTATCTGAAACGGGTATGCTCGTTTCTTTAGGTTTAACTGCGAAAGTCAGAGGCTTTGCGAGGTCGTCGTTAGTTATAACAATAAACGGCACTAACACTTCTTCGGGAGTTGCGCCGCCATGCACTTCGTGGGTCGGTTTCTTTCCAAGCGAAGCGTGGCAAAGCGCTACCTTGTATTTCTTGCCATCGTACTCGTTAGTGTGAACCACAAATTACATCATGCTCCAGTCCGCTGTCACTGTCGAGCAAAACATACCGGCCTCATGTTTAGTATTTGAATCAAGTTTCAAAGACTCGCAGTTTCGCGACATAGCACTCAGACCGTGGTCTGAGACAATGGCGATTGTATGTTTGCCGACTTTATTATCATTAAGAATATCTTCAATTATCTGTCTGACAGTTTTAAGTTCCTTAATCAGCGTAAGGTACTTTTGGTAATGACCGTCATGGGCTAGTTCGTCCAGAGCCTCTTTCTTGAAGATTTTCTTATTGTCAACTTCAAACGAATTAAGATGAGTGTTCGACGGTATATTAGTGCGAGCTACCTGAGTGAGCACTGCATCATATCCGGAGTTGGACTGGTCGAGCAAATAGAGAATGTATGGTATGAACTCAGCGCCGAGACCGTCTACCCAATACACTTTATCAACGGGGAATTTCTTAGTAGTGACAATGTCGGCGAGAATGCCATGGCTTTCTTCAAAGCCAAAGTACCAGTCATAGAAGGACTCTGCCGACACATTACGCTGTTTGAGCAAATCTGCGAGTGTGTCGGTAATGGTATCTTTAATTTTAGCTGCGCGAAATTGATTGAAATATTCCGATGCCCACGATTGACTCTGCTTTATTGACAACGTTTCAAACGGTGTCAGATAGCCGTACAGTTCGGGGAAATATTCTTGAATATGGCTAAGCCCAAAATCTTTTTGTCCACGAAGCACATACCAACCGAGGAACAACTCGTCCTCGAAATCATAGGTTGAGGTACAATAGCGTTTGGCTTGTGCAAGACTATCGTCATTTTGGGCGATTGTAATGATTTGCTCTTTTACCCAATCTTGATGCTCCGGAGGCGTAAGTGTTCTGAACTCACTACGCAAATCATACATCAGTTTCTTGCGAGGGCCAAAATATCTTTCGCGTTCGGCTGGAGTGGCATAGAATATGCGTTCTGCCACACTCACAAACAGAGAGTTGCCAATCTGGAAATCATTGGTTTCTTCTAATATTATGCGCAGATATTCAGGCAGTTCTTTTGCTTTAAAATTCAGTGCATAATATTTCAACAGCCATCGGCCAAATTCATCTGTGCTATCAGATGCCCACAACTCCAGGACATCCGAGATGCTGATTGTCATTCGGTTGAAGTGTTTCTCAACGAAACGAGATAAATCAAACATCGTAGAATTTGATTTGCCGATATGGTTCAGCAACTTTTCCCAATACTGCGATTCATCTTCCATATATTGAATAGGTATATTCAATTCAAGGAACTCGGTGATAAATGTGTGAGCATTATCTATCGGTTGGAATGTGAAGATTGAGTCAGGCTTGGAATTTTGCCAGCAATTGAGAATAGGACGAGCACCACAAAGAATTTTATCCTTTGGAGCCAGTGCTTTCCAAAAGCGCAGCCAATCTCGCATAGTGGCAAGAGAGCAAATATTCAGTTTCTCCGGGATAGTAAAGTGTTTAAACCGGGAAACATAGACCATGACTTTATCGTCCTTTGATGTGTAATACTGCCAAATGGGTGCACTTTCTTCAATCCGTCCGAAACTTTTAAGGAAGTCCGAGAAGCGATTATGTAGCCCTATGATTGGAATGTATATACGCTTTATCGGGTTCTTTATATCCTCCGTTAAAATAATTTCGTTGAAGAAGCCATTAAACTTTTCGACATTATAAAACCTCACAAGCTCGGAGAATGGTGTCACGAGTGTTGATTTGGTGATGCCTTTAACAGCATCACTAAGGGTGTCGACGGTGATGGTTTTATCCTCACCTTTTGCAAGATTTTCAATATCGAGGAGTTCTACATTAAGTTCCTTCACAAGAAATTTATATACTTCTCTGAACGCCTCAAAATTATTTAGCATGATAAAGCGGACGCAGTATCTCTGCGCCAAAACATCTTGCGAAGTAGTGTCCGCAATTATGGCTTCTTTAAGTTCATCCAGCGAATGGAGAACAATTATTTTATCGGAAGCATCCATGGTTAAAGACGTTTGAAAAAATCTGCGGTTTCGGGAAACTCGTCAAGCAAGTTCAGAATAACCATCTGCCACATAGTGTTCGGCATATTCGTCGCCTTTATCTTAGTCTTCGCCTCTTTGACGACGTCTGTCGAAGATATGGGTGGAGTTGGCGATATCGGGTCATCCGGATCGTCAGGGTCTGGTGGCGTCGGAGGGGGCGTCGTTTTAGCTATGTAGAATTGAAGTATTGTTTTCTCTACATCGGATTCTTTACGAAAGGCGATTTCACTGGGAAGCTGGTTGATTTTATCCAGCATCTCATTCCACCATCTTTTTCAATCCTTATGCCGCCGATAGCATCAACGAAAGCGATGAAACCTTTGTCATAATTGTCTTTCTGAGTCAACAGAAGATTGAGTTCAACGCTATTTCCCTTGATGCTACGTAGATTTCCTTGATCTTTTCAATCGAAGGATTCTCTTGCATAAAGATGTCAACAAGCGACTGAATAGCCTTTTTCAAATCGGCTGAAAGGCTGGGCATGTGCAGTAGCGTCCAAAGCGGCTGACCAGCAAATGCTTTGCAGAACTCTTGAATATACCATTTCGCATTATCAAGGCTCTTGATTTCGCTTGCTTTGACCTTTAAAATTTTTCCAAGATCGAAGGTATCGTATAAGAGTTTTGCGAGTTCGCTCTCTTCTTTCGAACCGAAGCGAAGCATCATTTTGTTGCTGTGCTCCGATTTGCCCTCTTTCCACATCTTAAATAGCTCGTGCACCATTTCTGCAAGTGCCTCGTTCGAGATGGGCTGTGATGTCGCGGTTTGGAACAGCTGACCTTTATACTGACGAAGACCGTATGCAACGGCAGCGCAGTTGAGCATTGAGGTGAACATACCGAAAGGCTCTTTGATAAAGGATGCAAGAACGTCCGATAAACTGAATTTATCAGCGTAATCTTTGCGAGCTTTCTCTAGGCAGGTCTCGACATGGCGGTACACTTCAACGAGCCACGAGTGTCCGTTGAGTGCGTTATCCGACAGCTCGCCATCGTTCTTTACTAAGGTGTTGCCGTTTTCCTCAAATATGTATTTGAGAGATGCGGCATTACCCTTAAATGTTATGAGCTGATCGCGTGTCTGCGCCTGAAGTACTTGTTGAATTACGGTCGGGCAGTTCTTGTCGTTGAAGAAGGTATAAGGCACAGACGCTCCTGCCGGGAATTTCTGTGCTTCAAAACCTTTTGTATATATCTTTGCACTGAGTTTATTGTTGAGAAGGTCCGGCAACTGGTCAACGATGCCTTCGCAATAACTCTGGCCGTTGAAATAAACAGAATAGGTATTATTGTGAAGTTGAGTAATCCATTTGCTAACAAAAGCATGAGCAGCACGTTCAAACTCTTTGCTGTCTGCCTCGTTAAAGTGGCTCTTAGCTACTTTTGCGGTGGCAACCGCATCGATGAACTTAGTGAATGTTGACTTCGACAGCACTTCATCGGCAAGTACAACTATAAGGTTCTCAAACTCTTTTGAGAAATTATTGAGTTGCGACATCTTCATATCGCGGTTCTCCTCATTGAGTGAGAGGAAAAATGCCACATGGAGGTAATTCGGTCTGTCTTGTTTAAACTTATTGAGCTTACTGCGAAGAAGCGATTCCGAATCTTCGCATGAGAAGAACTGAACCGTAGTTTCACGTTTTACTGAAGCACCGATTTGGAATAAGCCTTGCAAACTCTCTTTACTCGGAATATCGTAGTCAAGCACCGTGGTAGCGGTTTTATAAACCGACTCCTCGTCCTGACGGCGTTTATTCATCTCGTTCTGATTGTACGATGTACCACGAATGAACTCGCCAAAGATGTCGCGGGCAACAATCTTGTTCTCATCGAGCCAGTTCAAAATATCTGTAATCTTGTCATGTACGCGGTCGCCTGCGAACATATAACCAATAACTTTGTCATTCGGTATCATTAGTTCGATTGACTTCTTAAACTTGGGCGATAGCGCATTGAGAAGAAGTATAGCCTTGAATACTCGCAAATGGTCTTCACTCTCCGCTTTTACCTTATCACTATACGAAGTAAACATACCTATGAATGTTGCACTTGCTGGGTCGTTATCAAAGGATGGATAGAAGAAGTCCCATAGTGTATCTGCCGTCATAAGCATATCTACACCATAATTACTCTCGTTATTAAGAAATGCTTTAAAACCGGTATCGCCGTCGTGCATAAACTTAATAACGCTTCTGTTTGACGAACCTACATAGTTCGAGATTTCCGAGCAAAGAAATGCAGTATAGGGATGCAGTGGCAAAAGGCTCTTAATATGGCAGATTTGTTCAGGGTTTCCATTGGTGAGGAAATCCAAAACATTATCAACCTTCGGAAGAACTTTTGTCTTCAGGGCTTGGAACAACTGATTCGATTCTTCACAGGGAATGGTGTAGCTGTGGCGCATAATTAGGTATGTGCTTAGGCTATCCATTCGGTACTCAATTTCATCGAAGCGGTCGCTCATCTTAGTGATGTCCTTACCTTTGGTATCACTCGATTGTGACTCTACACGGTGAGAGATAAGGAACAAGAATACATTATTATTCTGCGATTTCTCGGCGATGTTCTGGAGCACATTGATACGGTCGCTTTTTAGCGTATCCATTACCGATGTAAACTCATCCCAAAATATGATTAAGCCGTCGGCAATACCGCGGTGTTCAATCTCTTTCTCTACTTCGGCCAGCCAATCACTAATAGATGTCTGTTCAAATACAGAGCCGATGGTTTCCCTTATGGCTTTTTCAACAGTAATATAAAAATCGGGACCTCCTGTTTTAAGCATACCAATGGCATCGTCAGCAGTGCTGATTATGTCATCCAGTTCTTCTGAGTTCGGTATGACCTCTGTCTCAAATATACGGCGATGGCTTTCAATCCAGTTTATGGCTGCTGTAAGTCTGAAGATACGACAAAATCAGGAGCCTTGGATTTCAACTCAGCAGTTACTGCACGTTGAAGCGAGAGTGTGAAGCGCGGTATATCGTATGCCTTCTCTACGCCTTTTAGGGTTACAGCGAAGTAGCGCTTTTTCTGTCGCAGATTTCGGAGTTGTGCTTTAAGTGCAGGATTCTTGATATTATCAATATACGAATTGATTGCATCAAAATTATCGCAAAGCAGATGTTTGATTACTGCACTTGCATGGCTCTTACCAGTACCAAAAGTACCACGCACCCAAACGCTTTTACGTTTGCTGACCTCTGTGCTTGTTATCGCAGTCAGCGAACGCTGGAGCATTTCATCAAATTGCGTTGTAGGAATAAAAGATTGCCATGAAGAAGAACTTCGTCCAATATATCATATACAGGCAGAAAGTTTTGCAGATGGATGAAGTCTGAATATTTGGTTGCCATGATAATACTGATTGACTATTTAAGCATAAGCTTAATGATGTCTTCTGAAGTTAAGTCTCGCGTAAGATGATGTTGTCAAGCCCCATTTTAAGTTCGGCACGGAGCACGTGGTTTACATCTTGTTCCAATGAGCGGAGTGTCTGTTCAAGCGGTTCACGCTCAATGCCAAACTGGCGCACGATGCCATCGGTTTGTTCCGAGTTGTACAGTTCGGAAACTGTCAGAGAATGACGTCCGGTTTTCTCTGCATAACGGTATAATGAGTATGCCATTACAGGAAGAGAAACATCATTTAGAGACTACGTCGAACACTTACTTATTACCTGTTTAATTACTCGGCCAATATTCATATTATTTCCCAAAGGCGTTTCATTAAAAGTATTAAGAAGAGATTTCAGTGCATTATCCCTTGAACTCTCTGGTACTGTATTGAAGGTATGTTCCATCAATGCCGTAAGATCTTCTCTTAAATATAATCTATCGTAGTCTATGTTCGCGCTAAACCATAAGCACAACTCGTTGTCAAAACAAAGATTGACCCATAACATTTGCCAGAATAATGCCGAATCTGTGGTAAGGTAATCTGCAAGGATCTTCGATAATTCAGTCTGAGACTTATCTTTGGAATCAACAAGTCCTGCACTCATCAACCAATTTGTAAAGATTGGAAGTTGTTTCTTAACATTTAGGTAGTCCTTTGCTTCTTGAGTTAAGAATGTTTCAGGAGTCTTGTAATATTGTTGTATCCAAGAGTTTCGTAATCCAAAAGTGTTAAACTTTTTAATTGAGATACATTCATATTTGATTCATTATTTATCATTGTTGATGTTTTGCGAATAGAATTGGCTGCAACACATCCATTGTCTTTGAATGTTAAGCAACGGTGGCAGTGAATGCACTTTGAAGCGTTCACTTTTACCAGAGGTACAACAGAAAGAGCCCCAGTTGGGCATTCTACTTCACATACCTCACAGTGCACGCAAAAAACTGTTTTGTTCAGCACTCGTTTAAACAAGCTAATGAAAGGTATATCATGGGAACAGTCTTTGATATCTACTTGCATTTCATTATCTTCAATAACGATAGCTATAGAATATATAGTTTCTCGGAATTTAAGGTTAATATCGTATTTGCCATTTCCTATATTTAGGACTTTAATTGAGCCAAGTACATTAATCCATTCAAAGAAGTCTTCTTTTGGATTAGTTATTACTGCTTTAAAATCATTATTATGAGAATAATATTCAATGGCTGAATTGGTTTCATGCCTATTGCCACCAGCTCTTACCTTCCATTTGCGTTCCTTGAGATATGTTTCAATGCCCTTTATACCAGCCTTTAGAGGCATTTTCTCTTAATTTGTCA
>ENA-OQCK01000552-OQCK01000552.1-human-gut-metagenome-genome-assembly--contig:-NODE-552-length-19267-cov-2.963166_pt1 | contig 19267 bp, 36 predicted proteins | sample MGYA00242498_ERZ504578 | MGnify/ENA primary metagenome ERZ504578 (study PRJEB26092, sample SAMD00036229) | human gut metagenome | host: Homo sapiens | study: EMG produced TPA metagenomics assembly of...
TATCCTGGTTTGCAAGCTGAGCGGCCAGCAGTTTAAAATAATCGGTAATGGTCAACGTATTCTTTTCATTGGCCGCCGGGGTATAGGTATTCATGGCGTAAGGATTACCAGTGCCGCTGAGCCTACCCAATAAATCATCTGCATATGTTTCCTCCTTTCAGACAAGTCCCAGCCTTAGCTGCTGCGCGAATGAATCCGGCTGGCTCCGTCTTTTCTCTCTTTCATCGTCCTGTCTCTGATTACCACGTTCCTGATGGCCCCGGTAGTCCTCCGACTCCTGGTACATCTCCGGCGTATACACCACCGTCTGCTGCCCTGTCTTTTCTTCCAGTATGTTCGCAATCTCACCGGCGCTCTGGCTTAAAAGCTCCAGTGTCTTTGGATTTGCCGACATAATGGATACGGCTGCCCGCCCCGCTTCATATACGACCTTTATGGTCATTTTTCCAAGGGCTGCCGGCTCAAGCTCAATTGTCAGCATACCGTTGTTTCCAGGGAGCTTTGCGGCAATGGTTTTGCCCACATCCACAGGAAATGTTTCCGGGGCGGTCCTGACAGTAACGGTCTCAGGAATGTTCCTGGCTGCTGCCGGCCCGGACATGTCCTGGCTGTTTGCCGGATGGATATATTCAGCATGCACCGGTACTTTCAAGGCTTTGCGTCCCGGTCCTGTATGTCCAAAAGGGGTTTCCCTTTGAAGGATGGTTTCTGCCAATCGGCTGCTTCCTGGTGCCCAGAATGTTCCTCGCGCAGGATTACAGGTTGCATTTCTTTGTCCACCCTGGCGAAACCGGCCTGACTTAATTCCGAATCACGTTCTGATGCTTCTGCTTCTCTGTCCGGTAAAAACGCACGGGACTTCATAGTATGCAGGCTGCTTTCCGCTTTCAGCTCCGCATAATCCGGCATCCGCCTGTCACCGGCTTTGGCAGCTGTCATCTGCTCCGGCCGGACATCCGTTGCTGCCGCAGCTGTAAACGTGCTGTCCGGCTCCAATGGGGGTTCCGGCTGCTCCTGATTCGTCAGTTCAGAATCCGGCGTGTGATTTACAACAGTTTCCAGCATCTGATTGAATGCGGCCTGCAGCTGAACCATGGTTTCTGCCGGGTTCTGGACGATTTCGTCCGTTTGAAGCGGTATGGAAGCCGGCTTTTTCTTTATGCTGTCCGCTTCCTCTGTCTTGCATGGGCCATCGTCTTTTTCCGTTTTTTGTTCCTGTACCGCCTGTTCTTTTCCCTTCAGCATCTGTGAAAAACTCATGTTGATCTCAAGACCATCCAATGGAGCTTCCTTATCTTTTACCAGCTCCGTAGGGCGTCTGATTGGAACCGTATCGATTCTCACCATGTCTCCTACCTCCTTTCCATAAGATATAATTTATAATTATCAGCTGTCTCCAGCCGTAATTATCCTCTTCCTCCATGCCTCATCCTGCCCGCGACCGTGATGCCGCGTATTACAAATTCTTCCATAAATGCCTCTTCTTCCTTCATCTCTGCCTTTTGGTGTTCATTAAACCGGCGTCCCTTCAATTTCTCATATCTGGATGTATCAATGTTGGCAGCTACCACTTCATTTTTCTTTTGCTCTTCCTGCCGCTCCAACAGGTTCAGCTGTACCTTCTGTTCATCAATTTTCTTTTCCATTCCTTCTATGCATCTGTCATACAGCCAGTAGCTTTCAATGGATGCTCCCTGGGTTTTGGTACAGTCAAATCCGTACTGAAAACCGTTTAACTGCTCCTTAAGCTGTTCTATCTCTTCCTTTTTCTGATTTACATTCCTGACGATTGCCGCATGCTCTGTTTTCAGATTGTCTAAAACCTGTGTCTTATAATCAAGCACGGTTTCCAGGCTGTATTTAAACCGTTTCATTTCTGCCCTCCAAGTCATACCGTCTGCCTATATCCATGCTGCTTTTATCATCCAACAATGGATTCCATGAAACCCAGAGTCTCCTCATAGGAAAATCGTTCGTCTATTCCCTGCTGTAAAAAGGCGTTCATTTTATTGATTTTAGAAACAGCCTCATCTAAGGCTGCATTTGCTCCCTTTTTATAGGCGCCAATGGAAATCAGGTCCGAGTTTTTCTGGTAAAGGCTCAGTATATTACGAAAACGGGAAGAAATCCTGCGGTGCTCCTCATCTACGATTTCAACCATAAGACGGGAGATGCTGGCGCCAATATCGATGGCCGGGAAGTGATTTTCATTGGCGAGCTGACGGCTGAGTACGATATGCCCGTCTAATATGCCCCTGACCGTATCGGCAATGTTCATTCGTGTCATCTCCCTCCACCAGGACCGTATATACCCCCGTTATGGAACCCTGGCTGAAATTGCCGCTCCGCTCCAATAGCTTCGGAAACTCCGCATAAATGGAAGGTGTATATCCTCTGGCAATCGGCGGTTCCCCTATAGCCAGCCCAATCTCTCTTTGTGCCATGGCGTAACGTGTAAGGGAATCCATCATAAGAAGGACATCGAAACCCTGATCCCTGAAATATTCCGCTATGGGTAGTCGCGACCAGCGGACACTTCATTCTCAGCATGGCCGGCTGGTCTGATGTGGCCACAACCAGTACAGAACGCTTCATCCCCTCTTCCCCTAAATCCTTCTGAACAAATTCCAGCACCTCCCTGCCGCGCTCTCCCACCAGGGCAATGACATTGATATCTGTCTTAACATTTTTGGCTATCATGCCCATCAGCGTACTTTTACCAACGCCGGACCTGCAAATATTCCAATTCGCTGTCCTTTTCCAATGGTGTTGAGGCCGTCAATTGCTTTAATTCCAAATTCCAGGCGGTCACGGATAGGCGGCCTATCCAACGGATTCGTGTAGGGGCTGTTGACCGTATAATACTGATTGGCGTGAAAAATGTTCCGTCCATCAATCGGCCTTCCCATGCATTGATAATCCTGCCCTTAAGAAAATCTCCTACCGGCACCTTCAGGCGCCGCCTTGTATTGCGCACAAAGCTGCCTGACGCGATGCCGCCGGTGGCCTCATAGGTCATCAGCTGTATTCTTCCGTCCTTGAAACCGACCACCTCGCAGGCATCTGCCGGTTCTGCTCCTCATTGTAAATCAATACAATATCGCCAATACTGGAACGTCCGCCGGAGGCTCCATGGACATGCCTACTACATTCTCAATTTTTCCAATATGTCCTACTGTCTCCGACTTCATTATCAGTCCCGGTATCTTCTCAAACATGGCGCTCCTAAACCCTGATATTCTGCAGTATCTCCTTAATATTTTCCAATTGCGTATCCACACTGATGTCTATGATCTCTTCCGGCATCTCAATGATGCAATTGCCGCTATCCTCCTTATCCATGACAATAAACTTGATATTGTCCGATAATCTGGATAGCTCACTGATGATATCCGCATCCGCCTGCATCATCATTTCATATTCTGTTTTTTCCATATAAATCTTGACCCATGCGGTTTTCTTAAGCCTTTCCGTCTCGGATATAATCATACGCTTAATGACTTCTCCACTGGATTTCAGGCTGATATGTATAACCTTTTCAGCCACAGCCACGGAACAATCCTTTAGCTCCTCCAGATATGTCCTAAGGCACTGTTCTTTCGCTTCTTCAACGGAAGCCAGCGCCTGCTTCATATCCTGCCTGAACGTTTCCCTCTGACCGGCCATGGCCTTTCCGTGCTCCTCTACGGCCTTATCGACCCCGCCTTAAACCCCTCCTCATACCCGGAGCGGTAACCGTCATCTGCGGCAGTACTCATAATATGTTCCGCCTGTTCTCTCGCAGCATCCAGGATATCTTCCGCCATCTTTTTAGATTCCTGTATCCGCTGTTCTGCCTCACGCTTTACCCCTTCCAGAATCTCGTCACTCTCGTTAAGAGTTCCCTCCTTTACACCAACCGGAGACCATTCTCTGGTAACTGTCTCTGCAGGCGGCTTTGGCTGAATGCATTCCTCCCCGCGGTTTTCATCATCTTCCGGTTGCGGGTATGCCTGTACGGGAAGGACAAACTCCTGTATATCCGCTGTCTTATCGGAACGGACGATGCCTCTAGATGAAAATGTTGTCATCTTCTCCTCCCTTATTAATAATGACCTCACCTGCATCTTCCAGACGGCGTATGATGTTAACAATACGCTGCTGTGCTTCTTCCACATCCTTCATTCTTACATTGGTTGTTATCTCCAAATCCGCACGTACGGTTTCTGCCATACGTTTTGACATATTTGTAAAGAATATCTGCTGCATCTCATCCGATGCAGACTTAAGCGCATACACAATATCCTTGGCATCGCAGTCGCGGATGAAACGCTGTACCGAGCGGTCGTCCATATCAAGGATATTCTCGAATACAAACATCTTGTCGCGGATGCTCTTGGACAGTTCGGGATTTCTCTTATCCAGCTCATCAAAGATCCGTTTTTCATTGCTGCGGTCTACATGGTTCATCACATCCGCCACATAATCCACGCCGCCAAGATTCATATTGTCCTCACTGGTAATGATGGTGGCGAACTTGCGTTTCATTTCTTCCTCTACAATAGCAATGGCCTCGGGGGAAACCCGGTCCATCTTTGCCATGCCCTCCACGGTGGGAATCCGCTTGCTTTCCGGCAGCTGCTCCAGCACCCTGGCCGCCTGTTCAGGTCCATATACGACATGATAAGGGCAATCACCTGCGGCCGCTCATGCTGCAGAAGGGACAACAACGCTTTTGGGTCCCCCTTCATAAAGAAGTTAAAGGGCCTGGACTGAAGGGTTTTGGATACCTTTTCCAGAAGGGACCTGGCCGTGGTCTCGCCAAACGCCTTTTCCAGTACGTTCCTGGCATAGTCCAGCCCTCCGTCCGTCATCATCTTATGGGTCAGGCAGAGCTTATAAAATTCATCCAATGCCCCCTCCACCTGGCTGTTGGTGGTCTTTCCCATCTTAGCCACCTCATAGGTCAAATCCTCTATGTCCTGTTCATTTAAATATTTATAAATCTGGGAGGCCCTGTCTGCTCCGAGAGATACCACCACAATCGCGGCTTTTTGCTTCGGATCCAAATTCCTGAAATCCGTTTTATCCTTTGCGGGAACGGCATCCTGTTTGCTTTTATTTGCTGTTTGATTCGCCAATGCGTTTTCCGCCATTTAAATCTCCCTCCCCTCTCAGCCAGCTCTGCACCAGTTTTGCCGCAATTTGAGGATTCTGGTCCACAAACTCGCCTATATTCTGTTTCAGCTTGAGGCTGTGCTGCATACGCAGGTTAAGTATCTGTTCATTTTTCTCCATTTCCTCATCTCTATACTGCGTATCCAATCCTGTCTCGACTGCAGGGGCACTGGGAAACTCTTCCTCCGGCGCGGACTCCACCGTCAGCTCCACGTCATCCAAGCTATCCCTCTTCTTCCGCTTTCTTCCTGCCAACAGCAGCACAAAAAGAAGAAGGATTAGGATGCCTCCCGCAATCACGGCTATTATAATAGGAAGCGGAAAACTTCTGGCCTGGGTCTGGGCTGACGCTGCCGCAACGGGCTGTGCAGCTGCCTGACCGGATGATGACAGGCCCTGATGATAGTTATCTTTTGCCGCGCTTCCTCCCTGCTGATGCCAGCCGAATCCGCCACCAGGTTAATCAGGTCCTGTACAGGTATGGATGTATCGTCTGTATCAATCACGATACCAATGGTAGTGTTCTCCAATACCCCCGGGTCCACCTGGCGCTGCTCCTTAACGGAATCATACAGCCATTCCCTGGCAGCACTGCTGTTTGCATATAGGTCGGTAGAGGTCTGCGTGCCATTCTGATTGGTATATCTCGGCGTGTCCGCGTTCGCATCCGCGCCCACAACCCTCCGCTGCCTGGAACAGCAGCTCCGGAATTTTCATTCGCCGTATCTTCTTTATATAGAAGACCTGTTTTATCCTGTTCATCTATCTTTCAGGAGTTGTATACCGGGTATTCTCCTGAATCAGTTTTTCCATATTAAGCGTGCCCTTGACCGATACGGCAGTCTTACCCTGCCCATACAGCTTCTCAAGCACTCTGCGCACATTGGCCGCTATGTTATTTTCAACCAGACTTGTGAGCGCAGTCACATCCTTAGCGCTTCCATAGTCTCCGTCATCTGAGCGGCGCCGACCTCCATCATGGTATCTGCATCGAATACCGCAACATTTGTAAAGTTCATCCCCCTGACAGATGTGGCTATCAGGTTTTTAATCGCAGCGGCCCCGTTATCCGAAAGGCTTCTCCCGCTCATCATCGTGACCACAACCGACGCGGACGCTTCTACTTCCGTATTATCCCCATAGGCATACACCGGTTCCTCAGCCTCCGCTATGGTTACCTTAGCTCCTGGACACCGTCAAACAAACGAATCTGTGCTCCAAGCCTATCCTGCAGTTCATAAAGCGTGTACTGCTTTTTATCCGATTCCGTTGTCATAAGGCCGGTATTATTACGGTATGTGTCATATGAAAAACCACTTTTGGGATATCCCATGCTAAGAAACTCTGCCTGATCTGATTTACATTGGCGGAGGATACGCGAATCGCCCCTTCCCTGTCATTAAAACGGTAGTCAACTCCCTGCTCCGAAAGCAAGGCGACCACCTGCTGGGCCTCCTCCTGGTTCAAACCTGTAAATAATGTGCTGTAATCCCGTCCCAGCCCAAATTTCAATGCCAAAACACCGATAATAGCAATTGCGACAGTGCCTGTCACAATTGCTATTATCACTTTCTTTGTTTTGTCCGATAATTTCTGCCAATAGTCCTTTACCCTCTGCACCTTTAATACCCAGCCTTCTGTTTTTGTTTATCAGATCAATATTTAAATACTCATCTTAATTAGTTCGTTATACGATTCCATGGCCTTATTCCTTAATGAAATCAGCACATCCAGACTAAGCGCGGCTTTTGCCTGTGCAATCGGCAGACTATGTACGTCATCAAGCTTTCCCGCAGCCAGAAGGTATTGCTTCTGTTCCAAGTCCTTCTCTGCGGCATATACCTGGTCCACTACATTATGAAAGATATCCTTAAACAACGTTGGTTCATTATTTCCGGCCTGATTTTCTTTGCCCGGCAATAAATCAGCCGCTGTGTCCCACACTTTCATGGGTGTGATAAATGTCATTGCCTCCATTTCCAATCATCTCTCCCTTACCGTAATCATCTGTATCTACAAGGTCCTGTGAACTTTGCTTAAAATACCTTTGCAGCGCTTTTCAAACGGTTAATATCGCTGTTGATAGAACTGAGCATGTATTGATACTCATATGCGGTCCTCACCAGCTCCACCTGTTCCTGATCCATATCCACGCTATTGCCATCCAGCCGGCTGATTCAGCCCATGTTGTATTCACTCCCACCCTGGTCTGTCCAATGGCATGCGCTATGCCGTTTCTCGGATTCGGTCTTTTGGCCGCGTTTTGGATACGATGCGCAAGTTCCTCCTCAAATGTCACATACTGGGCCTTAAATCCCGGCGTATCTACATTGGCAATATTGTTCAGGGTAACAATCTGTCTTCCCCACAGATAATCAAGTACCCTTTCCGTCATCATGATTCCATTCCCATATAATCCGGACACGTTTCTCCCCCTCTTCTGTTCTAGGGTGATATACACCTATTCCTCAAATTCCTGCCGGTTAGCAAAAACCTTGGCCGCCTGTTCATTTTCCATGGATGTTCTCATATTATGTTCCGCATTTACTGCCACACCCAGCATTTTCATAAAATTTCTTTTATTTGCTGGAGTAAACTGTCTAAAAATCTCTACTATTATCTCCTCCTTTGTTTTCTCCATAAAATCCACCCCTTTCAATTGATGGCTTTTGCTATCATGCGTAGGAAACAATATTCTTAGAATTCATATCACGCCTGTACGTTGTATATCGTAGAATACCAAAGTTTTTATTCTTTTGTTATACAATACTATCACTAAGTTAATAAAAAATCAAGATTTGATGCTATTATTTCCCAAAAAAAGTATTGTCTATTTCGACAATCTCCCTTGCTTTAAAACATTTTAAAATCATATGCTCCAAACCGAGCCCGTAATGCATTTTTACGATTTGCTTATTTAAAAATGAAACAGCTTGAATTTTTTTCGGCCTATGATATGATTATATTTGTGATATTAGTGTATTACATTCATCACATCTGTATTAAAACAGCACCACCAACAACAGAAAAACGTGATTAGAAATGAGGTTATCATATGCTTCAACGTTTAAAGCTCTTACGAAAGACCCTTGGGTATACCCAGTCTGAATTTGCAAAATACTTAGGTATCACACAGACCGCATATTCTATGATTGAAAATGGCATCCGGCCATTATCAGATAAATATGTCCGGGTTATCTGCATTACCTTCAATGTATCTGAGCATTACTTACTAACCGGGGAAGGTGAGATGTTCCAGTCTTCTCCATATGAAAAGGAGCTTCTTACACTTTATGGAAAGCTTGTACCGGAAACACAGGAATATCTCCTTGTAATCGCAAAAGAGCTTCTTAAAATCCAGCAAAAACTCCTGCATGAAGGTGAATCAAGACACCTGCATGATGAAAAATGATTGTTCAGACATGTACATATGGGATAGGCCTTCTTGGTGATAAAGTAAGATGTCTAAACTTAAAAATGTAATATGCATATAGCATTTTGGACGACTATGTTTTTTTATTACGGATATGTTCGTCTGGGATGGACATCTGACCGATTCCAGGCAGATTCTCTGGTAATCTACACGGCTATTTCTGTATCTCTTTAAGAATTCTTCCAAACATTTTCGTCCATGATATGCTTTAGGGTATTGATAGAAACATAATTGAAGGTGCTTAGATATAAGCGGGTGCGACATTGTGCTATAGAACATTGTAGATAATTTAAGATATTGGTGATTCACGATTGGAGCTTCTGAAAGTACCGCTTTGTAATATCACGTGACCGACAGCGCTCCAGGTCTGAGCTGAAACCATTTTCTGCACTCCATGAGCGTGCCGGCGGGACATGGTGATGTCACCCCCAAGAGCGGAGCCTGCCAAAAACTCTGCCAGAGCACCATGAAGTGTATTGTTTAGAAGATCCGATGAGTTCCAGGCCCAAAGGCATTAAGAGGAATGCCAATTCTCCAATCTTTGAAAAAAGCGGTACAAGCTTCGCCGCAAATTCTTACTCTCTTAGGATAGCGGAAATACCGCTGTTACAAAAATGGACGTATCAATCAGCCTCTACCGCATGAAGCACCTTCCGCCGGTCTTTCCCCAGCCGGCATGAAAGACCTTATTCCATTATAGCAGCCGTACCCACCCCCACAATGTTTCCATCTGAATCATATCTGATTGCAAAACCATCCTTGTTCCAGCTGCATTCAAAGATGAATCCCAAAAAAACCTCACTTGTATTTCCATCGTTTACATCATCAATATAAATTCGACTGGGCTTTACAACTTTACATAAATCTGCTGAAGTACATAGTTTGGAATATTCGCAAAAACCATCTTCTGCCTGTCTTTTACTTCCGTTTCATAAAAGTGTCGTATTGCCGTTGTAGCTTCAGCTATTTTTACATTGATATTTTCACTAAACTTTTTCGCAGCTGCAACCATTTCCGGCGTTATGCAAGCAGAACCTGCATTCTCTCTTAAGCGAAAAATCAAGCTAATCGTGTATTGTCTTCCAAACATCTTTATTGTGATTGACATATCTTCAATCTCATTTGAATTCATTTTATTTCCTCCAAATATATTTTGGCATACCGGGCCGCATATGCTGCGGAACGGTCTACAATAATCTTCCGACCTGTAAGACCGCTGTCTCCGTGCGGCCCGCCGATCACAAAACGTCCTGTGGGATTGATGAAGAATTTCGTATTTTCATCCACCATATCCCGTGGAAGTATCGGATCAAAAATGTATTTTTTGACATCCGCATGTATCTGTTCCTGGGATACACGATCATCATGCTGCGCAGAAAGTACCACTGCCTCCAGGCGCACTGGCCTGTCGTTCCCATCATACTCCACGGTTACCTGGGACTTGCCGTCCGGTCGGAGGTAGCTGAGCGTGCCGTTCTTTCTTACCTCGGTCAGGCGTTTTGTCAGCTTGTGTGCCATGGAAATACCATATGGCATATACTCCTCTGTCTCATTGGCGGCAAAGCCAAACATCATTCCCTGGTCTCCTGCGCCAATGGCATCCATCTCATCTTCAGACATCCTGTTTTCTTTTGCTTCCAGAGCCTTATCCACCCCCAGCGCAATATCCCTTGACTGTTCATCAATCGTGGTAATTACGCCGCAGGTGTCACAATCAAACCCGTAACTCCCGTGGTTATATCCAATCTCCCGGACAGTCTGGCGGACAAGCTTCTGGATATCCACATATGCATTTGTTGTAATCTCCCCCATCACCAGTACCAGGCCAGTGGTAATGGCCGTCTCACAAGCCACACGGCTCATCGGGTCCTGAGATATCAGCACATCCAGAATGGCATCTGAAATGGCGTCGCACATTTTATCCGGATGCCCCTCCGTCACAGATTCAGAGGTAAATAATCTTTTTTCCATTAAAATCCACATCCCCTTTCCGTTCATAGATCATGATTTGTCATCTTCATCGGCCGGACACCAGGCCTGTCCAAATTTAACATCCCGAAAGAGCGCCGCTAACCCCGTGATTTGCTTAAGACGCAGTATCTCGTCCTTGTCCATCCCCAAATGTTTCGATATCCATGCATCCGAACGTCCCAATTCATGCAATTCCTTAATAATGTTACTCATTAAATCTACATCATGACTTCCTCTGGCCCTATTATGCCGGATTGTACTGGCCATGCGTTTATCAAGTGGCTTATCAATAACCGTTACCGGCAAAAGTCCATGTTCCCTTTCGTATATATCTGGATGCTTGAGCATGACCGTGTAACGATGGAATCCGTCAACAATCATATATTTATCCTGTAATTTGCTGTAATAGCAACAATCGGCATTGTATAGCCGTCCTCTTTAATGCTTTCATACAAGAGCCGCATTTCAGGTGTGGGAACCTTATTCGGATTGTAGGTATTCGGCACTATCTTTTCTATCGGCACAGCAATCACATTATACACGGGACTCCGATAATCCATAATTAAAATCCTCTATGCTTTCATATTTTTTCTTTATCAAATCCAACCGCTTCTGCTGCTGACGTGTTAATCCGAATCCCATGAAACGGCATATATGATCATTTTTCAGGATGCAGTAGCACATTCGTTTCCAGCTTGGTATATCCTTTGTGGATTTTATGTTGTCGGTATCATCAGGAATCGGCCCCAGAAAAATAATCCGTGACTTTTTATCCAGCGTATAATTAGAGACCCCGTTGCGTTTTATTCTGTACCCATTCTGTTCCAGCTCCCTTATTGTTTTTTCATCCAGCCGCCGCCCGTTTCATGCCAAAAATGGATTGATGTATTAAATTTACGGATATAATTATTACGCAGCCTCTTTGGAAGCGTATCCAATAGAAACTGTGTATAGGATTTCCAGGTATGTCCCTGCGGCAGTGCAATACTCCGGTATCCCATCGCTTTTGTACGCCCATAAATCGCAGCGAAATTGGCTCCCTGAACGCGCCCACCAGCCTGCACCATATTTCCGTGTCTATCACCCTATACAGGTTAAGGGCATCCTTCGAATAGTCATTGAATGGCGAAGCCACCCTCATCTGGGACACTGTAAGCCCCGCTTTATAATAAAGGTCATAAAGTTTATTATAATCATAGGAAAACAGATAATTGGCATGCCATATATCGTTTGCTTTCCAATCATATAGCGGGGATGCGCACCAGACATTTTTAAACTGCTTGCTAATCCAGCATTCATCTTTATACCCATATTTTTATTTAAGAACCCACTATACCTTTGAAGCGACTCATCTGCACGTATTCCCAGCAGACAAACCGTCTTTTTATCCCCATGGCTCTTCCGGTACCATCGGCCAAATTGTTTGGCCAAATCCTCCTGATGCATGCGATAGCGATAAGTGGTTATAGGGTTATGGTCCAGATTGATTACATATTCCTTGTCAGGCATCTGGCGGACCCATTGTTCTTTTTTCGTATCATCCCAAGGATACCAATACATTTCATAACTGCTCAATGCAGTCCGGGTTGCCATGGGCAAACAAACCCAGTATAACTCTGCCTCCCCCTTGATGCGTTCAAACGTTCTTTCAATATATTGCGTTGTTACAGTATACTGGGCTTCAAAATCCTGATGGAATACCCCAATCTGTCTATCCGGATAATATTTCTTTCTAAAATCCAGAACCAGATTTAAAAGCAGGCCGCTGTCCTTTCCTCCTGAAAATGATATGTAGATATTTTCAAACTCGCAAAAAATAAATTGTAACCGTTCTAATAATGCTTCATAAACATTTTGTTTCAGATATTTTTTCTCCATTACCTTGTATGCTTACTTTCTCTTTCGTAAAATCGTGAACTGTCCGTCTTACACACTGCCCTGGTTATAACCCCTCCAACCCCCTTTTCTTTATATCTCGACAAATTTTTCATTTTTATAAGCAGGAAATTATCATATGTATCAATATCCATCCTCTCCCAGGAAACCGGAGGGTCTGCACATCTGCATTTGTAAGGATGTCCGCATGCTGAGGAAACGCACCCCTGCCAAAAATCCGGCCCCGGAACAGTTTTTCTGCTCCAAAGCCGGATTCCTTTAAAACGAAGCTCTCTCTATCATCTTGTTTATCCAATTTTTACGCTATATTTTCCTCTAAACCTACACTCCATAATTTTGGTATCATGCGGCCCAAACTTGAACTGTTCCATCAGAAGAACTATAATGTGTTTTATACGAAGGTGGTACATGGCGGACTATATGGCTTTGAGAAAAGCGAGTTAAAATGGGTGCCGCACCCCGTAAAACAAATTACGATTGTACTGCTGGCAGGATTTTTAGGGCTGGAACGATTGGCACAATGCGGCTGATGCCCAAAGATGCAAAAAAGCCCGCCGATGAATGGCGAAAGGGGCATAAATATGAGTAGAATTTTACTTCTTGAGGATGATTTAAGTTTAATTAACGGACTGACATTTACGTTCAAAAAGCAGGGCCATGAGGCTGACATTGCAAGAACACTGGATGAGGCAGAAAAAATATGTCTGACGGGAAATGAATGATCTGCTGATTCTGGATGTCTCTTTGCCGGATGGCTCCGGCTTTGATTTCTGTAAGATGGTGCGGCAAGTTTCCAGAGTCCCGATTATCTTCTTAACCGCGTCTGACGAGGAAACAAGTATTATCATGGGACTGGACATGGGCGGTGATGACTATATCACGAAACCGTTTAAGCTGGGGGTTCTGATTTCAAGAATCAATGCGCTTCTCCGCCGGGTAAAAGATTTTGGTACAGCAGATACAGAACTTCAATCCAACGGAATACGGGTACTGCTATTACAAGGGCAGGTGTATAAAAACGGGGAACGTTTGGAATTAACTGCGGCAGAGTACAAATTGCTGTGCTTCTTCATGCAAAATCCCAATACGGTGTTATCGAAAGAAAAAATCTTAGATAAGCTGTGGGACTGTGAGGGCAACTATATAGACAATAATACACTCACCGTGTATATTCGCGGCTGCGTATGAAAGTAGAGGACAATCCCGGCGAGCCGCAGATGATAGTAACGGTCCGGCGAATGGGCTATAAATGGAATGTTGTACGGTGAGGTATACCATGAAGCTATTTGTAAATAATGAAATAAACGGTTTATCGGTGCTGCTGCTGCCGTTCTGCTTCTGTACGCGATACTCGGTGAAGCCTTAATATGGGTATACTGCAAAAAGCTGTCCGTGGTGTTTTTTATCCTGTTCCTGCTTTTAGCAGCCTGTATCCTTACAATATATGTTCGGTACCTACTCCGGCAGAGCAGAATCATTAAAAGTGCGCTCCATCAGATTGATGCCTATCTCGATGGCGATATGGAAGCCCGTATCGACTGTGATTATGAGGGGGAATTATACCGTCTGTTCCATGAAATCAATACAATGGCGGCGGTATTGAACGCCCATGCAGTAAACGGGATGAGGGACAAAGATTTTTTGAAAGACACCCTATCTGATATTTCCCATCAGTCAAGACCCCTCTGGCGGCATTGAACATCTATAACGGACTTCTGCAAAATGAAGCAGAAAATCTGCCGGAAATTAAAGAGTTTGCCGAGCTGTCCGAACAGGAAATTGACCGGATTGAAACACTGGTACAGAATTTGCTTAAAATTGCCCGCCTGGACGCCGGAACGCTGGAGATGGAAAAGGCTCCTCAGAATATTCCCGATATGATGAATGACATAGAGCTTCATTTCTCCTATCGTGCCAAGCTGGAACACAAAAGGCTTACACTCTCAGGAAACAATCATATCATTTTTCCCTGTGACCGGGATTGCTGATAGAGGCAATCAGTAATATTGTCAAAAATGCCTTTGACCACACGAAAGAGGGCGATTCCATTCAGATTGAATGGGAACAGTTTGCGTCCATCATTCAGATTAAAGTGAAGGATACAGGCTGTGGCATCCATCCAGAGGATTTACACCACATTTTCAAACGGTTTTATCGGAGCCGCTTCTTACAGGATACGCAGGGCACTGGTTTGGGCCTCCCTTTGGCAAAGGCAATCATTAAAGCACATGACGGCACGATTGAAGTCGAAAGTGTACTGGGAGCTGGCACAACGTTCCGTGTCAACCTTCTGATTCCTACAAAATTGTAGTCTTACGGTAATATCACAGTAAGGTGGCGGTGGTAATCTTTTGGTATCATCAAAAAAAGAGGTGTTAATAACATGAATCTATTAGAAGTTCAATCATTGTCTAAAACCTATGGTACTGGTGATATTGCGGTTCATGCCTTAAAGGCTGCCACCTTTTCCGTGCCGAAAGGGGAGTTTGTCGCAATTGTGGGAGAATCCGGCTCCGGGAAAAGTACACTGTTGAATATGCTGGGGGCGCTGGACACACCCACTTCTGGTAAGGTCTTCATTGACGGCAAAGATATATTCTCCATGCAGGACCAGGCGCTTACGGTTTTCAGACGCAGAAACATCGGTTTTATTTTTCAGTCTTTTAATTTGATACCGGAACTGACGGTTGAGCAGAATATCATTTTCCCGGTTCTGCTGGATTACCAGAAACCCAACAAAAAATATTTGGAAGAGCTTTTAACGGTTTTGAATCTGAAAGAACGGCGGGACCATCTTCCCAGCCAGTTATCCGGCGGTCAACAACAGCGTGTAGCGATTGGTCGTGCACTGATTACACGGCCCTCCCTGATTCTGGCAGACGAGCCGACCGGTAACCTGGATACGCAAAATACCAGTGAAGTAATCTCGCTCTTAAAAGACGCATCCAAAAAATACGAACAAACCATTATAATGATTACCCATAGCCGCAGCATCGCCCAGACAGCAGACCGGGTATTGCAGGTGTCGGACGGTGTACTGACTGATTTTGGGAGGTGCCGGGAATGAAAAGCTATTTAAGTTTAATTCCAATCTCTGCAAAGGTACACCGCCGGCAAAACCGTATGACATTACTTTGTATCATCTTTGCTGTATTCATGGTAACCGCAGTGTTCAGCATGGCGGAAATGGGGGCAAGGATGGAACAGGCAAGGCTCGCGGAAAAGCATGATGGATTTTCCATATCTGTTTTGTTTAACAGCACCATGGGGCAGACGCTCCTGTTGAGTGCCGGGATTATATTCCTGCTGATTTTATTTGCAGGCGTATTGATGATTTCCAGCAGTCTCAATAGCAGCGTGGCACAAAGAACGAAATTCTTTGGAATGATGCGCTGTATTGGAATGAGCAAAAAACAGATTGTTCGATTTGTGCGTCTGGAAGCATTAAATTGGTGTAAGACAGCAGTTCCAATCGGGCTTGCCCTTGGTGTGTCAGCTTCCTGGATACTGTGCGGTGTTTTGCGGTATGCTGTTGGAGAAGAATTTTCCAATATCCCGCTTTTTGGCATTAGTGTAATTGGGATTGTCAGCGGCATTATTGTGGGAGTTGTCACGGTGCTATTGGCGGCAAGGTCTCCAGCAAATCAGGCGGCCAAGGTATCTCCCGTTGCGGCTGTTTCCGGAAATTCAGAACATGGAAAAATGAAGAATCACACGTTCCATGCCCGCTCTATCAAAATAGAAACAGCACTTGGCATCCACCACGCTACTTCTGCAAAGAAAAACCTGCTTTTAATGACAGGCTCGTTTGCCCTTAGCATTATCCTTTTTTTGAGCTTTACGGTCCTGATTGATTTTGTCAACCATCTTATGCCCCAATCGGCAGCCACTTCAGATATTGATATTTCAAGCAGTGACGGATTAAATTCTATCGACAATGCATTGGCGGAAACACTTCGGGGAATGAACGGCGTAAAACAGGTGTACGGACGCGGGGCAGCTTTGATATTCCGGCAGAGGGGGACACAGGGACAATGGTTTCCAGTACCGTTGACCTTGTCTCCTTTGACGATTTTGATTTGGATTGTCTCAAAAAGGACGGAGCGCTCCGTCAAGGCAGTAATCTTTCTAAAGTCTATGGAAACAGTAACTATGCGCTTGCAGCTTGGGATAAAGACAGTTCGTGGAAAATTGGTGATAAAATCCTTATCGGGGATGAAGAAATTGAAATTGCCGGTTTACTGAAATACGATCCATTCAGCAGCAATGGTCTTACAAACGGAAAAATTACACTGATTACTTCCGGCCAAACCTTCACCCGCTTGACAGGCATAACCGGATACTCACTCATTATGGTACAGACAACTTCTCAAGCAACGGACGAAGATGTATCTCAGCTCTGCAATACCGCGGCGGAGAGCGGCAATCATTTCAGTGATAAGCGGGACCAGCGCACATCAGCACTTATCTGGCATTTGTGTTCTGTATCTATTGCTTTTTAGGAATTATTACATTGGTTACGGTACTGAATATCGTGAACAGCATTTCAATGAGTGTATCGGCCAAAATCAAGCAATATGGTGCTATGCGGCAGTCGGAATGGACGAACAGCAAATCACAAAAATGATTTTTGCGGAGGCATTGACCTATGCCTTTTGGGGCGGCGGAATTGGCTGTGCAATTGGTTTGCCATTTAGCAAAATGCTATATGACTTTCTCATTTCTGATCACTTCCCCTACGCGGTATGGAGTTTACCGGTGCGTTCATTAGTAATCATTCTTCTGTCTGTTGCTTTTGCGGCAACGCTTGCTGCTTATGCTCCGGCTAAAAGAATACGGAATACATCTGTGACTGAAACCATTAACGAGCTATAACTGCATTCAGTTTTCGGCAGGGCAGCTTTGAGAAATCAAGGCTGTCTTATTTTTTACTGGATAATCACACCACTTTTACACATAATTATTATGCAGCCCTATTTCTCCGAAGGCAGAGCAGACCCCAAAAGGAGAGGACGCCGCTGATTCGTCACAGTCCATCCAAAGGAGATGTTTATTGCTGTAGGCCCGGTCCAGCGCGGCGTGCTCTTCCTCATAAAAATCGTAGTACATTATCCTGAAAAGCTGGAATTTATCTCTTTAAATTGCAATTCCATTCCCATCCTTATCCAGGAAAATCAAACTGCGCTGTTATATCCGTATCGTCTAAATGTGCCCCCCCATCAATATAGTGACAATCTCCTGCAAACATTCTCCCCAATAATCAAAAACTTCCGCACAGTGTTCTTCACCCTCATCAAGCGGTAATTTGGTGGCTCCCTCAAAACTGACGTTTTCCTCTGTCGGATTGGAATTATCATACACACAAAATGGCTCGTACATTTCTCCAAAAGAGTATTTAGAAATGTAGGTGTCAATAATAGTATTACAGATAGACTTTTCCTGTTCCGATAGGGGAGTATCCTTTTTTGCTATGTTGTTATTGATCTCTTGATTTGACCGAAGTCTGCTCTACTTGCCTGTCCGGGATTTGACCTGTATAATGGCGGTAACATTATACAGAAAGAAAAAAGTCCCAGGGAACCTCTCCTGCAAGGAGGTTTCTGATATTTTTTGTTGAGAGCAGAGATACCTGCATCTGTCCGGTGTGCCAGTCACAGATTGCCAATACCACCAACGCAAGTCCAGCGGCAATCCCGCCGCAAATCAAAACTGGTTTCGTAGCTTTTCCCTTTCCACCCTGATAAGGGTCAAAAAGTACCATGGTTTCCCATGATACTTTTCATCGTCAGTTATTTACTTTTAGCGCCCCCCTGTCCGGCTCGGGCTGCACGGCTTCCTGCTCCATCATGCGATGCATTTCAATCGTCTTTGTTGCAAAACTCCAACAACCTCGGAATATCCTCCAGTGCAGTTTCCCACACACGGTCAATGTCTATCGCACCATAATTGTGTGCAAATAGGTTACGCATCCCCTTAATCGCCGGCCAGTAAATAGTTGCTTTCGTCGCTCCCCGGAAGTCCTCCGGCAAGTGTCCTGTCAATTCTCCTAACTGGAAAAGGCTCATGCAGACAGAGTTGCGGAAACCTTATCCGTTTCAAAAACTGCTTTGTCTTTTCCGAATCGTTCCAGCGTTTCCTGCACATCAATACAATAATGACGGATATGCTCTAAAATATCAGCGGCTTTCTTCTTCATAAATCAGCTTCTCATCCTCCTTGATATGCTTTTTGAAACTTTCTGTGCGTTCTGCGTTGGCACGGTGGTTCAGCGCCTCCGTGGTAACTAAATCCACCGGCTTATGCAACGCCTCTGTCAAATCGCTGTAAAGTCCGCCGAGCCCAAACATACTCCGTACCTGCCCGCCGTCAATACGCAAATCAATATCACTCTCAGGCAGGGCGTCCCCACGGGCGTAAGAGCCAAACAGATAGCTCTGCTAACGCCATATTTTTCAAGTATCGGCGCAATGATCCTGCTAATTTCGCTTACCGCATAAATCCCATCCATTTTCTCACCCCTTTCCTGTAAAACTCAATGCTATATTTATATTATAGCATTGGCGGTTTTCTATTGCAATAACCGCATTTTTGAGTTTTACCATAATCATAGGATTGGTGCTGTAAACAGTATCAATCCTATGATGCTCTTGTTATAAAGTTAATAATTCAGTTATTATAATCTCTATAGTGGCTCAGTTGTCAAGACAAAATCTAAGATTTTTATAATGAACTGATATGGTTGATATGTAACGAGGAACATGGGGAGGATAGTGGAACACTCCCCAGATCCATATATGCATTAAGCTACAT
>ENA-OQCK01000554-OQCK01000554.1-human-gut-metagenome-genome-assembly--contig:-NODE-554-length-19254-cov-8.560621_pt1 | contig 19254 bp, 19 predicted proteins | sample MGYA00242498_ERZ504578 | MGnify/ENA primary metagenome ERZ504578 (study PRJEB26092, sample SAMD00036229) | human gut metagenome | host: Homo sapiens | study: EMG produced TPA metagenomics assembly of...
AGCCTGTCGCTAGCGTTCATCCTGAGCCAGGATCAAACTCTTCGTTGTTCAAATTGTTTTTTTATATCCTCGCTCCGGAATCCGTTATCGTAGTCCAAAGTCATACTTCTTTGACGGTATCAATCCGGAAAATTAATTTCCTAATACTTGTACTACTTGTTGAATTATGTAAATCTCTCAAAGAACTCTTTTGTCGCTTTCGTTTTGCGAACGTGGCTGCAAAGATAAGGACTTTTATTTTAAACCTCCAAATTATCTCGGAACTTTTTTCTAAAAGTTTGTTTCATCATTTTGTACCGGCGTTCTCTCTCGAATGCGGGTGCAAAAGTAGTGTTATAAAACATAACCTCCAAACTTTTTCGGCATTATTTTTCAAGTTTTTTTCAAGACTTAACAAGTTATATTAATGTACGTGTGATAAAGCCATACTACTCGATTCTCACCCTATTGGAGACATCCTGTTATAGAGACATAGCGTGCCGCACTTCTACATGGAGGTATATTGTGATTTATTGAGTGGCGATGTGATAATTTTCCATACAATAAGTGCGTGAATGATACAAAAATATAAATCACTGAACATTAACAGCTTAAAAACACGATTATGTTTTACCGGAAAGTCGTACATGTTCATGAGAAAAGTCGTACGTGTTTTCGAAAAAAGTCGTACGTGTTTTTCCGAAGTCACATAATAGAAAATAAGAGTAGATAAAAAATACACAATAAGCATAGCCCAATCTCAGGATCAACTTTTCTTTCAATCTTTTTCAGGAAACCGCCAAGACGTAATTATCTATGACAATCAAAAAACGATTTTAATTCTTATCACGAATCGAAACGAAGGTAATTTGCTAGAAAGAATTCAGACAATGAAATTATAAAGCAGAAAAACAAATTTATTCCTTACCTTTAGCACAAATAAAGCAAAAGACCATGATACACGTATTAATAAACACACTCGCAGAGAAAATGAACGAATTTCTTTCCAGCTATTATGAACGGGCAGAAATTATAGTGGAAGCCGGAAGTATTGATGCGACTCCAAATGAGGATCAATCGGATAAAATCATACTTTCTATCGTGAATATAGAGCGAGAGACAGCAATGGGAATCTCTGCCCCCTATAGGAACACAAAAAATAACACATTCCAACAAACATCTCCACCATGGTACTTGAATATATATATTATGGTTGCCGCTGTTTTTTCATCTAAAAGATACTTAGAATCCATACAAATATTATCGGATTCAATCTCCTTCTTACAACAAAATTCCATTCTTAAATTACCAGACCAAGGTATCATAACGCTCGAGCCCGTAACAATTAGTATGCAAGAGCTCAGCAATATATGGAGTATATTAGGAGGACATTATTATCCATCAATCCTATGTAAAGCACGAATCATATCTTTTGATGGAACAGAAATCAAGGATATAAAACAACGAATATCAAGTCAAAAAATAAATTAGAAATAATGTTATCAAACATATAGCATTTAATATCATGCCATATTCTTTTTATCTACTTTTTGGAATATTATAACGATAAAACAAACCAATGATGAAATTTGACTTTTTAATTAACATTATATTTAGCCATGAATATTATAATGAATGTATTCCTTCTGAAATCTTCGAGATAGAACCCAGGAGAACGAATAGAGTCGTATTAGGAGGACCTAAATATCCTTTTAGGCAAACGGGGCGAAATCAATATGCACTAATTGGAGATCGAGAAGAGCTTCTTGATCACCTTTCAATCTCCCGGATGGTCTCAACCTTGAGTTTCAAGCACATTCAAAAGATCCGAATTTTTTACTGTATACACAATCCCTGCTACCGGAAGAGCTAAATGATTCAGATATACAATTAAGTGTTATCGATAACCGACTGAATCGGCTCAATGTGATCATTCATGTTACCAAAGAATTATTAGAAACGAAATGCCCAATACAGAAAGAAATCCATTATCACACAAAAGAAGCCTATTGGGATTTTATTTTGATACCTCGTAATCCAGAAAATGCGTCAATGGATATTTTTATGGAGGATAATGGACCGGAAAATATTAGCTTCAAGAATCCCGAGCAAATCCGTTTCATGGATAAGGACGTTTTTCGTATCAGCACAGAATATCCGATAAAGATTAAGGAAGAGTCTTATTACCAAAGAAGATCAGATATCACGATTTACGAGAAAAGAGAATATGCTAAAAGAATGCTATTAAGGCATGTTCCTGTTCCCTCTTTGGGACGTTTCCTTATAAAGGAATTACAATCTACCGAGAATTCTATTATACAAATTCTTTATATCTAAATCCTTTAAAAAATAACGTATGGCACAAATGAAAACCCCTGGCGTTATATCATAGAGAAAAACGCTTTTCCTAATTCAGTCGTAGAAGTCGCTACCGCCATCCCTGCCTTTATCGGGCATACCCAATTCGCACGGGACGGTAACAAGGACTTGACCGGTATCCCTTTCCGTATATCTTCTATGGCTGAGTTCCATTCGTTCTTCGGTTTCGCTCCCACCTTGCGATTCGGAATTCGTCCGGAAGATTCCGAGAGTGAGGACACCACCAATGACATAAACGTATTATTCCCCGACGGAAGTTGCCAGCTTACTTTGCCAAAAACGTTCTATGCTTTATATTATAATATGTTGTTGTTCTACGCTAACGGTGGAGGACCGTGCTATATCGTCTCCGTAGGAGATTATGAGCATGACTTTAAAAGCATAGACTTTACAAATGCGCTCTTAGCCTTAAAAAAAGAACAGGAGCCCACGTTGGTCGTCGTTCCGGAAGCCGTATATATGGAGGAAGGCGATTGTTACAAAGTTCAAACTGCCGCTTTGATGCACTGTGGTAACGACATGAAAATCGCTTTGCCATATTAGATGTTTTCAACGGATACAAAGATGAAACGGTGCGGTTATCAAAAATTTCCGGGAAAATATAGGTAACAATTTCCTTGCGTACTGTGCCTCCTATTATCCATGGATAAATACATCTATCGTCACCGAGAAAGATATCACTTTTTATAATATAGAAAAGGATAGTTTAGAGAAATTAGAGAAACTGATCTTAAACGAATTCTCAAAGAAGTCCGGTGTAACGAATGAGGCTGTCAATGAACTTATGGACAAGTTCAAGCTTTTGCTTTCCATGAAAGAGGACGAGGCGGAACGTTTCCATACCTTATTATACCAAGTCAGTTCCGTATACCGCTCCATTCTGAGAGAGATTCGCTTGAGGATCAATTTACTTCCGCCTTCAGCTTCGATGGCCGGTCTTTATACTATGGTAGATAACACCCGGGGAGTATGGAAAGCCCCTGCGAATATTTCCATCAATAACGTAGTCACGCCCGCACTCTCGATCACAAATGCCGAGCAAGAAGATCTGAACGTACCGATGAACGGAAAAGCCGTAAACGCAATCCGTAGCTTCCCCGGTGAAGGAATCAAGGTTTGGGGTGCCCGCACGATGGATGGAAACTCGTTAGACTGGCGTTATATTAACGTAAGGCGTACGATGATCTTCCTAGAGGAATCAATCAAGAACGCCGCCCGTGCCTATGTATTCGAACCGAATGTAGCAAATACATGGGTAAATATGCGTAGTATGATTGACGGATTCTTACGGGGCGTATGGAAACGAGGTGGATTAGCAGGAACTTCCCCCGAAGACGCATATAGCATTCATATCGGATTGGGAGACACGATGACTCCGGAGGATATTCTGGAAGGTATCCTCAGGATATCCGTATTCGTGGCTATTACCAGACCTGCGGAATTTATTGAGATCACATTCCAACAACAAATGCAAAAAAGCTGATAATTTAAGAATTAAAACCTATTAAAGAAATACGAATATGGCAGGAGAAGCACAAGATAATGTATGGCCGTTACCCAGTTTTTATTTTAAGGTAGAATTAGGTAGCCTCGGGGAAATCGCTTTTAAAGAGGTATCTGGTCTGGATATGGAAGCCCAAGTAATTGAGTACCGACATGGTAATAGCCCGGTTTTCTCAAATATCAAAATGCCGGGACTGAAGAAGACGAGCAATGTCAGTCTAAAGAAAGGGGTTTTCAAAGCGGATAACAAATTATTCGATTGGTTTAACAAAATAAAAATGAACACAATACAGCGAGAAGATGTAACAATCAGCTACTGGATGAAGCAGGAAGCCCTACGATGGTTTGGAAATTATCGAACGCATGGCCGACTAAGATTACCGGTGTCAGCTTAAAATCCGATGGAAACGAGGCTGCCATCGAAACCTTAGATTTAGCGCATGAAGGATTAACCATAGAAAACGCTTAATGCTAAGGTTTGATCATATTGTCCCTCCTCCGGTAGCGTTTTATTTCAACGTGACTTTCGAAGGATTGATCGAGACCTCTTTCCAAGAGGTCTCGGGACTACAACTTGAAATGGAGACGGAAACAATTAAAGAAGGAGGAGAAAACAGTTTCAGCTATCAGGTGCCTACCCGACGAAAGCACGGTAACCTTGTGTTGAAACGTTCTTTAATGCCTTTGCCTCATGTGCTAGAGACATATGTGGTTAAAGTATTGGAAAATAACGGAAGTGCCCAGATCGTTCCCGTCAATTTAACTATATCATTGCTGGATGCCGGGCATTTTCCCCTAAATAATTGGTCTGTGCTCAATGCTTACCCTGTAAAATGGAACATTAGCGCATTGAATTCCCAAAAGAATGAGTTGGTGATTGAAACATTGGAGATGGCTTATACTAATTTGATCCGTATGTCGATAAGAGATACAGAAGATACGAAAAAAGAACAATTTAAGCAATGGCTATAACTATAAAAGAAATCCAAGTGTCCACAAAAGTGACACAACAGAAAAAGGAACCCGACCTCCCTCTCTCCCGTGATTTGATACAACAAATCAAAGAGAGATAATTCGTGAGGCCAAGAAAGATTTGTCTAACCTTTTTTCTTGTAGAAAGGAGCGGTAAAACATGAACCAAAAGTTGATCATCGAGGCATATAAATCAATTGAATACAAAGGTGGCGAGAAATTGGGTAGTATCACCGTCCAAATCAATCCGGATAGCTATAAGTTAAGCAAATCTACCTCATATAAGAAAGACGAAAGCATAAAAGAGGATAAGCAACTACCGGAGTATAAACACACCAACCCCTCCACTCTCTCATTTGATATACACTTCGATGGTACCGGTATTATCCCGACGGGGAAAAAAACCGTGACAGAAGGATCAAGGATTTGGAGAATATCATTTTTCTTCCTAGCGCGGAGATCGATCCACCCAGCCCTTGCTTCCTTAAAGTAATTTGGGGGAGTCTCATTTTCAAGGGGAGATTAACCAGCCTAAATTGGGATTACACCTTATTCTCGCCCAATGGCAATCCTTTACGGGCTAAAGGCTCCTTGTCACTAACAGAGGCGATTAGTAGTAGAGAGACACAAGCAAAAAAGAAAAATCAAAAAGCTGAGGGTAAATTCGTTACTTTTAAACAAGGAGACAGTCTAATCGGGTTATGCGCAAAAGAATATAAAAATTCTGGTTACGCTCCAATAATTGCCTCCATAAATAACCTAATCAGCTTTAGAGATATAAAACCCGGAACTCAATTATGGTTCCCTAAAATATAATGAATATGGATAATTCATTTATAATCAAACTATTCCTAAATGGTAAAGAAGTAACGGAGCAATACTCCGTAATCAATGCAAAAATATACAGAGCATGTAATAAGATCGACAAAGCAACGATCTCCATCAGCGCTGATATTATCGACAACAGCCAATTTGAAATACCTGACAACAAAATATTCAATCCGGGTACGGAGCTTAAGTTTCAAGCGGGTCCAACAGATAAGGTCAACACCTTATTTGAGGGATGCGTTACAACTCATCAGTTAAAAATCAATAGCGAACAACAAACTCTATTTGTTTTAGAATGTAGGGGGTTCGCATATCCGGCAACCTTTGGACGTAAAAATAATGTATATGAAAATAGTAAAGATGATACCGTTATCAAGAAGATTCTGGGACAATACGGCTTTCCGCCAAAGTAGATAGCACCGGTATAGAAATTCCACAACTGGTACAATATTATTGTACAGATTGGGATTTTGTACTCACACGAGCACAAAATAACGGATTAGTCGTTATCACTGACGGTAAACAAGTCAAGGTATGTAAACCGAATGTATCCGCCTCCCCGGTCTTAACCATCACCTATGGAGATAATTTAATCGCTTTCGATGGTTCTATATCCGCTTCCGAGCAATACACAGATACAAAAGCTTGCGCTTGGGACGTGAGTCGTCAACAAATTATCAAAGCCACCGCCAGCAAACCTTCTCTCAATGCCCAAGGCGATATCGCCGCAAAGGATCTATCCGGTCTGGCAAATGAAGTGATGCTTTATCAAACCAACGCTCCCATCGGCGACGCTTCTTTACATGCTTGGGCCGATGCGCAAGCTTTATGGAGCGGTCTCGCACGTTTTCAAGGCTCCATCACAATTTACGGGAATGCGTCTATTATTCCGGGCTGTATTATCAAATTAGAAGGATTAAGCAAACATTATAGTGGAAACGCATTTGTTCAATCAGTAGAACATACACTGCAAGGAGGCGAATGGAAGACACAAGTCTATATGGGTTTCAATCCGGTAGTCATTACCGAAGAGCCCGATGTAGTCGCTCCCGCAGCTAGTGGTTTTTTGCCCGGCATACGAGGATTACAAATAGGGATCGTTAAAAAGATCGGAGATAATAAAGATTTCGAGAATTTTATATTAGTCGATATACCCTTGTTACAATGTGAGAAGACGGAGATATGGGCTCGGCCGGTCAGTCCGTACGCAAGCAATGGGGTCGGCATGTTATTTCTACCGGAAGTCGATGATGAGGTAGTCCTGCAATTCATCAATGAGGACCCCTGCCACCCTGTGATTATCGGAAGTTTGTACAGTCGCAAACGAAAAACGCCGGTTTCTTTAGATCCAAAAAATAATTTAAAGACAATTGTTACAAAAAACCAGTTGAAAATTACTTTGGACGATGATAAAAAGATTATCACAATAGGGACTCCCGGAGAGAACACGCTCATATTGGATGATGACAAAAAGCAAATTCTGTTATCCGATGCTAATAAGAACAAGGTCTGTATGGATAAAAACGGAATTATGGTAGAATCCGGCAAAGATCTCATATTTAAGGCAAGAGGGAATGTCAAGACAGAAGGAATGGGTATCGAATCCAAGTCTAAGCAAGATACCAAGATAAATGGCTTGAATATCGAGGTTTCCGCACAAATGGGAGTTAAAGTAAAAGGGTCTGCCACCGCCGAAATATCCGCATCCGGCCAAACCGTTGTAAAAGGAGGCGTTGTAATGATTAATTAAATCGAATGAATTATGCAGAACAAAAATAGTTTTTTAGGTAAAGGATGGGCATTCCCCCCAGAATTCAGCCATAATGATAATCCCACCCGTATGTCTAATTATGAAGAAGACATCCGGCAAAGCTTGGTCATCCTTCTCTCCACTCGCACAGGGGAGCGAATACATCGTCCGGATTACGGTACGGAACTATATCGTTATCAGTTTGAACAATTAGATCTTACCATGGAGACCATGATTAAAAGCGCTATTGAGAAGGCTGTTCTCTTATACGAGCCTAGAGTCTCGCTTGATCGCATAGAAATTAATAAGGCTTCGATTCAAGATGGCATTCTGATTATCGAACTTTATTATACGATACGTATGAATAATGTCCAACAAGAATTGACCTATCCTATTTATTTTGATTCTAACCGATGAATAAACAATGGAATAAAGATGGATTGACAAGAAAAAAATTGGAGAATGATTTCCGGATACATGAGCCTTTTCAAGTACTCGAGAAAAATCTCTCCAATTTATTGGCTCGTGCCTTTTCGAAATCATCCTCTTTATATCATTACCAATCCTTAGCCATACTCAATGAGATCAAGCAAACAGATACAATCGGGATCGAACAGAGTTTCATTTTGTGGCAAAATGAGAACTCACCGGAAAGTAACAGAGAAATCACCTATCTAAGAAACGCTCTATACCATAAGTTCTCTGATTGGTATCAAAGATTGAATCATCGGATCTTTAGAGATTCCATGTCCGATTTATTTCTGGATATGGAGAAATATAACCAGAGACTTCAGCTAATAACCCTATCCAATCCTAAAACGGTTCGTAGAAGTCTCTACCTATTATTACGTATCCTCCGCAATTTACAAAACAAACGGGAGATTTACATCCAAGAAATCGCTAAAAGCGGAGAGACCGATCCCTCATTAGCTGTTTTAATCGCTTTCTTGAAAAACTATCAATATCTGGTAGATCAGTTCAATAAACGCTGGGAAGCTTATCCCTTATTTTATGTCAACCAAATATTGAAGGAATCTCCCCAAAAAGCGATTATTCCTTCCGCTTGGTTTATCGCCGTGAAGAATAATACCGCACGGCAAGCCCAGTTACCCAAAGGTACAGGTATTATAACACAGGTACCATTTCCTGCGCAAGATATCCAATTTTGTTATCGTACGGACGAAGATTATTCGGTCAATGACATGAAAATAACGAGTATACATTCGTTACTATTGGAAAAAGATCCGAAAAAATATCCAGCGAGCCGATTAGGCTTCGTTACGTCCATCTGGCAAAAACAGTTGAATGACAGGATCGGAAACGTTCCTTCTAAGAAGCCCAATCTGGACTCAGAGCTAATCTTTGAGAACCAATCCTCTATACAAGCCGGACTGATGATCGAATCTCCCATGTTATTACTTCGGGAAGGACATCGGGATATACATATCACATTCGGATTAGAAGAAGACTCCATATCATATTTCAAAGAATTAATCGCTACCACGGAACAATCTTCCCACGAAACCGGGCGTGTATTAAACGACGCTTTCCTATTGGAGTTAAGCACAGAGAAAGGTTGGGCCCCGATATACGCCTACACCTTGACATTCATCAACGAAAACTCCTTTTATCTGAGATTCGTCCTTAATGAGAAATTCGCCCCTACAACACCTTGCTCTGAAGCTCATGGTTGCCAAACACGGAACCCAGCGCTCCGTATATTGATGAACACGGATGCTTGGTTATTCCCCTACTCTTGGGTACACCGTATTTTTATTACTAGCTTAAAGATAAAGGTACATGTATCCGGCATGTCATCCTTGAAAATCTATAATCCTCTGGGAGAAGTAGACGCAAGCGTACATTTCCCTTTATTCGGGTTAGAAGCTCAAAAAGGCTCATGGTTCGCATTCGGTAATTATGAGATAGCGATCAAGCTATCCAATCCATGGGTATTACTTTGCAATGGGCGGATCTACCTTATTCGGAAGGAGGTTTCTATGATTTGTATCAAGCATATAAGACACCTATCGATAATACCACCTTCAAAGTTGAATGGGAAAAACTGACAGACAGAAATGGGTAAAATTACCGGAAAGTACATCTTGTCTCTTCAATACGAAAAACAAGCATACTTCCCCTAGGGGAAAGCTCTCGGAATACAGCCAGATCGTTTACGACAAACCGTTCAAAAACATTACGGTCTCCACGGAAGAAGAGCAATATCAATACACGAAAGCCCAGCAAGGCTTCTTCAGGATTAGACTCACAGATCCGAACGGCGGATTCGGGCAGACGGAGTACCGGATGCTCTTTGCGGATATCATGATAAGAAACAGCCATACCCGTAAACAGACCCCGGTGCCCAAACCTCCTTACAACCCTATGATTGAAGTATAGGTATCGGTTATAGCGCCGAGGAAGAATACTTTTTCAATGGCGATACCCCAAGAGATAGATGCCGTATCTATCATATCCATCCATTGAGGCAAAAGGAATTACATGAAATCGATCTACGTCATCCGTTCCCAATGGTGGAAGTTCCCACAGAAGATGGGATTATTCTATTCGGTATTGGTAACTCGATCGGTAACGACCAGATCCGTTTATTCTTCGAGATGGCTGCCTTGAAACGGGAAATCGGAAAAGAATATCTTCCTTGCGTACAATGGTCTTTCTTCAACGGCAAGCAATGGGAGTTTATCAAACCGGGTAATTTACTTTCCGATACAACCGGGAATCTGTTGAATACAGGTTTGGTAGACATCCTGCTTCCCTCACCTATTAGCGAGGAAATGCTAGACATAAATGGAGATTTCTGGCTTTCGGCAAAAGTATCTTGCCACACGCAAAATTGTTCATCCATACGAAATGTCTATCTAACCCAGTGAAAGCCCGGTTAGAAATCCCCGAAGAAATGGAAGCCCTGATCAGTGAGGAACTCGAAAGCTTCACGGGACTCGTTTCTTTCGAGAAAAGTATGCCGGGACTTACGGATATTTACCAGATCATACCCGCTAAAGGAGGACGTTCGCCGGAAACGCCAGAGGATATGCGGCTCCGGATCACCCAAGAGATGTCCCATCGGAACCGGGCTGTATTGCCTAGGGATTACGAGCAAATAACATTGGCTCAGTTCCCCGAAGTCGAAAAAGTACTTTGCTTGCCCGGAATAGACAGTAAAGCTCAAAACAGGAGCCCGATCGTAACATTGGTCGTGATGCAAAAGGAGAAAGATAAAAAGATCTTGCCTTTATGCGAACATAGGCTACTCATGCGAATCGAAGATTATATAGGTGACAAGACAAGTCCGTTCATTACCGTTGACGCTATCACTCCGGTCTACGAGGAAGTAACCGTTTGCTGTAACCTCCGGATAAAGCCCGGATATCCCGTAGGAGATATACTCCGCCAAACAGAGGCACGCATTAATAATTGTATCGCACCTTGGCGAGATAAGGAAGAGATCCCGGTATTTGGGCTTTCGTTCTCATCGACAGATCTTTATAACTCCATACGAGAGTGTGAAGCCATCGTGGACATTGATATATTAAGCGTAGCGCATGTCGTATATACGGCAAAAGACCCACAAAAGAGCTATTATCTAAACCGCTACCCGGAAGAGGCAAGGCAAAATTTCAACGTTAGCCCTTCCCAACCTTGGTGCATATTAGTTCCTTCTGATAGGCATTTGCTATATATTGACCAAAAAGACGAACTACTGGAACAACTCGGACTCGGATATTTAGGAGTTGGAAGTAATTTTATTATTAACAAATAAAACAAACCGGATATGCCTCGTACAAACAGAAATACACTAAAAGAATACTTTAAGCGCGGAAGTATGCCCAACCAAAAGCATTTCTACGAATTAATCGATTCCATGGTCAATATTTCCGACGACGGGATCGATAAAAATCCGGATGATGGCTTACGGTTAGCTCCTTCCAAGGAAAACAGTCCCGTCATCAGCTTATTCACGAACATACAAGACAATATTCCAGAGTGGAAAATATACCTAGGTAACAATAGCCAACTCCATATCATACGTCAAGGGCAAGATGAACCGATACTATCGGTTCATCCAAACGGTCGCATCGAGATGAACCAACCCGGTATGGATATACGTATCAACGGCAGTCTTTCCGCAACCCGCTTCGACGGTGCGATACGGGGTAAATTTCCCGCAGATGGCGAATGGCATACCCTGCAAATACCAACGGAAGGATGTCGTGCCTACCGCATCATGGCTGGATGCGGTAAGTTAAAAAGCGGACAATACGCATTAGTGGAAGCCACGGCTATCCATTGTTACGGAAAACATCGAAAAATCCGTACGAATCAATCCTGGTTCGGTTCCTTTTTTAACAAGATCAAATTCCGTTGGTATGGTCCCGGGCAAAAATGCAAGTTGCAAATACGTAGCGGACGGGATTATGGAGACAACATCTTTGTTTGTTTCCAGATAACCGATTTATGGAAAGATTACCGGATGGACGCCTCCGACCGGAGAAACACCTTTAATCAAGAATAGCCATGGATGATCTGCCCAACCTGCAAGAGCTAAAAAAGGAGGAATCCATATTCGATAGCCTCCAAAAGAATGCCTTGGAAACAATCCGGGAGCTTTCAGGGCAACTGTGGACAGACCATGCCCCACACGACCCGGGAATCACGACTCTGGACATCTTAAATTACGCCTTAAGCGAATTGGATTACCAAATGAGTTTCCCATTAGAACAATATCTCACCGGATCGGATAATCGTTTCAATCCAGAGGATTACGGCTTGTTCAGGCCTGAACGGGTTTCCGGGATGGCCCCTGTGACACCCAAAGATTACCGAGACCATTTTTTAGATCAATTAGATAACACTGACTTCTTAGTTAACTTATCGGACATACAAATCCATCCCTATAGATCCAATGATCAGATCTGTCACGGATGGTTCGACACATTTATAGAACTCTCGTCCTTTATCTCAGAAGATCAACACAAACAGGAAGAAAAGAAAATCAAGGAAAAGATTAAGAAACTATATCACACAAACCGGAATTTAGGTGAACACCTACACGCAATCCATTTCGTAAGAAGGAAACCTTTATTACTCATTGGAAATATCGATATAGACGGTAGCATCTCTCCGGAAAAAACCTTGATCGCCATTTATACGGAGGCGATTCAATTATTCGCACCGGGAAGTCATTATACAGGTAGCGCACTTCCCATATACAAGCTTTTCAAAGGGATCAAGCAGATACAAGGGGTTCTATCGATACACTCTTTGGAATTTCAAGGTTTTGAAGAGGGTGAATACGCCTATACATTGGCATTATCTTCCCCTGAGCAAATCAAGATACGACTTTACCAAAACCAACAAGCGGTAGAGATTAATGCCACAAAAGTATTGAATCGTTTGCATTCGCGGAATAATATCAACCATGCAATACGAGAACAGAAAAAACAAGCCAAATCGATCCTCATGGACAGTCGCCATATCCATCTGAATGATTATAGCGTCACAAATGATTTCCCGATTTGCTACAAGGACTCGTTTACCGATTCATTCAAGGCATATCTTTCTATATTCGACCATCTCTTTTCGGAGGGACATGAAGAAATGAATCACCTAAAAGATTGGATGGCCTTAAATATGGAAACACCCGGTTCCGCTTCTATGGAACAAAACAAAGATCTGCTATTGGATACGTTGGATAAAATCTACGGAGAAAATAGCAACCTGCCTTTTCTCCGCTACTCCCATAAAGAGATAAACCGTCAACGAAGAGTCCGGTTCCTGCGACAACTACCGGAACTTATCCGGGACCGGTATCTGGGCTGTAATCTATTCGACGCAGACTCCCTTTCCGGATTGGAAAGATATCTCTATTCCATACTCGGATGGAAGATGCGGAAGAGCAAATTTTCATTCTGGAAAACATACTCCTGCATTCACCGGAGGCGACTGATCATCCAGTCCCCTCCCGGGAATTTACCTTAACGGCAATCCTCTCGCAAACAGAACGTACGCGGCAACGGCCGGATTTTCAGCTTCGTCTTGAAGAATTCTTGCGAGAGAAGATACCGGCACATCTACGATTCACGGTTCATTGGCTTCCTCCGAAAGAGCTAGCCCTATTTGTCAAGGACTATAAGGCATGGAGAAAAGCTTGGGCCGATAATGACGACAAAGAGATTGGCCGCACTGGAGAAGTCTTAAAGAATAATCTGATACGAATAAATATCGAACTTTAAATTTACCCTTATGTCAACCAGATATCGAACTACCTACCACGGCATTTTATTGGCTTATTGCTTCATGTAATCATGGCACAAGCCGTTAACGCCCAAAGAAGTCTCTCGGAGCGATTGGATTATTTCCGGAGTTTAGGAGAGCGGAACGAGTTAGAACTGGAAGAGATTCGTACCCCGATCGTCTCTTACCAGACTCTTATGGACTCGATCACCCAGCGTATCTTAACGGAACAATGCGGTTATATCGTTTATCCCGCTGAATTGGGGAACGCTTTCACTTTCGTAACAAACCCGGACGCAAACCAAGCGATCTCACGTTTGGGTTATTTACAGTCCCCAAGTTCCTTATTGCCCGATCATGTAGAGCAATGCGCATATACACCTTGGCTGTTCGGAAACGAGTTATTAACCGCATCCAAGAATAAAGCCAATGCGGATCCTCTCTGCCGCTTCTTCGATGAAAAGCTTGGCCCAGTCAAAGTAACGCAAGCTTTGTGGTATTATTTCAATAAAAGAGAACCGGAAAAGATCTTGCCTCCCCCTACCGTCGAGAATATGTATTTCTTCAAAGGTAAAACCGGAGATCTGGATAATATGCAATCGTTGCTCAACTCCGATAAACAAGGCTATATCATTTGTCCCGTATGGACAGAAGATGTTACAGGTGTTCTGGACGACCCGGACGAGAATCCTTCTATCAGAGGAAGCGGAACGATTGAGTTTTTCATCAAGGAAGCCCCTCTTTCCATCGCTCTCAACATTACGCCTTGGGAAGAAGACGCCATCGGATACAGGGAAACCGGTTTCATCCCATTCGTCTATGACACCACTTACACGCAGGCCGTAAAGAACTGGTTGCTATCCGTGCGTGAACTGCGCCCCTACACGGTTCGTACGTTCTTCTGTTATTTCGATAAACGTAGCAAAGAAGAGATCGCCGCACAAAAGAAAAAGGGAAATTGCAGTATTCCCGTATTCAAGGTAGATGGCGCATCATCGGAAACCGAACGCCTATCCGAACGTCTAAGCCAATACAACCAACGAGCTTTTCCGATCGTACCGTATTGGCTGCAATCCGTATATGAGCAATTACCGGCAAACCTTATCCGGAAATTCAGCCGAATGGAATATCTAGGGTATGTAGTGGATACAGAAAGCAGGCAACCTAGCCAAGTAAGCGACTGGCAACAACAGGAGTGCTTGATAGATATGCCCGTTTATTCGGATACACCCGTCGATTTACTAGTCCTATTCCGAAACTCAAAAGCGACGAATGATTTCTTAAGATCAAAAGAATCCCAGATGGCTCTTTTAAATAACTTATTCACAAAGGGTACCGGTACGATCAACCGAAACCCGTCTCTCCGGAAACTCAACGGATTGACTCTTTACTTCCCTGATTTCGATTTTAAACTGGAGAACCGGAGAGAACTTGTACAATTCGTGAAGTCCACTAGTTTCGTAATCGATTCCTTTTGCGTGGATGGTAATAAAATATATAAAAACTACGATCTAAATGTCATATTCCCTATCAAGGAGAAAAAGCATATCGGTTATCTATCCATTCTATTGAAATACCAATTGGTAGACCGCCTTTGTTTCGTCGATTACGATGAAATGGGCGTTCCCGTAACTACTTGCGAAAATCGAGAGAATAAGCAAGAACCAGTACTCAAGATGGTCATGTATGAGGAAGAATGCGAGGTATCCTTACTAGATAATCTTTTCAACTCTTTATTCTATTTGCTAAATCCTTTTCCGCAAGGCGAGCAACTCACCAGTTGCTCCGATGATCTGGCGCAACTGGCAAATACGGAATTCTCCAACCCGATGCTTATTTATTTCGTATTGGGTGATATATTCCTATTTCTCATACTATTAATCCTAATCACCCTGTATATGACATCCAGTAAGTTCTACATGTTGGCACAACATTATAAGCGATATGTCTTGCCTCTATTACTGGTATTCATATCCGAGATCGTATTGGTATTATACCTAATCACCAATATCGTATCCTCACGGGAAACTTTCGACATATGGACTCAAATGATACTGTTGGCGCTCCCACTCTTCTTTTTTCTCTTAATCATCGTACCGATCGGGCACCGGGAAAGAGAGCCGTTGCCTTAAATCACCACCGGCCCTCTTTATTCAATTCCCGGCGGATCGCCATAGATAAGATATCGGAATCTAGCCGGGGAGTGTCTTGCTTTAGCAACCGAAGGCACAACGCCGGATCACATTCGAGATGGAGCCACCCGATAACTCATAAGTAGCTGCCATACGGATCATTTTGTCCGCATCCGCTGGTAGCCAAGAAGAGGGAAGCATTCTACGCCATAATTCCTCACGTAAGTCTTGATCCGGCATCGGGAAATAGATAATAGACTGGAAACGACGGGAGAAAGCTTCATCAATATTACTCTTTAAGTTTGTGGCTAAAACAACGGTTCCCGGGAAATCCTCGATCCGTTGCAGCAAATAAGCGATCTCTTGATTCGAATGGCGATCATTAGAAGTGTTCGTCGAGGTTCGTTTACCGAATAAGGCATCCGCCTCATCGAAAAAGAGAATCCAATTCCGGTTTTCCGCTTGGTCGAATACATTCGCAAGGTTCTTTTCAGTCTCGCCGATATATTTGGAGACAATCATGGAAAGATCGATACGATATACATCCATCCCGTTCTTCTTGCCGATCAAGGTTGCGCAAAGCGTCTTACCCGTTCCCGGCGGGCCATAAAACAAAGTGCGGTAACCGGCCTTCAAAAAACGACTCAATCCCCAGTCCGAAAGGATGACCCGATGCCCCGTAATCCAATTATTTATCTCCTCCAACTCCTCACGCACATAATAAGGCAATACGGCATCTTCCCAATTCAAAGCCGTACTAATCCGTTTGGCCGGAAAACCCATATTATAGTCCGGCTTATATTCTCCCTCAAAAGATAAACGGTACAAGAAATCCTCCGATATACGCAGTTGTCCGCTCAAGAACGGTTCACCATTCCCGGCTCCTTCCAAGCCAACGACGTGATACATATGGAACCAATGCTCCTCACGAAATAGACGAACCACTTCCAGACGGCGTTCCACACGATCGCCCGCCAACAGGAAAACGGCCGTCTCGCCCGTTGGCAAGAATCCTCCATGCGATAGTCCTTTCCAACCGCCAAATTCCGTATAAGGACGATCAAAATTCTTATTATGCACAAAGAAAATATCCAACACCTGCGGAGAAAGATGAGGCATTAAGGCCAACATCAACACCATCCACTCGTCGAAAGTAGGATCGACCTGTTCCGGCAACAACACCTTCCAAAGCGGTCCTGCCTTCGGGAGTGGGATATCATAGACGGAAGATAAATCGCACTCCTGCCGGAAATACAAACGAATGGAGACATCCAATACCCGCTGGAACCAATCGATCCACTCGTTCATAAGACAGAAGCAGCTTTAGCACCCATCACATCCGCCTCGTGTTCCAAGGATAAATCATCGTTAACGGCCATTCCACCTACCTCGGTAGTAGGCTGCACACGTCCCTCGGCTTGCTGGATGACGTGTGTCAACTCATGTCCCAATAGCTGCTGTCCGGCAGACGTATCCGGTTTGAATTGTCCCGGGGCGAAATGGATATCCGTACCTTGCGTATATGCCAAAGCCCCAACCTCCGGCGCTTTCGATGAATCCGGGTGTACACGTACCGAGGAGAAATCCGTCCCGAAGGAAGACTCCATGCCTTGGATTACATGATCCGGAATCCCTGTCTGGTTCTTAGTTTGCCGTTGGGCCACAAATTTTCCTTGAAGAAGCTCATCCTCATCTTCCACATCCCGCTGAACGGCGAACTTACCTTGCAGCAAATCATCCTCATCCATTGCGTCACGTTGCATAGTTTCCACCATTTTAGCCTGCAAGGCAGATTGTACCCGGTTATCTTCCATCAATTGTGTTGATTCACCTTTACGGTTTTGAAAGACCCGCGAAGGTCCTTCTTGAATCTGTATCCGATCCGCATTCATAATGTTATCTTTTAATGTTATTTACCGCCACTTTACTCTAAGTATTTTTTCCATCCATGGAGTTTTAATGAACCTGAAGTTCCAAGCAATCGAATCTAATAAGACGTCAAAAGCTCTCTCCTCGACCGTTAGCGTCCAATTATTCTTCTCCATCTTTAACACTCCCTTTCTCCGGATAAAAGTACTTTGAAGACCTTCCCAGCTCGTATTCCTCATCTTATCCCAATTCATAAGTACCGCTTTCTTCAATTGCTCTATCATCTCTAATTCATTCTCAGTTAAATCACACGAGCGAGGAAGTGGTTCCGGACTATCATAGCCCGTCAAGACTTTGTTTAAGAATAATTCTGGCTCCGGGATTTCCTTCTCATCCGTTACAAAACGTTGAGACGCAAAAATGGCCTTCACTTGGCATTCTCTCGATTTAAAGCCACGTCTGTCATCACTCAAGTAGCCTAACCTATGAAAAAGTATTGGCAGATAGACGGCTATGATCGTCAAGCCGCATTGTTAATAGACACGCCATGATCTTCTAACTGGCCATTCAAAACATCCATATCCATATTATTTTTAAGTTGATATATAAAAACTGACAATTCAGATAAATTAGTTGTATGTCGACATATAAAGTCTCTATCTTATGTAATTCCTCCTCTGACACAGACTCCCTCAAATGCTGCCAAAAGAGGAACAACAATCCATCTTTGGAGTAATTCCGGTAAACGTTGCCGGAAAGAGCTGTAACCACCCCAACCAAACGTTCTCTTCCAACCCGAAGTTATTGAGACGAAACAAGCGGATTACCTCCTCGACAAGTAAACGCAAAGCGGGAGTCGCCCCTGTATATAATTCCTCCAATAATTCCATCTTTTGAGAATTGAACGGATAGATAGCGGGAGAAATCGTACGGATGGGAAGCTCGGGCACTTTCCCCTGTTTCGTACCCAGTAAAGCTTCCATAGTACGTGCGAACGCATCCATATCCTCCAACATACACTCATGCAATAATAAGCGCAACCGAGCGGCATCCCCAAAAGTACGGTTCTCTTTTACATTCGTAAGATATTGGAGCAAGGATACTTGATTCGGAAAAGCCAGACCGTATTCACGGATGACAAACAGTAATAAGGAAGCGAAGATACGAGCGGCCTCTATCGGCTCTTCCACCCTTATTCCGGATGAAGGAATATCCTCCAATTGCCGTAATTGGTCCAGTAAGATTTTCGGGTTCGTCTTCTCCAAACCACTCACGTACTCGAATAGATCGCCCAGCGGTTCATCGGAAAGGCCCGTGATTATAAATTGTCCCAACCGATACGCTTTCCTCTCCTCATTCAACCAAACAGAGAATAAAAGCTCGGGAGATTCCTTATCCATATCCTCGTACAGCAGGTCTATTATCTCACGTAACTCTTCCGGAACCCACGGATATTCCTATGTGTTCCCTCATGAAAATAGGAGATCAACTCCCGCACCGTGATATTATAATGAGCAGAGAACTGTCCCAACACCGAACGTACGAATTGTTTCCGGCTAAAAGTGGTTAATGGCCCGCTAAACAGTA
>ENA-OQCK01000555-OQCK01000555.1-human-gut-metagenome-genome-assembly--contig:-NODE-555-length-19246-cov-3.217898_pt1 | contig 19246 bp, 27 predicted proteins | sample MGYA00242498_ERZ504578 | MGnify/ENA primary metagenome ERZ504578 (study PRJEB26092, sample SAMD00036229) | human gut metagenome | host: Homo sapiens | study: EMG produced TPA metagenomics assembly of...
CCTTGGCGTCATGGGAGAGCACAATGTATATAATTCCCTGGCAGCCATTGCCGTCGCACTGGAGCTGGGAGTGGGATTTGACGCCATTATGTCGGGGCTGGGAAGATTTACTGGCACGGACAGACGGTTTGAGAAAAAGGGAGAGGTGGCAGGTGTTACGGTCATTGACGACTATGCCCATCACCCACAGGAGATAAAGGCAACCCTGGCGGCGGCCAGGAATTATCCCCACAGGAAGCTGTGGTGTGTGTTCCAGCCCCATACTTATACCAGAACCAGGGCGTTTCTGGACCAGTTTGCGGAAGCTCTGTCCGCTGCGGATGAAGTGGTTCTGGCTGATATTTATGCAGCCCGGGAGACAGATACCCTGGGGGTCAGCTCCCGGGATGTGGCGGACCGGATTGAGAAGCTGGGCACGAAGGCCCATTATATTCCGTCCTTTGACGAGATTGAAACATTTATTTTGGAAAATTGTATGAACGGCGATTTGTTGATAACTATGGGGGCCGGAGACATTGTAAAAGTAGGAGAAAAGCTGTTAGGACAATAGTTATCCACATTATCCACATAGTTTTCAACATTTTATGTAAAGAAACTATGTGGATTTTTGATTAACATAAAAAAATGTCGCACGATTTAAAAAATCTTGGATTTATACGGTAAAAATGGAGTTTTATGAAGAACGGGGACAGTTATGTCCACCATTTTTCCACATTATCCACATTATCCACAACAAAGAGTGTGCAAAACCGCGCCTATTTTCTTTTGGCAGTGGATGTGTTATGATAGAATGAAGCAAGGAGTGGTAGGGATGGGTGGAAATATGAAGGATAGATGGAGTGTTCCGGTCACGGCTGTGGCCAATGAATTCATTGATACATATATGCTGCTGCCAACGGTGAATATGTGAAGGTGTACCTCTATGTGCTCCGCCATCAGGGGGAGGATATCACCATAGAGTTGATTGCGGATGCCCTAAACCATACGGAATCAGATGTGCGCAGAGCCCTCTCCTATTGGAAGAAGGCGGGCGTGCTGGCTGCCTCTGAACAGGAACAGCGGGTTCAGGGTGAACCGGTCCATCCGGAGTCCGGGGGCCGTACCTTTACGCGTGAGCAGGACAGGGAGCAGGCAGCGGTCCCGATTTGGAGGTTGATGCGTTTCAGAGGAAAAACGGGACAGCCGGGCGGGCGGATGACCGCGGGCTGACAGGCATCCGGGAGCAGGCAGGAGTCCGGGAGCGCACGGAAACCGCGGGTCAGGAGGACGGCTGTATTCCGGTGTATTCCACGGAGCAGGTAAACCGTCTGGCTCAGGACGAGGAGTTTTCCCAGCTTCTCTATATTGCCCAGAAGTACATGAACAAGGTATTTACCCCCAGGGACTGCCAGGTATTTGCCTATCTGTATGAGGGGTTATCCATGAGCAGTGAGCTTTTAGAGTATCTGGTGGAATACTGCGTGCAGAACGGCCATATATCGGTGCGTTACATGGAGACCGTGGCCATGAGCTGGCATGAGAAGGGAATCAGGACAGCGCTGGAGGCCAAGGATTACAGCGCTTCCTACAGCCGTGATTCCTTTGCGGTTATGAAGCATTTGGCATCAACAGCAGGAAACCGGCCGCGCCGGAGCAGAAGCTGATGGACAAGTGGTTCAGGGACTATGGATTTTCCAGGGAAGTGGTATTGGAAGCGTGTAACAGGACCATTACGGCCATCCATAACCCCAGCTTCCAGTATGCGGACAAGATTTTGTCAGACTGGCAGAAAGCCGGCATCCGGGGCCTGACTGATATAAAGGACCTGGACGCAAAGCGCACGGCTGCCAGGGAGGAGAGCGGTGAAGCCAGGGAGAAGAGGCTGCAGAAGTATGACTCCGGCGTCTCGTCCGCCAGGCAGGGCTCAGGGACCAGAAAGAATTCATCCAACCAGTTCCATAATTTTAAACAGAGGGATACGGATTATGACGCACTGGTTTTAAAGCAGGTAAAGGAGTGGGTGGGGCAGCAGCCCTAATACACATAAGGAGAGTGAACCATGGCACTGAGCAATTCCCAGTACGACGCAATCATGAGGGAGTATGGAAGGCAGCAAATCGAGAACCACCACAAACTGGAGGAAAGGCGCAAAGAGATTTATGCCAGGCTGCCGGTGGTAAAGCAGTTGGAGGCGGAAATCGCAGAGCGTTCCGTGGCGTGCGCCAAAAAGCTGCTGGAAGGGGATAAAGGTGTCCTGGACAGGCTGAAGGAGGACCTCAGGGATCTGCGGGAGCAGAAGGCCCTTATCATCAGGGCGGCCGGTTATCCTGACGATTACCTGGAGCTACATTACCGCTGTCCGGACTGCAGGGATACGGGGCTTGTAGACGGCCGTAAGTGCCATTGTTTTCTTCAGGCCCAGATGAAGCTGCTTCATGCCCAGTCCAATCTGGAGGATGTGCTGGAACGGGAGAATTTTAAGGCTCTGAGTTATGAGTACTACGATGATACGGAGATACTTCCCCAGCTGGTATTACCAATGCGGCCTACATGCGCCGGGTAGTGGCGGGGTGTAAGGCGTTTGTCCGGGATTTTGATAAGAAACACGATAACCTCCTGTTTACAGGAAGCACGGGCGTTGGAAAGACGTTCCTCACCAACTGTATTGCCAGGGAACTGATGGATGATTTCCATTCAGTCATTTATCTGACAGCCAGCGATCTCTTTGATGTATTTTCCAGGAATAAGTTTGATTATGATAATGCGGAGGACATGAAGGACATGTACCGGTTCATTCTGGACTGTGACCTTCTCATCATTGATGACCTGGGAACGGAGTTAAACAACAGCTTTACTTCCTCCCAGCTGTTCTACTGTATCAATGAGCGGATGAATATGAGCCGTTCCACCATCATATCCACGAATCTGACTCTGGCCCGGCTCAGGGATTCCTATACGGACCGTGTTACCTCCAGGATCATGAGCGGATACAGGATTATCCCATTATATGGAGGAGATATCAGACTGTTAAAAAAGTAACGTATAATTAAGGCATTTCCGGGGCACAAGGGCCTTGACGAATCATGGAGAATGATGGTATAAAAGTATATGCCGGTCCGGGCAGAGAGGCCTCCGGCAAAAAACAGGAGGATGTTAACCATGTTATATGAGGAGAAAATCATTGAAACCATTCCCGTGGGTCCGTTGGGACTGATTCCGTTAAAGAGCTGTACGGAGTTGGGCGATAAGGTGAATGCCTATCTGGTGGACTGGAGACGGGAGAGGGAAAGCGAGCACAAGTCTACCATCGCATTTTCCGGATATCAGAGAGATTCCTACATCATCAATGCCGTAACCCCCAGGTTTGGCACGGGAGAGGGCAAGGGACTTGTGACAGAGTCCATAAGGGGCGACGACTTGTATATCATGGTAGATGTATGCAATTACAGCCTGACCTATTCCCTGTTCGGTATGACTAATCATATGTCACCGGACGACCATTTTCAGGATTTGAAGCGTGTGATTGCGGCAGCGGCAGGCAAGGCCCACAGGATTAATGTAATCATGCCTTTCTTATATGAGAGCCGCCAGCACAGGCGTTCCGGGAGAGAATCCCTGGACTGCGCCTGCGCTCAAGGAACTGGTGAACATGGGAGTGGAGAATATCATTACCTTTGATGCCCACGATCCAGGGTTCAGAATGCCATTCTTACGGGGATTTGAGACAGTTCAGCCATCTACCAGTCTTAAATATCTTTAAAGAATGAGACAGACCTGCAGATTGACAGCAGCCATATGATGGTCATCAGCGGATGAGGCGGTACGGGAAGAGCCGTGTATTTTGCCAATATGCTGGGGCTGGACATGGGTATGTTCTATAAACGCCGCGATTACACGAAAATCGTGGGCGGCCGCAATCCCATCGTGGCACATGAGTTCCTGGGAGCCAGCGTGGAGGGTAAGGACGTGCTCATCATCGACGACATGATTTCCTCTGGTGAGAGTGTCATGGATGTGGCCAAGGAGCTGAAGCGCAGGAAGGCCAGGAAGGTTTTTGTGTGCGCTACCTTTGGTCTGTTTACGGGGGGACTTACAAAGTTTGACGAGTATTATGATAAGGGAATCATTGACCGGATACTGACCACAAACCTGGTATATCAGACTCCGGATCTTCTTGAGAGACCCTACTACATTAATGTGGATATGAGCAAGTATATTGCCCTCATTATCGACAACCTTAATCATGACGCATCCCTGAGCGATTTGCTGACGCCTACCAAACGGATCAACCGGCTGCTGGCTCAGTACCGCAGTTAACAGGAACGCAATGTAAAGGACAGAAGCCGTTTTCCTATATCTGCCTGCCGGGGTATGCTGCGGCGCTTGAGGCAGGTCGTGGAGGCGGCCTTTTTAGATATCTGGCATTTGTTATGGGACAGGGGGGGATATTATATGGAAGAAAAGCAGTTCCGCGACAAGATTTATTGGCTTACATTCCTGTTCAGCCTGCTGGTGGTGTGGGTGCACTCCTTTAATGGGGAACTGTTTATGGGGACCCCGGAGGCAGCCTTTAAGGTGGCAGGGATAGAGCGTATACTGGGGGACGGACTGGGGCAGATAGCGGTGCCGGGATTTTTCATGGTGTCCTCCTATCTGTTTTTTCGCGGTTTTTGCTGGGAGAAGCTTATTCCAAAGTGGCGTTCCAGGTTAAGAAGCCTGGTTCTTCCCTATCTTTTGTGGAATTTCCTTTACTATATGGGGTATGTGGCGGCCACACGCCTGCCGGCCTGTCCGGGTGGTGGGAAGTCGCCCATACCTTTAACGGGCCCCGGCTCTTTGACGCACTTGTGTTCTATTCCTATAATCCGGTGTTCTGGTATCTGTTCCAGCTGATTATACTGGTGGCCCTGGCGCCCCTGGTTTACACGGTGATGCGGAGAAATGTCACAGGCGCCGCTGCCCTGGGAATCGTGGCTTTTGGTCTTTGGAAGAACTGGGTCATGCCTCTTCTTAATCTGGACGCTCTGTTTTATTTCTGCGCCGCTGCCTGGGTGAGCCTTCACAGGGATACCTGGGGAAGGGGAATAGAGGAAAGCTTCGGTGCCGGGAAGAATATGGCGGCAGGCGCCATTCTTTTGCTGGCCATGGGCCTTCTTTTGTACCTGGGCCGCATCGGAGGCCTGCTGTGGGAGCGCCCGCTTTGCACCGTCTGCTGGAGGCTGTGGGGAGTCTGCGGGGCTGTCCTGGCTGTGAAGGCAGCGGACCTTCCGGCTGCCAGGGAGTGGATGAAGCATAACTTTTTCCTGTATGCCATTCATTTTGCCTGGGTAAGGCTTATCAACAAGGCAGCCGCGGCTGCTTTCCCGGGGAGCGCGGTCATTGCCCTGTCTGTATTCATCCTGATGCCCGCACTCATGACGGCTGTCAGCGCCCTGATTGGCGGAATCATGAGACGGTTCGTACCCAATGTTTATTATATGCTGTCAGGAGGGCGGTAAGCCGGCGTCCGGCAGGCACTCCGCGCCCGGGAAGTCCCGGTGGAAATCCTTGCAATCAGCGTAATTCTATGATATTCTGATACTACTTCCACGGCATTTCTTGCGGTGATGGCTTTGGCACTGCGTTTTGTGCGCAGGCGTTAGGGGTGCGTGCACAGGCACCTGTAAGGGGGCGGTTCTCCCGGAATCCACATTGTATGACAGACGGGAAAATAGAGGTTGACATTTTTGGGGAACTATACTATTATTGTAACTATTAGAGAACATTTGTTCGCATGGAAGTCATTGGAGGATAATATGGCCAGAGAAGAGAAGAGTAATGTAATTAACCGCGATATGAATAAAGACGAGAAGTTAAAGGCATTAGACGCTGCCCTGACCCAGATTGAGAAGGCATACGGAAAAGGATCCGTCATGAAGCTGGGGGATTCCAGGGCCAACATGAATATTGAGACAGTCCCCACCGGTTCCATCAGCCTGGACATTGCACTGGGATTGGGCGGAGTTCCCAAGGGCAGGATCGTAGAGGTATATGGACCCGAGTCTTCCGGCAAGACCACGGTCGCCCTGCACATGGTAGCAGAGGTACAGAAGCGTGGAGGCATTGCAGGCTTCATTGATGCGGAGCATGCCCTGGATCCTGTATATGCCAGGAACATAGGAGTGGATATAGATAATCTGTACATCTCCCAGCCGGATAACGGCGAGCAGGCCCTGGAGATTACCGAGACCATGGTGCGATCCGGCGCTGTGGATATCGTGATTGTGGACTCCGTGGCAGCCCTTGTTCCCAAGGCTGAAATTGACGGCGAGATGGGAGATTCCCATGTGGCCTTCAGCCAGGCTTATGTCACAGGCTCTGAGAAAGCTGACAGCTGTCATCAGCAAGTCCAACTGTATTGTCATCTTCATCAACCAGCTGCGTGAGAAGGTTGGTGTCATGTTTGGCAACCCGGAGACCACCACCGGCGGACGTGCTCTGAAGTTCTACGCATCCGTGCGGCTTGATGTCCGCAGGATAGAGACCTTAAAGCAGGGCGGAGAGGTCACGGGAAACCGTGTCAGGATAAAGGTGGTGAAGAACAAGATTGCGCCTCCTTTTAAGGAAGCTGAGTTTGATATCATGTTTGGCAAGGGCATTTCCAAGGAAGGCGATATCCTGGACCTGGCTGTTAAGGAGAACATCATTGAGAAGAGCGGCGCATGGTTCGCTTATAACGCGCCAAGATTGGCCAGGGACGTGAGAATTCCAAGCAGTACCTGTCTGATAACCCGGCCATCTGCGCCGAGGTGGAGCCAAGGTAAGGGCAAAGTATGAACTGCCCGGGGCAGAGGAAGCCATGGAGCAGCCGAAGCCTTCAAGACAGCCGCCAAACAGGCGGAAACTGAAACAGGGGAACCTGCTGCGGATGCCCCTGAACTGGTATGATGGTCACAGCCGTCATCCCTGTAGATAAGAGAAAGAGCAAAGTCTTCCTGGAGGAAGGCTTTGCCTTTGTATTATACAGGGGTGAGGTGGAGCGGTACAGGATAGAGGAAGGCAGAGAGCTGGAAGAAGGGTATATGAGGAAATCCTCAGAGATATACTGCGGCCAAGGTCAAAGGAGTATGCCCTCCATTTATTAAAGGATTCAGGAAAAACCGAGAAGTGGATGGAGGAAAAACTTGAGAAGGCAGGATACCCCAAAGAGGCAGTGGAATATGCTGTAGATTTTCTGAAGGAATACCATTTCCTGGATGACAATGCCTATGCCCAGAGCTATGTGCGCTCCTATGCAGGGAAAAAGAGCCGCCGCCAGATGGTATATGAGATGCAGCAAAAGGGCGTGGATTCGGCTTACATAGAGGAAGCGCTGGACCAGTCGCCTGTGGACGAGGAGGAATCAGCCAGGCAGGCGCTGGCCAGGCGGCTTAAGGGAAAACAGGAGGTATCCTACCAGGAAAAAGGCCGTCTGGCGGCCTTTTTAGGGAGAAAGGGATACTCCTTTGAAGTGATAAACAGGGTATTGAGAGAGATTAAAACCGCTGAAAACCAGGATTAGGCCCTGTTGTAATTTGTCTATATTGTCTGTCTCTGCGGGAAAATAAGGGGAAGATACTTGACATAATTCTGAAAAAAGTATAAAATTAATATGTTGTAGTTCGTACAATGAAAATTAAATAAGGAGGTGCTCCTGTGTCACAGATAATGGTCCCTATGATGATTATCGTTATGATAGTTGTGGCTATTATTACTTGGTTTGCTGCACGCAATTACGAGAGGAAGCAGTATGACAGCAAGGTAGGAAGTGCAGAAGAAAAATCAAGGGAAATAATAGATGAAGCATTAAAAACCGCAGAGACAAAGAAGCGAGAAGCTCTCCTGGAAGCCAAGGAAGAATCTTTAAAGACGAAAAATGAGTTAGAGAAGGAAACCAAGGAAAGAAGAGCGGAACTTCAACGTTATGAAAAACGTGTATTAAGCAAGGAAGAAAACGTTGAAAAAAAGGCAGATGCCCTGGAAAAGAAGGAGGCGGACCTGGTCAGGAGGGAAAACATTCTCAGTAAGCGTACTGCAGAAGTGGAATCCCAGTATGAGCAGGGGATACAGGAACTGGAACGAATATCCGGTCTAACCTCCGAACAGGCAAAAGAATATCTTTTAAAATCTGTTGAAGAAGATGTAAAACATGACACAGCTAAATTAATTAAGGAACTTGAAAACAAGGCAAAGGAAGAAGCTGACAAGAAGGCCAGGGATTTAGTGGTGACTGCCATTCAGCGGTGCGCCGCAGACCATGTGGCTGAGACAACGGTTTCTGTTGTACAGCTTCCTAACGACGAGATGAAAGGCCGCATCATCGGACGAGAGGGCCGCAACATTCGTACCCTTGAGACCCTTACCGGTGTGGAACTGATTATCGACGATACCCCGGAAGCAGTAGTATTGTCCGGATTTGATCCAATACGTAGAGAAGTTGCTAGAATTGCGTTGGAGCGTTTGATTGTGGACGGACGTATTCATCCGGCCAGAATCGAGGAGATGGTAGAGAAGGCACAGAAAGAAGTGGAGAACAACATGAGGGAAGAGGGCGAGGCAGCCTGTCTTGAAGTTGGCATCCACGGAATTCATCCGGAATTAGTTAAGTTACTTGGTAAGATGAAGTTCAGGACCAGCTATGGCCAGAATGCATTAAAGCATTCTATTGAGGTGTCCCAGCTGTCAGGACTTTTGGCGTCAGAACTTGGAGTGGATGTACGTTTAGCCAAACGTGCCGGTTTATTACATGACATTGGTAAATCCGTTGACCATGACATGGAAGGCACCCATGTTCAGCTAGGTGCAGACCTGTGTAAGAAATATAAGGAATCTGCTACAGTGCTGAATGCGGTGGAATCCCATCATGGCGACGTTGAACCTACCAGCCTCATTTCCTGCATTGTGCAGGCAGCTGATACCATATCTGCTGCAAGACCCGGTGCAAGGCGTGAGACTCTGGAGACATATACAAACAGATTGAAACAATTAGAAGATATAACCAATTCCTTTAAGGGAGTGGACAAGTCTTTTGCCATTCAGGCAGGCCGAGAGGTTCGTATCATGGTAGTTCCGGAACAGATCAGCGATGACGATATGATATTGCTGGCAAGAGATGTTTCCAAACGGATTGAGGACGAGCTGGAATATCCGGGACAGATTAAGGTAAATGTGATTCGTGAATCAAGAGTCACGGATTACGCGAAGTAATTGTTCGGAGTGAAAACCAAATGCTAAATACCGTAAGAATCCAGTATTCATGCGGGTTTGGGGCATTTTTTTACTTCTTGTAACTTCTTATAAGCTTTTATAATTTCCAACGGCAGGGAAGAATTTTCGAAATCCTTATTGATCTGGGTCATTAACCGCAGATTCTTTCCTTTTTCTTCTTCGAGTGCCGTTTCAGCTTCGTATAGATGATAGCGTTGTTCCGTTGCTTTATCCAGCGCAGCATCGCGCTGACGCTCCGCCCGCAGCGCCCTGTTTTCCAGCTGCTGGATCCGCTTATAGGCAGCGGCCAGCTCCCGTTCGTATCCAAAGATTTGACAGACTGCAGAGTACATGATATAATGCCAATATAGTAATATGGGTGCCGAAGATAATAGGCATACAAGTAAATCCTATTGAAGTAGAAAGGTACCTGCGTCTTTGGTGCAGGTTTATTTTTTATATGTAAAATGCAATGTGGGATGTAGTTTCAAGGATAAAAGATAAAAATAAAGTTATACTAAAGGTTGTGCGATAGTGAAGATGCTGAAACGGGTAATTAGAAACTATTGGTTAGCAGAAGAAACAAATATATTTAGAAACTATAGAGATGCATTAGCGGGCTTTGTTGCTTTGGTAATTATTCCTGCTGTTTCAATTTTTTTGTACTATTTACAGATGGTTATACGTTTTGGAGTTATACATTTCCGTTTATATCTATTTCGTTGGCTGGTGCGTATGATACATATGGAAGATATAATGGACACTCTCCCCAAAATGCAAAGCTTGTTATTCGACTGATATTTGACTTCCTTGCAATTTTTTTTGCAACCCTCAGCGTTGGAAATAATAATACGATACTTCCTTATGTTGCCCCTATTTTACTGTTTGTGGTCTTTTTTTGACTTTTGAAATATATAATCGAGTAAAAAGGGCGGTTTTGATTAGCCCATGGCTAGTCTAAACATATTGAATAGGGGTGAATTTATGCTTTGGATAAAAAAAGACTTTACTGTTGCAGAAATGGAAGAGATGGAAAATACTCTAAGAAATAGTAAGTTATATTTGTTAAAATTAAGTGCTGATGATGACGATTTGTCCGGGAAATTAGGGCTAAAAGTTGAATATGTTACAAATATGGCTGATGATAACGAGGCAGAACTCATTCCAATTGATGACAGCAATTATTATGGTCTAATTAGGCTAAGAAAAGAACTAAAAAAACATAAATTTGCGTATATTCATGAGATTATTCATTATATATTTGATGTTGGGTATGGCAACAAAGTGGATGAGTGTTTTTTCAGAAAAAAGAAAGGAAAAACCAACAGTCACGAAGAGCAGAGAACTAATTATATGACAGCAGCTTATATTATGCCATTTGAGCAAATTGTGCGTGAGCTTTATAAATATGATCATAGTGTTCCCAAAATGGATGAAATAGTATTTATTCGTACACTTCAAAGACATTATGAACAAAGTGAAACTGCTGTTATTCGAAGAATTCGTGAAGTTCGAAAGTTAATTAAGTCAAGTGGATGTTAGAGTTTCTTTATAAAGAGCCGGGATGCGTCAGCTATCAGATAGCTACCGCGCTCCGGATTATATCCTCACAGATGCCTTTGAGCGGCAGGAAGATGAAAGCTGGCGCCTGGTCTCTTCATCAGGTACCGTTTACCAGGTTCCCAAAGACTGTCCCGGCATATCCTACGGTATGAATGAACTCTCCTCTTTCCTCATCATCTCAGAATCTAACAAGCTGCTAGTCTGGCTGGATAAAGCGGATACGGTGCAGCGGATTGTCAAGCTTCCGGCTCGGTGGTAACTCTCCGGTACAGTATCCACTGGAACAGCACCACCGCTGCCCATCCGGCTCCGGTAGCAAAAGCAACCGCCGCCAGCCCCCAATGCCTGATCAATGCATAGGACAGAATTACGCGGATCGAAATATGCAGGATGGTACCAAGGACCGGAACCTGTACCATGCCAAGCCCGCGATAAAAGCCCACAAAGGAATTACCAAGGAAGCAGAGGACATAAAAGACGGATATACGTTCATATAAGACCTGGCATGGTTTAAAACCGGACAGATGCCGCCCCCATCAACAAGATCACAGCAGGTCCTGATGTCAAAAACATAGTTATGGACAATACCAGCCCCAGGCCCGCCATCATCCGTAATCCACACAAAAATCCCTGCCTTATCCTTACTCTTTTGTAGGCTCCGCGGTTTTGTGCCGTGAAGATTGAAATTGCCGTACAGCCGCTGTCTCCGAAGGAATTGGCAAACCCTTCGATCCGCGCCGTGGCGGTGTAGGCGGATATCATTCCGGTTCCGCCGGTATTTACGGTTCCCTGTACCAGCAGTTTCCCGATATAGAGGCTTGACTGGTGGAGCGCAGAGAGCGTTCCCAACATGATTGTTCTCGTAAACAATGGAAAATGGAAAGAGGCATCTCTCGCATGAAACAGCAGTTTCGGAGTCTGTTTTTTCATATATCCCAGGCATATAAAAGCAGCGAACAACTGAGAAACCACGGTAGCATACGCAGTGCCGGCCATCCCCAAGCCAAAGGAAAGGACAAAGAGGAAGTCAAGAATGGTGTTTAACCCCATAGCAAGCAAGAGAATCCAAAGGGACGCTCTCGTATCGCCTGCCCCGCGCAGTACGGCCGCACACCAGTTATAAAGAAATACCGCAGGCAGCCCCAAATAGATAATCTTCAGATACTCCTGTACAAACCCCGCAACCTCTGCCGGTGTCTGTATGCCTCTGAGTAAAGGCTGCAAGGTCAGCATCCCGCACATACTCAGCATGATCGTAAAGCCGCCCCCGAATGCAAGCGATAGAAAGCTTTCTTTCCTTAATAAATCCCAGTTCTTTTGTCCATACAATTCCGCTATGATAATCGCAATCCCGTTACAGCACCCGCTTATGACAAAAAGAGACAAGTTCATGACACTGCCTGCAACGCCCGCGGCTGCAAAGGCGGTTTCTCCGATATAATGCCCCACTACAAAGGAATCAATGGTGTTATACATCTGCTGCAGGATATTTCCCCATATCAAAGGCAGGGCCAGGGCAGTCAACTGTTTCCAGATAATGCCGTTTGTTAAGTCATCAGTCAGATTCATCGTTGTTACCTCCGCATAACAGTTTACCGCAAAGAAAAATAGTTGTAAAATGCCATATTATGCGATAATATATAAATCAAACTTTATATTAAGAGGGAAAGAACCATGACTCATCTGGAAATTGAAGCGTTTTTTGAGATACTGAAGGCCGGCTCCATATCCTGTGCCGCGCAGAATTTGTATGTGACCCAGCCGGCACTCAGCCGGAGAATCAAAGTCTTAGAAGCAGAACTTGGATATCCGTTATTTGAACGAAACAGGGGAAAGCGTAATATTGTCCTGACAAAGCAGGGAGAAGCATTCATTGCTGTCGCCCGCAAATGGCTTGGCGTATGGCAGGAAGCCAGGAAATCAAACGGCTTAACAGCCCCAGAATCCTAAATCTGTCCTCTGTGGGAAGCGTGAGCAGTTATATTCTGCCGGATGTTTTTGAACAATTCTCACAGCAGTATCCTCAAGTGAGCATCTGTTTTCATAACTACCATTCCTATGAAGCCTATCAGTATATAGACAGTGGGCTGATTGACATCGCTTTTATTTCGGACCATATGTATTATAAGAATGTGGAGACGATTCCCGCCTTTTTTGAGCCAATGGTTTTCGTCGCAAACAACAGTTGCAATTATCCTGATTCGGTTTCTCCTGCTATGCTGAAACCCAGTCAGGAAATCCTGCTTCCGTGGAACCCTGAGTACGATGCATGGCATGATTACTGGTTCCGCTCCAGACCGGAATTCGAAGTATCGCTGGATCAGATGGATTTGCTGGAACATGCCCTGCTCTGGAAAGATACCTGGGCTATTGTCCCTGCGTCCGTGGCGGATAAAATCGTTGGCAGCCATGTCTCGATTCACTGCCTGTCCTCGCCGCCGCCGGACCGGATTATATATTATCTGAAAAAAACGTGCAAGCAGACGGAGCCCGTCTCCCTTTTTTTAAAGCTCCTTCATAAAAAGCTGGAGACAATACCACAGGTGACCTCCTATCTGTCAGGAGCGCCTGATTAATCCGTGGAGTTGGACAAGTACGCGGGAAGACAACTCCCTGGCATTGGCACAAAGAAGCGGAGCTGTTTTACATGGAGCAGGGCGGCCCGGAATATGACACGCCTCAGGGAAGGACTGCTTTTACGGCCGGCTCTGGGGGCTTTGTGAATTTAAATCATGGAGGAGACCATGGAGAAAGGCTCCAAATACAACAGCCGGTCAAGCCAGAAGATAAAAATAGTGCTGGCCTTCATCCACAAGCACTGCGGGGATAAGCTGCCGGTGAAGGAGATTGCAGCATCCGCATTCATCAGTGAGCGGGCGTGACGGAAAATGGGCGAGATCTCAATAAGTCATACGCCGCCCGGAAGGTGTTATGGGACCAATTCAGGGAGAACCACGCAGGCCTGGCCCTGAAGCTGGATTTCCAGAAGCCCGAGGATTATATATGCATTGTGTATTATTATATCAGCGAGATTTAAGGCGCTGAGCCTGGGTCAGAAAAATTGGTATGAAACCAGCCGGAACAGGCTGGTTTTTTATTCTGGCTTTAGCCAGTTGAAGGCATTGGAGTTTTTCGCTGGGGCCAGGCGGTGTATACAGGAAAGGAGGCAGCCGGTATTCTGGGCGTCACCATTGACACGCTAAGAAACTGGGAATTAAACGGCCTGTTTTTCATCAGAAGGATGGCCAACGGCCATCGGGCCCTTGACCCAAGCTGATTGGACATGCGCCCGTCCCCTGTCTGGTGTTCCGAATGCGAACGAGGATTTGTATCCATGTTCGTGGAGAATTATGATACCATCATGGGAGCTGTGCGGCAGCGCTCCCAGCCCATCCTGGATAAATACCATGAGATGCAGCGGCAGTATCAGGTCCTGAAAGGCAAAATAGAGGGCAGGAATTCACGGGGGGCTGCCGGAGAATTTTCAGCCAGAGAATCTTAAGGAAATGTATATTGACACAGCAGACAAAACTGGATAAAGTAGGGTTATACAAGGAACGGAAAAGGAGGAACCATAATATGCTGCACATGAAGCGGAGATTAATGATGGCTGCGGCAGGAGTACTGGCCGCCCTGATGGTGTTTCCTGCATACGGCGCCAGCCGCAAACCCATTAAGTCCATAAACCTGACCATAAAAGCAGAGATAAAGCCGGATACGGATTTCGGAGACGAGCTCATAGAGATTGAGACCAGCAGCAACAAGTACTCTGTGGACGGCTATGAAATCCTGAATGACGATGTGGAATGGAGGGAGGACACCATACCCAGAATCCAGATTACCCTCACAGCCAACGATGATTATTATTTCCAGTCCCTTCCAAAGGATAAGGTGACCATAAAAGGCGGAGCAGAGTTCAAGAATTCCAAGCGGGAGGATTCCAGCACCACCCTGCTGATGGAAGTGGAGCTCCAGGCCCTGAACACCTCCCTTCATGCTTTGACCAATGTGTCCTCACAGAGGACGGCATAGCCGCCTGGGACGCCATACCGGCAGCGGGCAGCTATGAGGTGCGTGTGTACAGGGACGACAAGGCAGTGGGCGCTGTCATGACAGTGGGCACCAATACATGCAACTGCCGCGAGCGCCTGCAGAAGGGCGATACGGCCTACACGGTCAGAGTGAGGCCCGTAAGCAAATTCGACGCCAAGGAAAAAGGAGACTGGGCGGAATCTCCCAGCACCTACATACCGGAGGAAAAGGCGGCCCGGTTTAGGGAGAACCCCACGGGAGGAAACGGAGAATGGGCACAGACCCCGGAGAACGGCAGATGGTGGTACCGCAATGCGGACGGCAGCTATCCGGCCAACAGCTGGCAGCAGATAGGCGGTAAGTGGTATTTCTTTGACGCACAGGGATATATGGTGACCGGATGGATACAGTGGGACGGTAAAGAATACTACTGCTCCGACAATGGCGAGATGCTGACCAACTGTCTGACGCCGGATTCCTTCTGGGTAGGGGAAGACGGCGCAAAGATAAACCAGTAACACAACTGAACATGGAAGATAGTCTGCTGTAGGAGTATAGGAATGTACTCCTACAGCTATTTTTGAGGTGATGTGTCATGAATGAGGAAGAGTGGAGAAAGAAAATCTGCGGGGAAACAGACACAGGATATTCCTATGACCTGGCCAAACGAATGGAACAGTACCGTACCAATCCGGTGCTGGGATACAGAACTGCCGGGTCAAGGGCGGAGCTTGAGACAGGCGGGATGCTGGTCCGGGAAATGGAGTCCCTGGGGCTTGCGGACGTACATAAGGACAGAATAACCGTGGACAGCTGGGAGTTTGAGAAGGCGGTCATGCTTTTTACGGACAGCCGGGGCAGGGAGCACGAGTTTCAATTGGGCGCTTACCAGACCGACTTTCATACCGGCGGATTCCGGGAATTCAGCCTGGTATACCTGGGAAAGGGGACGGCGGCAGATTACAGCCAGGCGGATGTGGCCGGAAAGCTGGTTCTCATTGATATCAACCAGAGAGATGAGTGGTGGATCAATTTTCCCGTATACCAGGCCCGGCTCAAAGGGGCGGCTGCCTGATTGCTGTCCAGGAGCAGGGGTATGGGAGATAAGCGACACGGCCCTTACGCCCAGGACATAGCAGGGCCCGCTGACGCCCCAGCCTTTTCCATGTCCCGGGCTGACGCTGGTGTGCTGAAGGCTGCATGGGGGAGGAAAATCAGGTGCGGGTGCGTCTGGACGCCTCATCCACGGTGCTTAAGGATCAGGAGACGTATAATATCATAGGAACCATACCCGGTACAGAAGAAGGAATGATTCTGCTGTCGGCCCATTACGACTCCTATTTCAGCGGATTCCAGGACGACAATGCCGCGGTGGCCATGATGCTGGGCATAGCCAGAGCCGTGCTTCGGTCAGGATATAAGCCCAGAAAGACACTTGTGTTCTGCGCCATGGCTGCGGAGGAGTGGGGCGTGGTGAATTCCAAATACGACTGGTCCGCCGGCGCATATGAGCAGGTGTTTACGGCCAGGCCTGACTGGGCGGGAAAGGTGATTGCGGACCTGAACTTGAACTGCCTGCCATGCCCATGGCAGGAAGGATGCTGTGCGGTGCGTGTATGAGTACGCGGATTTCCTGGAGGAATTTATAACCGGATTGCCAGCCGGTTTTTTTACCTGCCAGCCATATCCGGAGGGAGTGGAAGTGCTGAGCCCCATACAGACTTGGTCGGATGATTTTTCCATGGCCATCGGAGGAATTCCGTCCATGGTCAATGATTTCAGCGCAGGGGAATTCATGGAGACCCATTACCATTCCCAGTATGACAATGAAAATTTTTACCAGGAACCTGTGTACCGCTTCCACCATGAGATGTACGCCGGCCTTGTCCTGGCTTTTGACAGGACAGCCGCAGTGCCCATGAATTTTGCAAGACTGTTTGAGGGAGCAGCGGCCAGTATTGACAGCAGCGTCTGCCGCGGGGCGGGAGCCGACCTGCCGGGGCTGCGTGTGGTTCTGGACAAGGGAATCGAAGCAGGAGAAGCCCTCTATGAAAAAATAAGGGAGATAAACAGAATATACGGACGGTTTCTGGACCGCGGCGAGGAAGAGAAAGCCGTCAAACTGGCGGCGGGGTGCCGGCCGTTTAACCGGGAACTTCTGCGAATCTTTAAAAAGGAACAGGATTATTTTGTCAGGCTGAGCTGGCACGACGATGTGCTCTTTCCCCAGCAGGCGGTCCAGGAAAATGTAAGGGCCATGGACAGGGCCATTGCCTGTCTTGAAAATCATGACCTGACCGGGGCTCTGGAGGCGGTCTATACCATAGACAACAACCGCTACGCGTTTTTGTTTGAGGAGGAGGTCTATACCTATTTTACGGAATACGTCCTGAACCAGCCTGCCGGCCGGCTTAAATGGGGGGCTGGAAGGATTGTCCATCACCAGAACCTGTTTGGACTGGTTGAGAGCCTGAAAGCCAAGACGGTAGAAGAAAACCCGGATACCCAGGAAGAATATGAGGTCCTTGTCAAGGCGAGGGAAAACCAGCTTTGCTGCTATGAGGATGATATCCGGTACATGATGGCATCCGCCGGCAAACTTCTGGAGGCAATCCGTAAGGCCGGGCAATGGGCTTTGAACATAAAAAAGGATTCAGATACAGATGAGAGTAAGATACAGGAGGAATAAATGAGAGATGGAAAGCCGACAATTATACCGGGTCAAGGAGGAGGACCTGCCCAGATTGGAGAAACTGCTGACCGGGTGTTTTGAACACGACCCATTATACTGCAAACTGATCCCGGATGAGGAGATAAGGAAAAGGCTCTTGCCGGAGCTGTTTGCCTGTGACCTGACAGAATTCTATGAGACCTGCGAGATATACTCAGACAGCCCGGAGATGAATTCCCTGCTGGTTGTTTCCGACGAAACCGAGGCATATAACCCGCTGACCTATTATCTGGCAGAGGCATGGGCTTCTCTCAGGACCGATGAGTTCCTGATTAAGGAGGATCCCAGCCTTAAGACTTGTGGAAGTTCATGCTGGGCAAGGATTACCTCAACTCCAGATGGACGGCCCAGCTTCACCAGACAGAACGGATACACATTATCTATCTGGCCGTCCGGCCGGAGATGCAGCACCACGGCCTGGCGGCCCTGCTGTTGGGAGAGGTCATCCGTTATGCTGACCAGCACAAGCTCATGATATCGCTGGAAACCCATAATCCGGATAATGTGCCCCTGTATGAGCATTTTGGATTTAAGGTTTTTGGCGTGATGGAAAAGCATTTTGCGTTGAGACAGTATTGTCTGGTAAGAGAGGCATAACTTTCAGTCATGATAATAATTCCAAACTTGTATATTTCACTATGGCGAAATTCTGCCGGAAAGGTTGAAATACCTTTTCAAATGATATATGATTGAAAGAAATCGTATTATTGTGGATAGATATAACTATAAAGAATAGAAGATAGGGGAGATATGCATTATGGATTATAATATGACTGTGATTCCAGGTGATGGGATTGGACCGGAGATTGTGAGAGAGGCCAGGAAGGTGCTGGACCAGGTGGGAAGGGTGTACGGCCATTCGTTTAATTATACCGAGATTCTGATGGGGGGATGCTCCATTGACGCCTATGGGGTTCCGCTTACAGAGGAAGCCCTGGAGACAGCCGGAAAGAGCGATGCGGTGCTTCTGGGGGCCGTGGGCGAGATGTGGGAAACTCACGGTGGTATGATGTGGCTCCCAATCTCAGGCCGGAAGCGGGACTTTTGGCTATCCGCAAGGGACTGGGGCTCTTTGCTAACATCAGGCCGGCTTATCTTTATAAGGAATTGGCTGAGGCATGCCTCTGAAAAAGGAGATCATCGGGGACGGCTTTGATATGGTGATTATGAGGGAGCTTACCGGCGGTCTTTATTTTGGGGACAGGTATACAAGGGAAGTGGACGGCGTCATGACAGCGTGGACACACTTACATATAATGAAAAGGAAATCAGAAGGATTGCCGTTAAGGCCTTTGACATTGCCATGAAGCGCAGGAAGAAAGTAACCAGCGTGGATAAGGCCAATGTCCTTGATTCCTCCAGACTGTGGAGGAAGGTGGTAGAGGAAGTTGCCGGGGATTACCCGGAAGTGGAGCTGTCCCACATGCTTGTGGACAATTGTGCCATGCAGCTGGTCATGAATCCCGGTCAGTTTGACGTGATTCTCACGGAGAATATGTTTGGGGACATCCTTTCGGATGAAGCCAGCATGATTACCGGCTCTATCGGAATGCTGTCCTCGGCCAGCATGAATGAGAGCAAATTCGGCCTCTATGAGCCCAGCCACGGCTCTGCTCCCGATATAGCGGGAAAGGATATGGCCAATCCCATTGCCACCATTCTCTCAGCAGCCATGCTGCTGCGCTATTCCTTTTGATTTGGACCGGGAGCGGACGC
>ENA-OQCK01000558-OQCK01000558.1-human-gut-metagenome-genome-assembly--contig:-NODE-558-length-19127-cov-3.615211_pt1 | contig 19127 bp, 25 predicted proteins | sample MGYA00242498_ERZ504578 | MGnify/ENA primary metagenome ERZ504578 (study PRJEB26092, sample SAMD00036229) | human gut metagenome | host: Homo sapiens | study: EMG produced TPA metagenomics assembly of...
AACAGCTACAGCTGCAGCAGCAGGTTCAATACCGTATTCTTCTTTAAGGATAGTTGCAAGTTCATTAACTTCTTTTACTGTCAAGTTAACTAATTGTTCTGCAAAAGCTTTCAAATCTGCCATTTTTTGTATGATTTTAATTGTTTAAATACTTTGTTGATTTTTGAAAATTATTCGGGTCTCTCACCAAGAGTTTTGAGAACTCCGTGAAGGGTGTTACCACCTGATTGAAGAGCAGAAATAACATTCTTCGCCGGAGATTGCAACAATGCAACGATGTCAGCGATAACTTCATTCTTACTCTTGATTGCAACGAGAGCATCCAATTGGTCTGCACCAACGTAGAAGCTTTCTTCTGCATATGCAGCTTTCAGTCCGGGAATACCGTCTTTCGCTTTATCCTTGATCAGTTTAGCCGGAACGTTTGCAGTGTTGCAAAACATAATAGCAGTAGTACCTTTCAAAGAATCGTAAAGAGGAGAAAAGTCTTCTTCCAAGCTTTCAAGTGCTTTGTGAAGCAATGTGTTCTTAACCACCATCAATTTGATGCCTGATTTAAAACAATCTCTTCTCAATGCGCTAGTAGCAGCAGCGTTCATAGCTGTAACGTCTACCAAATAGAAGTGACCATATTCCTTTACCGTAGCAGCAATTTGCTCTATAATCGAATTTTTATCTTCCTTTCTCATTATTTCTCTGTTTTATTAGATTTCTTCCACTGATTTCGGGTCGATCTTGATACCCGCACTCATTGTACTAGAAAGATAAATACTCTTAATATATGTACTTTGCTGCGGTCGGTTTCAGTTTGATCAATGTAGAGATGAACTCTTTCGCGTTGTCGCGAATCTGATCAGCACTGAATGATACTTTACCGATAGAAGTATGAACGATACCGCTCTTATCAACCTTAAAGTCAATCTTACCTTGTTTTACTTCTTTTACAGCTTTAGCAACATCCATAGTTACGGTACCACTTTTAGGATTCGGCATCAATCCACGAGGACCGAGTACACGACCGAGTGCACCAATTTACCCATGATAGATGGCATAGTGATGATCACATCGATATCAGTCCATCCACCTTTGATCTTTTCAATATATTCGTCAAGACCAACATAGTCAGCGCCAGCTTCTTTCGCAGCAGCTTCAGCATCCGGTGTACAGAGTACCAACACACGTACTTGTTTACCAGTACCATGAGGAAGTGAAACAACACCTCTCACCATCTGGTTAGCTTTACGTGGGTCAACACCTAAACGTACATCTATATCCAGTGAAGCATCAAACTTGGAAAAAGTGATTTCTTTTACCAAAGATGCAGCTTCTTTTAGTGAGTATGCTTTCCCTGCTTCAATCTTTTCTGCAGCTAACTTTTGATTTTTTGTCAGTTTACCCATTACAATTGAAGTTTATTAGTTATTAACCGGGAACTCCCCTTTTACAGCGATACCCATACTTCTAGCTGTACCTGCAACCATTCTCATGGCAGCTTCCACAGTAAAACAGTTTAAGTCCACCATTTTGTCCTGAGCAATCGTACGAATTTGTTCCCAAGTAAGCTCGGCAACTTTCTTACGGTTAGGCTCAGCAGAACCACTCTTTACCTTAGCTACTTCAAGTAATTGAATAGCAACGGGAGGAGTCTTGATTACAAAATCGAAAGACTTATCTGCGTAGTAAGTAATGATAACAGGCAAAATCTTACCTGCTTTGTCTTGGGTTCTGGCATTGAATTGCTTGCAAAATTCCATGATATTGATACCCTTAGAACCTAGAGCAGGTCCAACTGGGGGTGATGGATTTGCAGCGCCTCCTTTAATCTGTAATTTGATTAGTCCAGCAACTTCTTTAGCCATTTTTTTATTGATTTATATATAAACATTAAACGAAGAACAACAACAGCGTAACAATTCCGCGTTATTCTTTTTCCACTTGCATAAAGCCCAATTCAAGCGGTGTTTTTCGCCCGAATATCTTCACCATGACCTTCAGTTTCTTCTTTTCACTATTCACTTCTTCAATGATACCACTGAATCCGCTAAAAGGACCAAAAGTAACTTTTACAGTTTCACCCACTACGTACGGAATATTGAGTTCTTCACCCGTTTCCTGCAGTTCGTCCACTGTACCAAGTATACGATCACTTCTGATTGTCTGAGAGGTACCGGTTTCTCGGAACCACCCAAAAGCCTATCACATTCGGAGTATTACGCAGGTGATGAGCGACCTCACCAACCAGAGCAGCCTCCACTAAAACGTAACCAGGAAGATAACTTCTTTCCTTCACAATCTTTTTACCATTGCGAACCTGGTAAACCTTTTCAGTAGGAATCAATACCTGAGATACATATTCACCAAGGTCGCTGTTTTTAAGATCAGCTTCAAGATATTCCTTTACCTTAGCTTCTTTTCCGCTAATAGCACGCAGAACGTACCATTTTTTTCAATCTCAGCCATTTTCAATTCCTGTTTTTAATGTGGATAAACAATTTTTTCCATGAAGTTTTGGAAACAGACATCCATACCCCATACTACCAATGCAATAAGCAGGGAAGCATATAAAACAACTACTGCACTGTTAGCAAGTTCGGAATACGTAGGCCACGATACTTTATGAACAAGTTCGTCGTAAGATTCTTTAATATAAGCTATTACCTTTTTCATTTCAATAATATTAGCACGGGAGGAGAGGCTCGAACTCCCGACACCCGGTTTTGGAGACCGGTGCTCTACCAACTGAGCTACTCCCGTTTGTACATAATCAGTTCCCGATTTACACCGAGAACTGATTAATTATTGTGTATTAGTCGATGATTTCAGTAATCTGACCAGCACCTACCGTACGTCCACCTTCGCGGATAGCGAAACGAAGACCCGGGTTCAATGCTACTGGGTAGATCAACTCAACTGTAATAGTTACGTTATCACCCGGCATTACCATTTCTGTTCCTTCCGGCAAAGTGATTTCACCTGTACAGTCCATAGTACGCAGATAGAATTGAGGACGGTATTTGTTGTGGAACGGAGTGTGACGACCACCTTCTTCTTTCTTCAAGATATAAACCTCAGCTTTGAATTTAGAGTGCGGTTTAATCTGTCCCGGTTTACAAAGAACCATACCACGTTTGATTTCGTTCTTGTCAACACCACGGAGCAACAAACCTACGTTGTCACCAGCTTCACCTTGATCCAACAGTTTACGGAACATTTCAACACCAGTTACAACTGATTTCTTATCTTCGCCCAAACCAAGGATTTCAACTTCATCACCTACGTGGATAATACCTGATTCGATACGACCTGTAGCAACAGTACCACGACCTGTGATAGAGAACACGTCTTCAACCGGCATCAAGAATGGTTTATCAACATCGCGCGGAGGCAGTGGGATCCAAGTATCAACTGCATCCATCAGTTCCATAACTTTATTTTCCCATTTTTCTACACCGTTCAATGCGCCAAGAGCAGAACCCTGGATGATAGGAGTATTGTCACCATCAAAATCATAGAAAGAAAGAAGTTCTCTCATTCCATTTCAACGAGTTCCAACATTTCAGCATCGTCTACCATATCGCACTTATTCAAGAATACAACCAGACGAGGAACGTTTACCTGACGAGCCAACAAGATATGTTCGCGAGTCTGAGGCATCGGACCATCAGTTGCAGCACAAACGATGATAGCACCATCCATCTGAGCAGCACCAGTTACCATGTTCTTTACGTAGTCGGCGTGTCCCGGACAGTCAACGTGTGCGTAGTGACGGTTAGCTGTTTCATACTCAACGTGTGAAGTATTGATAGTAATACCTCTTTCTTTTTCTTCAGGAGCGTTGTCGATAGAATCGAAAGAACGCAATTCAGAAAGACCTTTCTTAGCCAACACAGTAGTGATAGCAGCTGTCAACGTTGTCTTACCGTGGTCTACGTGACCGATTGTACCAATGTTTACGTGCGGTTTGGTACGTTCAAATTTCTCTTTAGCCATAGCTTTACTTGTTATTTATTTGATTAATAATCAGCATTTACATCTTATGAGCTGTTACCGGGATTTGAACCCGGGACCTCTTCCTTACCAAGGAAGTGCTCTACCACTGAGCTATAACAGCAAGAAAAAAGAGCGGAAGACGGGGCTCAAACCCGCGACCCTCAGCTTGGAAGGCTAATGCTCTATCAACTGAGCTACTTCCGCATTCTTGCCAAAGTTGTCACTCTGATTGTGGGCAAAGATGGATTCGAACCACCGAAGGCGTAAGCCAGCAGATTTACAGTCTGCCCCATTTGGCCACTCTGGTATTTGCCCTAATAATTTTCTCACTACGCAAAGAACGAGCTTCCGTCTATCTTTCTAAAAGAATTAACCTTCTCATCCTTGAGCCTCTTGTCGGATTCGAACCAACGACCCCGAGATTACAAATCACGTGCTCTGGCCAACTGAGCTAAAGAGGCATTCTAGCTAAAAAATGCAACCGCCACGTTCTAACACGAGCGAAACGGCTGCAAATTTAGTTATTTATTTCTTTCCCGCAAAATATTTGCGATTTTTTTATTTGCTACGTTGTTTTTCCTTGTATTTAACCAGTTGCTTTTCGAGCGCTTCCACATCTAAATCAATTGCTTCCTCAAATGTATCACACACTTTACTTGCATAAAACTCCCCGTTAGGAATAAGTATTTTTATGCCTGCTTCTTTATTTGCAGCAACTTCCGGCTTAACTACCTTTAATGACACCTCTACTTCTTTATATCTTCGTAATACTTTTCCAACTTAGACACTTTCTTTTGAATAAATGCCTGCAATTGCTCTGACGCATCAAAGTGAATTGATTGAATTCTTACATCCATACTTACCTCCTTGTTTTTAAGCTCTTGGATGAGCTTGTTTATACACTTTTTTAAGTTCTTCAAATGTGGCATGCGTATAGATCTCGGTAGTTGCAATACTCTCGTGACCTAAAAGTTCTTTTACTGCACCCAACTCCGCATCATTGTTCAGCATCGTGGTAGCAAAAGTATGCCTCAACACGTGAGGACTCCTTTTTTTCAGCGTAACCACCTTTGACAGGTTCCGTTTCACTAAATTATAGACTAGATTCTTATAAAGTCGTTCGCCATTCTCTCTAACAAAAAAAGCTTCCGACCTTTCCGGAATCATTTCGTTTCTTATGTTAATATATCCAAGCATCAACTCACGCAGTTCATCACCGAACGGTATCAGCCGTTGCTTGTTCCTTTTCCCGGTTACTTTCAAAAGAGAAGCAGAAAAATCCACATCCTTGTCATCCAATCCTATCAATTCCGAAAGCCTTATGCCCGTAGCATAAAATACTTCAATAATCAATCGATCCCGATAACCTTTAAACCCTTCACCAAAATCCGTTTCATCCAGCAGCTTGTTCATTTCGCTTTCTTTCAAGAAAACAGGTAGCGGCTTTTTATTTTTAGGTCCTGTTATTTTACATAACGGATCCTTAGTCACCTCCCCCTGCCTTAAAAGATATTTATAGAACGACCGGAGCGAACTCAGTTTACGATTTACAGAAGTCGAAGTGTATCCCCTATCCATTAATGAAACAATCCATTCACGAATCAGTTCAGCTTCCACCTCCAACGGATTAAATCTTCCATACTCTTCCTGAGCAAACTCCTGTAGTTGCTTTATATCCTCACTATACGCCAGAACGGTTTTTTCAGAGTAATTCCGCTCATACCGGAGATAATCAAGAAAAGATTTTATCAACATAATATCGCTACATCTAAAATCGTGCAACGAATGTATGAAAAGAATTCAATAATTCAAAGGAAATTACGAATTATTAATCTTCTACTTGCTGAAGTTGTTGTACGTAAACTGCACGTTCTTTCTTAAGTCTTTTAGTTACAGACGGTTTATCAAACTGCTGTCTTCTTCTTAATTCTTTAACGATGCCAGTTTTTTCGAATTTTCTCTTAAACTTCTTCAGCGATTTTTCAATGTTTTCGCCTTCTTTTACAGGTACTACAATCATTTTGTTACTATTAATATGTTATTGGTTAAAAAAATTCCGCAGTCAAATTGCGCCGCAAAATTACACATACTTTCTTTATTCACAAAACTTTCGGCAAATATTTCTCAAAAACTATTCATAAACAACTCATTAACCGTAAAAAGTTACTACCTTTGAATCTGTTATATGTCTATTAATAATATAAAATGGTATGAGACAGAGTATAAAAGAACGAATGCATGCATTACGAATGACATTCCCCCCCAATTACATTAAAGCGTTTATCATCCCCAGCACCGATCCGCATTTGAGCGAGTACGTAGCTCCGCACTGGATGTCACGTGAATGGATTTCCGGTTTCACGGGTTCGGCAGGAACCGTTGTCGTCTTAATGAACGAAGCCGGACTATGGACCGATTCCCGTTATTTTCTACAAGCCGCCAAAGAATTGGAGGGTAGCGGTATTACTTTATATAAGGAAATGCTACCGGAAACTCCCAGTATTACAAAATATCTCAGCCAGAAGTTAAAGCCCGGTGAATCGGTAAGTATCGATGGCAAGATGTTCTCCGTACAACAAGTTGAGCAAATGAAAGAAGAACTTGCAGCATACAGTTTACAGGTTGACTTATTCGGTGATCCGCTGAAAAGAATTTGGAAAGACCGGCCTTCTATACCTGATTCTCCGGCCTTCGTCTATGATATTGAATATGCCGGCAAAAGTTGTGAAGAAAAAGTTACCGCTATTCGTGCCGAATTAACAAAGAAAGGAGCGTATGCCTTATTCTTATCTGCCCTGGACGAAATAGCATGGACTCTCAATTTGAGAGGGAACGACGTGCATTGTAATCCGGTAGTAGTCAGCTATCTGTTAATCACGCAAGATGACGTGATTTACTTCATCTCACCGGAAAAGGTTACAAAAGAAGTGAACGAGTATTTAAAAGAACAGCATGTCAAGTTGAAAAACTACGATGAAGTAGAAACTTACTTGAATACTTTTACAGGCAGAAATATCCTTATTGATCCCAAGAAAACAAACTTTGCCATATATTCTGCAATTAATCCGGAATGCAACATTATACGTGGTGAATCTCCTGTAGCTCTATTAAAGGCTATTCGAAACGAACAAGAAATTGCAGGTATTCATGCAGCTATGCAGCGGGATGGCGTTGCGCTCGTCAAATTCCTCAAATGGTTGGAAGAAGCAGTACCTTCCGGCAAAGAGACAGAACTAAGCGTAGACAGGAAATTACATGAATTCAGAGCAGCCCAGCCCCTTTATATGGGAGAGAGTTTCGACACTATTGCCGGATATAAGGAACACGGAGCTATTGTGCATTACTCCGCAACTCCGGAAAGTGACGTTCCTCTTCAACCTAAAGGTTTTCTTCTTTTAGATTCGGGAGCCCAGTATCTGGATGGGACTACCGACATTACCCGCACGATCGCATTAGGTGAACTAACTGAAGAAGAAAAAACGGATTATACTTTGATATTAAAGGGGCATATTGCATTGGCTATGGCTAAGTTCCCAGTCGGAACCCGGGGCGCCCAACTTGATGTTCTCGCCCGTATGCCGATCTGGAAATATGGAATGAACTTCCTTCATGGTACAGGCCATGGTGTCGGGCATTTCCTCAGCGTGCATGAAGGACCGCAAAGTATCCGCATGAACGAGAACCCTGTCGTATTACAACCCGGCATGGTTACTTCCAACGAACCGGGAGTTTATAAAGCCGGCAGTCATGGCATCCGCACCGAGAACCTGACGCTTGTCTGCAAAGACAAAGAAGGTATGTTCGGAGATTATCTCAAGTTTGAGACGATTACCTTATGTCCTATTTGTAAAAAGGGAATAATCAAGGAAATGCTGACAAATGAAGAAATTGAATGGTTAAACAATTATCATCAGATTGTCTACGAAAAGCTGTCACCGAATCTTAACGAAGAAGAAAAAGTTTGGTTACAGGAAGCGACTGCTTCTATTTAAGCCAACCTTGCTTAACACCCGGATGTCATACAACATAGGGCAGCATTAAATTAAAAATTTTATTAGGAACAAATACTTTATGGCTTTAATAAAATCTGTACGCGGCTTTACTCCCGAAATCGGAGAAAACTGCTTCCTCGCAGACAACGCAACTATTATAGGAGATGTAAAAATAGGAAATGATTGCAGTATATGGTTTAGCACCGTATTGCGCGGTGACGTCAATTCTATACGTATAGGCAATGGAGTTAACATCCAGGATGGAAGTGTTTTGCATACATTATATCAAAAATCAGTTATCGAAATCGGCGACCATGTTTCCGTGGGGCATAATGTAACCATACACGGAGCGACTATCAAAGATTATGCTTTAGTCGGAATGGGATCGACCATACTAGACCATGCTATAGTCGGTGAAGGAGCAATTGTAGCTGCCGGTTCTTTAGTCCTAAGTAATACAGTAATCGAGCCTGGAAGTATTTGGGGTGGAGTACCTGCCAAATTTATAAAGAAGGTAGACCCGGAACAAGCCAAAGAATTAAACCAGAAGATTGCTCACAATTATCTGATGTATTCGCAATGGTATAAAGAATGATTTTTTAGTAAAATCGGAAACAAAGCTTCACTCCTTCTTACACTTAAAACATAAGAGTAAGAAGGAGTTTTTCTTGTATTACCCGAATCAATCATCATTGACTTCCAAAGTCCATATTCATCTTATTTAACCCTCTGAGAATTGAAATATTACGAAATATCCGTAGATTTGTAAAAGATTAAATCGAGGCAGTGAATCAACAAACATTCACCTATTATGAAAATAAGACTACTACTTACAATTCTCTTACTGACAGCAACAATAGCTGCCAATACCCAAATCATGGAAAGAACGTTTTTAAAGAAGTACTTACCAAGTTAGAAAAGATTGAATCTGCGACATATTACGTCACTGACGAAAGCCGGCAACCTGATGATTCCACCACATTATTCAGTAGCAAAGAGTTTGAGCTTATCGCAATAGAATCTTGGAGCCGCCAAGTATCTTCTATTCGAAATTACGCAAACCGGAAGAAGTTAAATGATACTATTCTAAACGCAGCCAATGAAGTAATCAAACAATATCAGACAGGCGGTGCCACACCTTACTTTTTCATTGTAGATCAAGAAGGAATCAGAAGTTATAGTAAAGAGAATACCGATAAAGAAATAATCCATACAATAAAAGAACTACTATGAGCAGACTATTTACCTTCCTTTGCCTGTCTTTGTTATTCAATCTAGCACAGGCACAATTACCGACCCCCGAGTATAAAAAAGGACAAGCCATCCTGAGTGGGACAATCGCCAATTACAATCCAGACGACAATCTGATATTCAAGATCGGTGCTCCCAATATCGTAATGGGAACAGCCGAGACACTTTATCCGACTGTTGAAGCAGATGGAAGTTTCACGATTAATATTCCTCTCTACCATAGTGCTCAAGTACGGATGATAATAGGAAATGCAGATTTAGTCATTCTGTTAAGTCCCGAAAAAGAGACCAATGTAACTATCAATTAAGCAATCTGCCAGGAAAACAATTTGTATATAGTGGTCAGTATGCTACCATTAACAATGAATGGTGTCAGCCGGAACTGATAACAAAGATACCTCCTGTTTATAGAGATGGCGACTTATTGGATTCTATTGCAGGCATCAGTGCCAACGAGTTCAAGGAACGCTGCATCAACCAATACAAACAGTACATAGCGCACAACAACACACAGTCGCAATTCAGCGAAGACACTCGTACACTAGCCAATCTTTCATGCGCATTTGATTGTCTGGAAAACCTGCAAGCTACCCACTATTGTCTGCAAACAGCTTATCAGAAGAAAGAAAACATTACGCGAGAACAAGCTTTTGCAGCTTTCCTCGATATACATTTACCTGATGATTTTCACAACTACCTAAAAGATTTTCCTGTCAATCACCCTTTGGCACTTTATTGTTATAATTACCGTAATGTAGTCACAAACTTCTTATATGATACACACTATGACCCACTCTCTATGGAAAAATATCTATTGGAAAACGCACCGCTCACAAAAGAGGAGCAGACACTCATTCATCAATATGAAGCAGCTTTTAAAGCAGGAGTAATCTTCCGGCAGCAAAACGATTTGATGACACTCATCCGCAAATATACTAAAGAGAGAGACGACTGTAACTGGAAAATATTTCCGAAGCCAAAAAACGTCTGGGGCATATCCTGCAAGACAGCACCTGTTTGCCGGTTGACTACATACGCGCAATCTATATGCGCTCCAGCCTTTACAACCTACAACCGTTGACCTCCCGGCAGGAAATCATGGCTTCGGAAATTACAAATCCTATATTCATAGGCATCATTCAAGACATGAACCGTCAGATGCAACCCCGGAAGAAGGCAACAACAAAGAAATATACCATCTGCGAAGCGCCACAAGTGGCAGAAGAAGAACTGCTGGACGCACTCATTGCACGTCATAAAGGCAAAGTACAGTTTATCGATTTCTGGGCTACCTGGTGTGGCGGTTGCCGGCAGATTATCAAAGAATATGAGCCGCTAAAGAAAGATATAAGTGAAGACAAAGTAGCTTTCATTTACCTCACCGGCCCCAGTTCGATAAAGAAGACATGGGAAATACTCATAGAAGATATCGCAGGCGAACATTACTGGCTGGACAAAGAGCAATGGGAATATCTTTGGACACATTTTCAAATGACAGGGTTACCGATGTATCTGCTAATAGAATAAGCAAGGGAATATAGTGAAACGATTTACTCACATTACCGCCAAAGAATTAAAAGATTTACTGGAACAAGAAATCAATAAGATATAAGTCCGTACAAATACTAATAAAAGAGAATTGTTTTTCAGGGCAGGATTTCGGAATATGAAATCCCCTTTAAGAAGAGAGAAGTCCCCTTATTTTAGATTGCCCCATTACAGAGAACTAAAATTAGGGGACTTTTATAATTAGAAATTAATCATGTGCATAATCTTCTCCGTAGCTCCGGCGTTGCTTGTCACATAATATCCCGCATTTGTACCGGTTTCACGCAAGAATACCTCATCAGTCCGGAAACGATCCAGCAAAGTTTTCAGTTCATCATAATCTTTGATAGAATAGGCTCCTTTTGCTTCCAGCAATTGAACAGCTTCCATAAATTTCTGGTATTTAGGTCCGAAAATCACAGGAATACCATACACGGCTGCCTCCAAAGTGTTGTGAATACCAACCCCGAAACCACCCCCGATATAAGCTATTTCTCCATAACGATAAATAGAAGAAAGCAATCCGAAACAATCAATAATGAGACAGTCAGCTTTCAATACATTCTTTTCGTCGGCACGGGTATAACGCACGTAAGGACGTTTCAGTTTGCTGATAATCTCTACCAGGTGATTTTCATCAATTACATGGGGAGCTATAATCAGCTTCATTTCCGGGTGATTGTTGAAATACTCAAGGAATAAATCTTCATCCGGTCCCCAAGAGCTTCCCGCCACAAAAGTAAAGGTATTGTCTCCTTTGAACAGTTTCACTAACGGAAGATCTTTGGCTTCCTCGCGAATCTGCAATACCCGGTCAAAACGGGTATCACCCACTACCGTCACACGGTTAATACCTATCTTTGACAAATAGCGTTTGGAAGTCTCATTCTGCACAAACAGGTGGTCGAAATCCTTCAACACATTCCGATATGTCCCTCCATACCATTTAAAGAAGATCTGATCGCGGCGGAAAATAGAAGACACACTATACACCGGGATACGGCGTTTATGCAGTTCGTCCAGATAATTTTTCCAAAACTCGTACTTGATAAAGAATGCCATGCAAGGGTTTGCGATATCCAGGAACTTCTTCACATTTCGCGGTTTGTCAAACGGCAGATAGCAGACAATATCCGCTCCCCGGTAGTGCTTGCGCACTTCATAACCGGACGGAGAGAAAAAAGTAAGCAATATCTTATAATTCGGATATTTTTCCCGAATCATTCTATCAAGACGTCCCTGCTCGAACTCACCAAGCGAAGCGGCATGGAACCAGATATACTGCTCCCCTTTCTCCACCTGTTGGCGTAGAAGTTCATATACCACCCAATGCCCTTTCATCATCTTCCGGGGCTTGCGGCTAAACGGAGCAGCCAAATGGACGAAAAAGTCATAAATGACTATTGCCAGGTTGTAAAGCATAGTACTATGTATGTCGATTACTTCAAAACCTCTACCGCCCGTTTCATACGAGCCACAGTCTCTTCCTTACCCAATACCCAGGAAATGTCGAACATGTGCGGGCCTTTGCCTTCGCCTACCAGAGTCAGACGGAAAGCATTCATGATATTACCTGTATGATAACCTTTTTCCGCAATCCAGTCCATTACGACCTTTTCCTGTCCTTCAATACTAAAATCTTCAATGCCGGCAATTACTTCCGCCAATTCGGTCATACACTTAGCCGAATCTTCTTTCCAACGTTTCTTTACTGTCTTTTCATCATATTCGGTAGGAGCCACAAAGAAGAAGCTGCATGTCTCCCACAGTTCCTTTACGAAACTTACGCGGTCTTTCATCATCCCGACCACAGTAACAACCTTCTCGAAAGGAGCCTCCACACCGTGTTCTTTCAATACAGGCACAAACAGTTCGGCAATCTCTTCATTCGGTTTCTGCTGGATATACTGGTGGTTGAACCAAATACCTTTCTTATAATCAAATTTAGCACCCGACTTACTGCAACGGTGCAAGTCGAATAACTTTATAAGTTCGTCCATTGACATCACTTCCTGATCGTTACCCGGATTCCAGCCAAGCAAAGCAAGGAAATTGATGACAGCTTCAGGCAAATAACCGGATTCACGATAACCGGAAGAAACCTCTCCCGATTTCGGATCATGCCATTCCAACGGGAATACGGGGAATCCCAGACGGTCACCGTCACGCTTGCTCAGTTTGCCGTTGCCTTCCGGCTTCAAGAGCAGAGGCAGGTGAGCAAATTCCGGCATGGTATCTTCCCAGCCGAAAGCACGGTACAACAGTACGTGCAGCGGAGCGGAAGGCAACCATTCTTCCCCACGGATCACATGGGAAACCTCCATTAAATGATCGTCCACGATGTTAGCAAGGTGGTAGGTAGGCAGTTCATCGGCCGATTTATAAAGAACCTTATCATCCAGAATAGATGAGTTGATAATCACTTCACCACGGATCAAGTCGTTCACACGAACATCTTCGTTCGGTTCAATCTTGAAACGGACTACATATTGCTTGCCTTCCGCAATCAGTGCATCCACTTCTTCCTTCGGCATAGTCAGTGAATTGCGCATCATCCCTCGGTAGATGCGTCATATTGGAAGTTAGCAATTTCCGCACGCTTGGCGTCCAGTTCCTCCGGGGTATCAAAGGCGATGTATGCTTTTCCATTCTCCAGCAAAACCTCTACATATTTCTTATAGATTTCGCGGCGTTCCGACTGACGGTACGGGCCATGTTCCCCACCGAAGCTCACACCTTCGTCAAAGTGGATACCCAACCACTTGAAAGATTCGAGTATATACTCTTCCGCTCCCGGAACAAACCGGTGAGAGTCAGTATCTTCTATACGAAATATCAGGTCTCCGTCGTGTTGACGCGCAAATAGATAATTATACAAAGCTGTACGCACACCACCGATGTGCAGTGCTCCCGTAGGACTCGGAGCAAAACGAACTCTTACTTTTCTTTCTGCCATAATTTGGGTTAGTATAGGTAAATCGTGGCAAAATTAAACCTTTTTTTCCACACTATTGTTTTTTTTTGTACTTTTCGCAAAAATTTCAATGCGTATGGAACATTTGAAGAAGAAAAAGAGTTTCTCATGGAGAGATTTGCTATATAAATCACTGCTATTTGTGGCTACTGTGGCACTGATTGTTTATTTCTTACCGCGCGACGGGAAGTTCAACTACCAGTTTGATATAAACAAACCCTGGAAGTACGGGCAGTTGATAGCTACTTTCGATTTTCCTATCTATAAAGACGAGGCGGTGGTGAAGCGCGAACAAGACAGTCTGTTAGTTCTTTTCCAACCTTACTACGAGCTCGACAAGAAGATAGAAAAGGACGCCATCAGCAAATTGAAGGAGAACTATCATACGAGCCTGAAAGGGATCCTTCCATCCATAGATTACCTGCGGTATATCGAACGCACGCTCAAAGAAATCTATCAGGCAGGGATTGTATCGACAGAAGACATACAGCAACTGCAAAAAGACAGCACTTCGTCTATCATGGTTATAGACGACAAGCTAGCCAACCCGCATCCCACCGAGGAGATTTACACGGTGAAGAAGGCTTACGAATACCTGCTTTCGGCTGACTCTACCATTTCAACCGGGATATTCTAAGACAATGTTCGTTGAACGAATACATCACTCCCAACCTCACTTTTGACGAACAACGCACCCAGACTGCCAAAGAAGAAATGCTGAACAACTATTCCTGGGCGAACGCTGGTAGTCAGCGGACAAAAGATTATCGACCGGGGAGAGATCATCAGCCCGGAAACTTATAATATTCTAGAATCACTGCGGAAAGAATCCATTAAGCGGAATGAGTCAATGGGGCAAAGCCGCCTGATTCTCGGAGGGCAGATTCTGTTTGTGGGTATGCTGATGTTGTGTTTCATGCTTTATCTTGATTTATTCCGGAAAGACTATTATCAACGGAAGGGCAGTTTGTCGCTGCTGTTCACTTTGATTGTATTTTACAGTATAGTCACGGCTTTCATGGTCACACACAATATATTCAATGTGTATATCATCCCCTATGCGATGTTGCCGATCATTATTCGTGTGTTCCTCGATTCAAGGACCGCTTTCCTGACACACGTCATCACGATATTAATATGCTCCATATCCCTACGCTTCCCGCATGAATTTATCCTGACCCAGTTGGCGGCGGGACTGGTTGCGATATTCAGTTTAAGGGAATTATCCCAAAGATCCCAGCTTTTCCGGACGGCGCTATTAGTCATATTGACTTATGCCGCCATTTACTTTGCCTTCGAGTTAATGACGGAGAACGGGCTTTCCAATGACTTCTCGAAACTGAATTTGCGGATGTACACCTATTTTATAATAAATGGAGTTCTGCTATTATTCGCTTATCCGCTGTTGTTCCTGTTGGAAAAAACATTCGGATTTACCTCCAATGTCACTTTGGTGGAACTATCGAATATCAATAATGACTTACTGCGCCAGATGTCCGAGACGGTACCGGGAACTTTCCAGCACTCCATGCAGGTAGCCAATCTTGCGGCAGAAGCAGCTATCCGCGTCGGTGCGAAAAGCCAGCTCGTACGTACGGGAGCTTTGTATCACGATATCGGAAAAATGGAGAATCCGGCTTTCTTCACCGAGAACCAGTCGGGAGGGGTCAATCCGCACAAGAACCTGAGCTACGAACAGAGTGCACAGGTCGTGATCAGTCATGTCACGGACGGATTAAAACTAGCCGACAAACACAATCTGCCTAAAGCCGTCAAAGACTTTATCAGTACGCATCATGGACGGGGGAAAACAAAATATTTCTATATCTCGTGGAAAAACGAACATCCGGACGAGGAGCCGAACGAAGAATTATTCACTTATCCCGGTCCGAACCCGTTTACTAAAGAACAGGCCATCCTGATGATGGCGGATGCCGTAGAAGCAGCTTCACGCAGTCTGCCTGAATATACGGAAGAAAGTATAAGTAACCTGGTCGACAAGATTATTGACTCCCAGGTTACAGAGGCTACTTCAAGGAATGCCCTATTACTTTCAAAGATATTGCCACAATAAAAACTGTATTCAAAGAAAAACTAAAGATTGCTTATCATACCCGGATCAGTTATCCTGAGTTAAAGAAATAAGCAGGCCGGAACAGGCATCTTCCAAAATATCCAGCACATACTCGAAACCTTCGGCCCCACCATAATAGGGGTCGGGGACATGATCTGCGGGGATACGGTTGCAATATTCCGTCATGCGGTGAATCTTCTTCCATTCTTCGGGAGAGGGAGCTTTATCTTTCAGGTCCTCAATATTACGGTCATCCATACCGATAATCAGATCAAAATTATAAAAGTCCTCTGTCCGTACCGGGCGTGAACGATGCACCAGTTGATACCCCCGACGGGCAGCGTGGGCACGCATCCGGCTGTCCGGCAACTCTCCCTGATGGTAAGACAGGATTCCGGCGGAGTCTATCACAAACTCTTTCTCCAGTCCCGCCTCCTCTATTAAATGAAGCATTACACCCTCTGCCGTAGAACTACGGCAGATATTTCCCAAGCAAACAAATAATATTTTCTTCATAATAAACTTTTAATACTTGACAATATGCCACAAGGAAACCTTGCTCCGGTGTTACGCCGGTTAGAATGAGTTCAAAATCTGATTCGCCCGGTTCACGGTGACAGCTGCCGGGATCTCCGGCATATCCCCCAAGTTGAACGGAGCCAGCATTTTCTCAATCTTCTTCAGTCCGGCTTTATTTCCGTTCTTCTCAAATTCCTGACGAAGAATATTTATTTTCTCATGTGCTTGTACTCCTTCGATCAAACGTTCGAAACGGATACAGCTACGTGCTCCGGGGTATACCAGATAAGTATCTCCGGCTGCCAGGTACGGAAACGGGAATCGAGCAACGGCTCCAACGGCCAACTGTTGTACGCCCAACGCAGATAACCGTCCAGATGCTTCTTTGAAGAATAGAAACTCATCCAGGCAGCTTCGGCCGGGTCGGAGAAAGTAAACGTATTGGGGTGTGCTTCCGTGCAGCAAGTATAATAGGTAGTGCGCTTATTCTCGGCTTTACGGCGGAGACGTACATCTTCGGGATAGTTCTGACCGATCACAATGCAATAATCATACAAATCCGGCTCAATTTCCGCATGATAATTTCCTGCCAGTGAAACTTTAAAATCCGGATCAGCCTTACGAATCACTTTCAGAGTCTTCTGCATTACGTCCATTGGGCGCTCATCCATAGCAATCGTACAAATATCAAACCAGCCTTTTTCTTTGAGGTGTTTTGCAAAAGAAGCAAGCATTGCCACCCACATTTCTTCATAAGCCTGTTCGCCCGGTGCGGTCTTCACAAATTTCAACGAGTTCGTAGCCTGGTCGTAATACTGGAAAGACAGTTCCAGGGAACCATTGAATAACAGTTTATCTGCTTGTCAATGCCGACACTCATCATAAATTCCACCCAACGGTCAAAAATGGTATAGTCAAACGTCCACGTACCGTCTGCACGTTTTATCCAAGTCACCATTGTGTCGAAATAATCTTCCGTCTGCCCGTTCCAGGGTTTATGAGTCAAAGTAGCCGTAATAATCTTCTGCCCGGCATTTGCCAGCATTTTCATCAGAGGGCGCATAGCGTCCAGATGTTCCTGGCTCCATAAAGGCACCTGATAATAACGGGCTACGGCATACGGCTTTGCCACAAATCCAGATGAAAGCCATTCCGAGGGTTGGGGAAGTACGCGGGAAGAAACCGTAATCTCAAGATTGAGGCGCTGTAACAGATTCGAGCCGTCGTTAACCAATAACTGTCCTTTATAAGTTCCGGGAACCGCAGACTGGGGAATCCAGCATTGTACCCAGATAGGCTGAACAGTACGAGCAGGCAAAGCCATCATTTTCAGTTCCGAGTCAATCGGATCGGCTACCAATAGAGAGTCAAAGTCCACCGACTTCCGATAACCGCACGCACCTCTTCCGTCTTTGTTCAGTTCGTCCGTCATGACGTAGCGGACAAAGCCGGCTGTCAACGCATCTCCCGAAAGAGAGTTCCCCTTCTTATCCTTAAAATCGGTAAAGCTGAAATTCAAGTCCTTCAGCTCCGTGCCTGTCCACACGACCGCTTGGGCATTCACACGTTCGCCGCGCCAGCCTTTCAGAGAGGTGTTCGTGGTTTTCTTCAAAGCCGGAAGTTGATGTTTCGCGTAGCGGACATCAATTGTTCCCCACGACACTTGCGGTGCCGTGACTGCCGCCCATTCTTTTTCGGAAGGTGCCGCAGGTCGGGCAATTCCTGATAAGCCTGTAAAGGGAACTTCGGTTGTCCTGTCGGAACGCCGCACTGGGTTACTCCTTGCTGGGCAAACACAGAACCCATGCTAAGGAAACAAGTCAGAGAAAAAATTGTAAATCGTTTCATGGTTAGTTAATTAAATTAATACAAGGTTTATTAATAAGGGGGAATAATTTCTTTTATCACATAGGGTCTACATCATAGTAGACTATCAGGGACTTATAACGCTCATCCTCTATCATCTCCCGTTGAATGCGCAAAAGCAGTTCCCGGGCACGCCCCATTGGGGCATTCTGTTCTATCTTCACAACGATCTTTTTGATGAACAGTGTCTGGATACGGGCAACAGGAGGTTTATCCGGACCTAATACCCGATTGCCAAATACAGCCCGCAACTTATCCGCCATCACTGCCGCCATCTGATCCAGCAACGCTTCATTATGATTTTCAGATAAACATATACCAGCCGGTAATAGGGAGGATAATGGAACATCTGACGTTCCACCAATTGTCCGCCTACATATCTTCATAATCATTGGCAATGACCTGATGAATGATAGGATGATCGATACTCTTGGTTTGCAATACCACCCGTCCGCGTTTGTTCTTACGTCCGGCACGTCCCGCTACTTGTGCCATCAACTGAAAAGCACGTTCATAGGAACGGAAATCAGGATAATTCAACATGGTATCGGCATTCAATATACCTACTATACTGACATGATCGAAATCCAACCCTTTTGATACCATTTGCGTACCGATCAATATTGTCCGTCTTTCCCTGCTCAAGTCTGCAATAATCTTCTCATAGGCAGAACGGGTACGTGTAGTATCCAGATCCATCCGGGCTACGGCAGCTTCCGGGAAAAGGATTTTGATGTCATCTTCAATCTTTTCCGTACCGAAACCACGGTTCACCAATTCTGTTCCCTCGCAGGCAGGACAGGATTTCGGTAGTTGAATACGTATAACCGCAGTAGTGACAGGTTAATTGATTGATTCCTTATGATAGGTAAGGCTTACGTCGCAATTCTTACACTTAGGCACCCAACCACAG
>ENA-OQCK01000559-OQCK01000559.1-human-gut-metagenome-genome-assembly--contig:-NODE-559-length-19102-cov-2.180343_pt1 | contig 19102 bp, 27 predicted proteins | sample MGYA00242498_ERZ504578 | MGnify/ENA primary metagenome ERZ504578 (study PRJEB26092, sample SAMD00036229) | human gut metagenome | host: Homo sapiens | study: EMG produced TPA metagenomics assembly of...
TTCGAATCGCCCACGGGTCACCATTTATTCTGTTGCGGGTGTAGTTCAATGTAGAACTTCAGCTTCCAAGCTGACTACGTGAGTTCGATTCTCATCACCCGCTCCATATATCAAACAAGTCGATATTTATCGGCTTTTTGTCTTTTTTCGAAATTATGACCAACAAATGACCAACATGTTAAAGTAAGAAATCGTTCGCTTTTCAAAACCAGCTAATGTTATTTGGCTAGCTATCTTATTAAATGACTGTTCTATAGACACATGGATAACGCATATATGATACATAATGCTTTTCCATAATATATTGATGTAATTTAGACATAGAGACTCACAAAAAAGGTATTTCATCTGAAGCCTGTAAATTTGTAAGAAAACTGGAGAGGGATACATACATAGCATGAGATCCAGCATGTAATCCATACATTTTGCAGGTATGAGAAAAAGGAAATCATCCATACTATGCATGAGGTGATATACAATGGATAACAACGCAATCGTAGAAGAATTAAACCAGCTGCTGAAGGGCACGCACATGGGAATCGGTATATTTGAAGATTTGGAAGGAAAGCTGCAGAGTGAACGACTGAAAACAGAATTTCACGGACTGCTGGACAAGCTGAAAATGCATGCACATTCCCTGAGCGCTTTGATTCAGACATGCGGCGGTGACCCCGTCGAAAGTGCCGGATGGAAAGGCATGGTGACCGATGCAGTTGAAATGCTGAAAACCTGATGATCAGCAATGATAAGCAGGTTCTGGAGGAAGCTGTTAAAAATATTAAAATGGCACAGAAGGCATTGTATGCGTTTGATGAGAAGCATCTTGTATTAAACGATCAAATGAAGAAAACGATGCGGATCATGCAGGAGGATTATGAATCCATGTACCATATGCTGCATAAATATCTGATTGAATTTCAATAATCCTACTGGAGAGTTTGAACGTTTCCGTGTATAATCGTATCTATAGAAAGAAGGGTTAAGCATGAACGTTCAGGAAAGATTTTTACACTATGTATCCTTTGATACGCAATCCGATGAGCATTCCCAGACAACACCAAGCTCTTTGAAGCAGCTGAAGCTGGCAGAGGCACTTGTGGATGAAATGAAGGCTATCGGCATCGAGGATGCATATGTAGATGAATTCGGTATTGTATACGGTACGATACCGGCAACAACCAAAAAGGATGTAAAATCCATCGGGTTTATCGCGCATATGGATACATCTCCGGATATGAGCGGCAGAGATGTAAAGCCGAGAATAGTCAAATCCTATGACGGGTCCGATATCGTGCTGAATGAAGAACTGGGTATCAAAATGGGAGTCCATGATTTTGCATGCCTGCAGGAGAAAATCGGCGAGGATTTGATTGTGACAGATGGAACGACGCTATTGGGAGCTGATGACAAGGCGGGAATTGCGGAAATCATGACGATGGCGGAAACGCTGCTTCAGGAAAGCCGTGAGCATGGAAAAATCTGTCTGGCATTTACACCGGACGAAGAGGTTGGTCGGGGAACGGATCATTTCCGTATTCCGGAATTCGGTGCTGATATTGCATATACGGTTGACGGAGGAGAGGTAGACTGCGTGGATTATGAAAACTTCAATGCCGCTAGTGCAGAAATTCAGATTCAGGGTCTGAGCATCCATCCGGGAAGTGCGAAGGATAAAATGATCAACGCCCTGCTGGTAGCGATGGAATTTCACTCCATGCTGCCGGTACAGAAAAATCCTGCTTATACGGAAGGCTATGAGCTTTCACCATCTTACAGACCTCCATGGAGAATGTGAGCATGCCTATATGTCCTATATTATTCGCAATCACAGTGAAGAGCTGTTTGAACAGCAGAAGGCAGAGTTTCAAAGAGTTGCGGATTATCTGAATCAGAAATATCCGGAAAATACGATTCAGCTGCAGATTCATGACAGCTATGCGAATATGCGTACCATTATTGAAAAGGATATGCGAATCATAGAGCTGGTGAAAACGTCCATGAAGCAGATTGGCTTGGAGCGAGATCCATGGCGATCCGCGGAGGCACGGATGGTGCCCGTCTGACCTATGACGGCCTTCCTTGTCCCAACCTTGGAACCGGTGGCTATAACTACCATGGAAAGTATGAGTTTGCTTCCATTCAGGAGATGCAGAAAAGTGTTGAGCTGCTGCTTAAAATTGTAGAAAACAATGTGCAGGAAGCATAAAAGGCATATTCCTGTACCGATGATCGTCTTGGAATAAATGCAAGAAAACAGAAGATGGAAGCCTGCTGCATGTGCAGGAATCATTCTTCTGTTTTTCTGTTTTTAAGGTGAGTGAGGATCCTTCGCACAGCATGTGTATGCGGACGGATATTCCATGCCACTGTGCTTTCTTCACATTATAGGAAGTCGTGCCGATTTCCTATAATGGGTTAGAGCTGCGCTACTATGTTAAATCGTCCCGATTTCCCATAATAGCTTTATAACACCCTCTAAACTAGAATCGAAATATTTCATATTTCATTCTTCGGGTGTTATGAACCTCTAACTCATTATAACATTTTTATAGGGACAAGCAGTTTCTATTTCGCGGATAGTTTCTTTTCTTCAGCTTTTTTCAGCAATCATTCTCTCCCTTATTCTATAGAGAGCATTTTCCTAAAAGGCGGCAGTGCTCCAACAGAGGGAGCATTCCCTGTATGGTTGATAAACTGTTCAGCAAAGCGTAGGTTCGCAAGCATGATAACCACAGAAGTGAAGGTACAGCCTATTCTCTGCGGCTTTTTGTATAAGACGGTATCCTATCTTTGACCAAATAAAAAGTGTCTTGAGAGAAGACACCTTACCGGTCATATGTTTTTGAAAAAGACCTGTGCAAAAGAGCAGCTGTTAAGAACAGCGCGTTACTCCTTGACAATGATACCCAGCAGCTGTACCAGACGAAGCGCCTGCTGTTCATTGACGATGACTCCGCGGATATGATCCATCGTCAGACTGATACCTTCAATATCGCTGGAGGAAAGATCCATGCCCTTTAAATTCGTGTTATGAAACTCACTCTCCTTCAAATCACAGCTGTCGTATACGGTTTTCTGATATTCGCACTGAATGAAGCTCGCATTTGAAAAATTGCTGTTCTCAAAAATAACCTGCCGAAATCTGGAGCCCGACAAATTGGCATAGGCAGCCTTCAGATTTGTGAAAAGAGTATTGTGTATGACACAATCGCTGAAATCGATTCCCATACAGCGGCAGTTGCGGAAAACACAGCGGTGAATAGCCTCCCTTGTTGAAATGCAGGTTTGACAGCTCGCAATTTTCAAATACGGTATCAATCATATCAATCGCATCAAACTCACAATCCTCAAAAAACACATTACGAAAGACGCAGCCGTCCAGATGCAAGGCGGTATACTCCTCATTGCTGATGGTGATGCCGTCAAATTCCATTCCTTCCACATAATTGTCCTCATCAATGCAGGCATACAAGCTTTGTGCTTTCGTATACGATGGGCGCAGGCGGGGCTGTATTATTTTCATTATATCCACATCCTTTGGGTTCTATTGTACCGTATTCTCTGCGGTATGAAAAGAAAATCTCCGTAAAAATTTCAGCGGCTGCTTTCCACTCATCGCTTTCCCATAGCGGTAATCGTATAAGTTCCAAGGAAGCATTACCTTTAGGCAGGCTGGGAAATGACCGCAGAAGACTGCTTGTACATTTTTTTGTTTGACATGTTTTCGTTGATTGCTTCCTGAATGGTGAAGAAGGGCATCAGGCTTATATCCGGCTCGATCAGTCTTCGATATAGAAGTCTTGTATTTCCGGGGAATCCTCTATATAATGAAGACGTTGAAAAAACGATTGCGTATTTATGAAGGATACTTGATAGAACGCAGTAGATGAAGGAAGGTACATATTATGGAACATATCATACAGCCGATGGCGGCTTCTTTGCATATCCAGCCGGAACAGATCAAAAACACACTGCAGCTGCTGGAGGAAGGAAACACCGTTCCGTTCATTGCCCGTTACCGTAAGGAAGTGACCAAGGGACTGGATGAAGAACAGATTCGTGTTATACAGGAGCAATATGAGTACCAGGTGAATCTGGAAAAGCGCAAGGAGGATGTCAAGCGTCTGATTGAGCAGCAGGGCAAGCTGACGGAAGAAATTATCGCATCAGTCAACGCCTGTGAAAAGCTGTCACAGGTTGAGGATATTTATCGTCCATACCAGCAGAAGCGGAAAACAAGAGCAAGTGATGCGGCTGCACGCGGCTTGAAGCCGTTTGCGGAATGGATGCTGAAGCTGCTGCGTGATGCGGATGTGCGTCAAGAAGCGAAGAGATATTTGAATGATAAGGTAACCGATGTGGAGGCTGCCATACAGGGAGCAAAGGATATTATTGCGGAAATGGCAAGTGATGATCCGGCTGTGCGCCAGAAAATCCGCAGCAGTATGGAGCGCTATGGAAGGTTAACGACGAAGGAAAAGAAAAAGCATACCGATGAGAAAAAGGTTTATAAAATGTACTATGATTACAGCGAGCGTGTAACCACACTGGCCAGTCACCGTATCATGGCAATCGACCGTGGAGAAAAGGAAAAGGTGCTTGCCGTTTCCATCGAGTTTGATAAGGAGTATATCATTGACTGGACCAATCGACGGTTTACGAAAAAACGCCAGAGTCCGTGTGTGGAATATATCGAGGAGGCTGTGCAGGACGGCCTGAAGCGGCTTGCCTTTCCTGCGGTGGAGCGTGAAATCCGATCCCAGCTGAGTGAAAAGGCACACGAGCAGTCGATTGAGGTATTCTCATTAAATCTGGAACGTCTGCTGATGCAGCCGCCGATGAAAAATAAATGGTGCTTGGCTTTGACCCGGCCTTTCGTACCGGCTGTAAGCTGGCTGTCGTCGATAAAAACGGTAATATGCTGGATGTCAGTGTGATTTATCCGACACCGCCAAATGCCAAGATCAAAGAGGCGAAGGAGAAGATGCTGCAGCTGTTAAAGAAGTATCCCATTGATATTATCGCTATCGGAAACGGAACTGCCAGCCGTGAAAGCGAAGCCTTTGTTGCCGCATTGATTCGTGAATATCATCTGTCGGCTGCCTATACCATCGTTTCCGAAGCAGGGGCATCCGTGTATTCCGCAAGCAAGCTGGCACGGGAGGAATTTCCTGATCTGCATGTGGAGCAGCGCTCTGCCATTTCCATTGCACGCAGGATCATTGATCCGCTATCCGAGCTGATCAAAATCGATCCGCAGTCGATCGGTGTCGGGCAGTATCAGCATGACCTTCCCACCGCCCGTTTAAAGGATCGTCTTGATTTTGTTGTTTCCAAGGCGGTGAACCGGTCGGTGTCAATGTGAATACCGCATCCCAGGAGCTGTTGAAAAACATATCCGGACTCAGCAGGCTACAGCAAAATCCATTGTGGAATACCGCAGGGAGCACGGGGAGCTGAAAAACAGGAAGGAACTGAAGAAAATTCCGAAGATCGGTGCGAAATCGTATGAACAGGCGGCCGGCTTTTTGCGTATCGAGATGGGGATGAGCTGCTGGATCGTACCAGTATTCATCCGGAAAGCTATGCCACAGCCAGAAAGGTGTTACAGCAGCTGGGTCTCAGTGAGCAGGATATGGGAAGTGAACAGGCACAGGAAGCGTACAGCAGGCGGATGCTGACGGCTGATTCGTGATTGTGAGAGTGACCGCTATACGATTCAGGATATCCTGGAGGCAATTGCGACACCGTTAAGAGATTATCGTGAACGGTATGATGCGCCGCTGTTAAGAAGCGATGTGCTGGAGCTTGAGGATCTGCATATCGGTGATCAGCTGGAGGGAGTTGTCCGCAATGTGGTGGATTTTGGAGCCTTTGTGGATATCGGACTGCATGAGGACGGTCTTGTGCATATCTCTAAAATGAGCAGGCACCGTATTGCACATCCAAGCGATAAGGTATCGGTAGGAGATATCGTGAAGGTCTGGGTGTATAACATTGATGAAGAAAAGCAGAAGGTACAGCTGTCACTGCTGCCGATGCAATAGAAATAAATTTACGGTTCTGTTGAACCGATGGATAAGAGTATTCATGAAAGCAGCCGTTAAGAACATTTGTTCAAAAAAACGGCTGCTCTTTTACAATTTCACATAATATTCTATGTGCAATGCAGGGGTTTTATAGTATAATAAACGTGTTCAAAACAAGGAGGACTATAGAATGTACCAATCAGAAGATCTAAAGGGAAAAGCGAACAACATTCGCAAGAACATCGTTAAGACGGTTACAGAAGCAAAATCCGGTCATCCGGGTGGAAGTCTGTCTTCTGTAGAAATCGCAACGGCAATTTACTTTACACAGATGGATATCACCCCAGACAACGTGGCATCAACGAATAGGGATCGTTTTGTCCTGTCAAAGGGTCATGCTTCACCGCTGCTGTATTCCGTACTGGCAGAGAAAGCTGATCGAAGAGGAAGAGCTGTTAACGTTCCGTAAAATCAACTCCCGCCTGCAGGGACATCCAAGTATGCGCAAGCTGCCTGGTGTCGATATGTCCACCGGATCACTGGGACAGGGAATCTCCTGTGCAGTCGGTATGGCACTGGCGAACAAATACAACAAGGAAGACCACCGTATTTATACGATTTTAGGTGATGGGGAATGTCAGGAAGGCAGGTATGGGAAGCTGCTATGGCGGCATCACACTACAAGCTGGATAACCTGCTGGCATTTGTTGACCACAACGGTCTTCAGATTGACGGTAATGTAACCGATGTTATGAATCCAACACCGATTGATGAAAAATTCAAGGCATTTGGATGGAATGTGATCGTTCTGGAAAACGGAAATGATCTGGAAAGCGTAATTGCAGCTTGTGAGGAAGCAAAGACGGTCAAGGGAAAACCAACGGTTGTTGTTGCTCACACAGTTAAGGGTAAAGGCGTATCCTTCATGGAAAACAAAGCTGGCTGGCATGGAACTGCACCGAGTGCAGAACAGTGTGCGGAAGCAATTGCAGAACTTGAAGGAGGATGTAAATAATGGCAAAGATGGCTACTCGTGAAGCGTATGGAAAAGCGCTTGCTGAACTGGCAAAGGAAAATAAAAAGATTCTGGTACTGGATGCCGATTTATCCGGTTCCACAAAAACAGGCGAAGTGAAGAAGGTTGCACCTGAGCAGCATTTCAACTTCGGTATTGCAGAGGGCAATATGATGGCTGCGGCTGCCGGTATGGCAACAAGCGGAAACATCGTATTTGCAAGTACATTCGCAATGTTCGCTGCCGGACGTGCGTTTGAACAGGTGCGCAACTCCATCTGTTATCCGCACCTGAATGTAAAGGTGTGTGCAACACATGCCGGACTTACCGTAGGTGAGGATGGTGCAAGTCACCAGAGTGTTGAGGATGTTGCTTTGATGAGAAGCATTCCGGGTATGGTTGTTGTTTCACCGGCTGACGGAGTGGAAACAAAGGCGGCAATTCGTGCAGTGGCTGAATACGATGGTCCATGCTATGTACGTCTGGGTAGAATGGCAGTTGAGGATGTATATACAGAAGATACGCTGAACTTCCAGATTGGAAAGGAAACGTGGTCCGCAAAGGAAACAGCGTTGCGCTGATTGCGACCGGTATCATGGTGGAGGCTGCCATGAAGGCTGCGGATATCCTGAAGGAAAACGGTATGGATGTAACGGTTGTTGATATGCACACCATCAAACCGATTGACGAAGAGCTGATCGTTGAACTGACAAAGGATCACGATCTGTTTGTAACCTGTGAAGAGCACAGTGTTATCGGCGGTTTGGGTAGTGCTGTTGCCGAGGTACTCAGTCAAAAGGCACCGAAGAAGCTTGCCATGGTAGGAATCAAGGATACCTTTGGAGAAAGCGGAACACCGGCTGCACTGCTTGAGAAATACGGTCTCACTGCAAACGATATCGTTAAGGCAGTGGAAGACAATAAGTAAATTATAGGATAGAAAGCTGTAAGATTTGGTTATCGGATAAAATCTTGCAGCTTTTTTATGTTCCTGCGCCTTTTTACAGCGATGGGAAAAATTAGGATATGATAGAGACGTGCTTATGCAGGTCATTATCGAAAAGTCTGTAATTAACGGAAGAAACAGCAAGGGTGTTGAAAGCGATGCATAGGAGTATGCTGAAAATATGCTATCTATAAGAGACATATCACATAAACTGCTGATGAAAAAGGAAAGATAAATACATTGTGCGGGATTGCTTTGACTGATGCATGATAGGAAACTGTGTACATCTTCCATATATTTTCTGTCTGTCATATCAGAAGGGTGGCAGAGGCTGCACTGTATGATGTTCTTAAGGGGTGTATATAAAGACGAATATAAAAAAGCAGAACCTGTGTGTTCTGCCTCTTTCCTATTTGTTTTTTACATCTGCTATTGCAGTGTAAACAGCCTTTGCATCCAGACATTGCCATATTCTGTAGCACTGCCGCCTTCCTCAACAAGGGTTTTCTCTATTTTCTCTGCCTTGGCGCTGATGACCATATACTGATGACCGTCCTTCATTCTGGCAACACTGATCAGACAATAGCCTGCCTCAGGTGTAAAGCCGCTTTTACCGCCAATGATTTCTCCGCCTGGAAACTTCAGATCCTTATCATAAAACAGAAGGGTGCTCCTCAGCTTCAGCCATTTGGGTGCTGTTTGGTTGCAGGTATGGTATACCGCAGGGTTGTCATCACCTTGCGAAAGGCAGGATTTTTCCATGCGTGATCCATCATTTTTTTCATATCCTGCAGCGTTGTATAGTGCTGTTTATCCTGTAGTCCTGTCGTATTTGTGAAATGCGTATGCAGCATTCCCATACCGTTGGCCTTTTCATTCATATCCTTCACAAATTTGGAAATACTGCCATTCAAGTGATTAGCCAAAGCGTTTGCACCATCTGCACCGGAGGAAGAATGAGTGCGTATAAAAGATCCTCCAGTGTTACCTGTTCTCCTGCTTCCAGACCTGCGACACTTGCATTTGCTTCCGCAAGCCCTTCAATATCCTGTTCTGTAATCGTTATTTTTTTATGCAGATTCTCCATGTTATCCAGGGCGACGATTGCGGTGAGCACCTTTGTCAGGGATGCGGGAAACAGCCTTTCATCACTGTTTTTTTCATAGAGTACCTGCTGATCCTGTAAGTCGATCACCATGCATAGCGGCTGTTCAGGGTCATACTCTTTAGCCTTTTCTTTATGTTCTGCTGATTTGCATCAAGACCTTGCCTGTGACGGGGGTTGATGCTTCCTCCTGCTTTCATGAAATCAGGATAATACTCTTTGATTTGTATGTACATAGCGACATCCAGAAACAGCAGAAGCAGAGCTGCTGCCGCCACGAGCCACCATCTTTTTCTTATATTTCGCATTGCTGTCAACTCCTCCAATATCATAACACAGATAGTAAAATAGTCTATGGCAAATATGGGAAAATTGCCTCTTAATTTTTTCTTACATTGCAAACTTGTCGCGACGAATGTGGCGGGATTTGTTATAATAGAAACATGGAGGGATTTTTCATGCAGACAAAAATACTGGTATTAGATGATGAAAAGGAAATTGCAGACCTCGTTGCGCTGTATCTGAACAATGAAGGCTATGAAGTACATAAATTTTATGACAGCAAGGATGCGCTGGAATATATGAAAAATAACCGCGTTGATCTGGCACTGCTGGATGTGATGATGCCGGAAATCAGCGGCTTTGAAATATGCAGAATCATACGGGAAAAATATATGTTTCCGGTCATCATGCTGACTGCCAAGGTGGAGGATGTGGATAAGATACAGGGACTTTCTCTGGGAGCGGATGACTATATCACAAAGCCGTTTAATCCGCTGGAGCTGGTGGCCCGTGTCAAGGCACAGCTGCGCCGCTATAAAAAATATAACCCGTCACAGGAAAATGTGAATGTGATTGACTTTAAGGGCTGATCATCGACAATGATTCCCATCGATGCACCCTGTATGACGAAGTGCTTAATCTGACACCGATTGAATTTTCAATCCTGTGGTATCTGTGCAAAAACCGCGGGCGTGTGATCACCAGTGAAGAGCTGTTTGAGGCTGTGTGGAAGGAAAAATACTTTGACAGCAACAATACGGTAATGGTGCATATCCGCCGTCTGCGTGAAAAATGCATGAGCCGCCGAGAAATCCGAAATTCATCAAAACGGTGTGGGGCGTAGGATACCAGATTGAAGAATAGCACCTATCGCAGATTGCGCAAGCATCTGGCGTATCTGTATCTCTTTATGACAGCGCTGGTTATGGGAATCATCGGCATTCTTATTTTTCTGCTGGATCATTACGCACAGGTTTTCAGTAATCAGGGAACACTCAGGGATTCAGATTTTCTGCTGTTTTATCTGAAGCATGAGCTGGAGTTCAATCTGTTTCTGCTGGCAGCAGGCACAGCGCTTCTGCTGTATCTGTTTGTACTGCTCTTCTTTCAAAATCTGGATGTCCTGCTTGATACAGTGCAGGGTAAGCCGGTGGACCGACTGCCGTTCAGCTACCGTTATCTGCCGGAAATGGATATGGCCAGAGGACGGATTCAGGATATGCTGGAGAAAAAGCAGCATACCCGTCAGCTGTCGGTTCAGGAGAAGGAGCATAAAAACGAGCTGCTGATGTATCTCGCACATGACCTGAAAACACCGCTTACATCAATGATTGGCTATATTAACCATATTCTTGATCACAAGGTGGATCAGGAGCAGCTGGATACCTCGATTCGCATCACCTATGAAAAGGCACAGCGTCTGGATGATCTGATAGATGAATTTTCAGAAATTCTGCGGTATGACGATAAGGTGTCACAGCTGGAGGTCACCAGAATTGATCTGAATACCATGCTGCAGCAGCAGCTGGCAGGCTTTTATCCGCTTATGGAGGAAAAGGGAATCCGGCTGCAGCTGCATCTGGCGGATCATATGGAAATCAGCGGAGACTTCGATAAACTGCAGCGTGTCTTTGATAATCTTATGCGAAATGCCATCAACTACAGCATTCCCCAGACGGAAATCCGGATCGCCGGTATGCTGTATGAGGATGGTGTCTGCCTGACCTACAGCAATGAAGGAGAAGCCATGGATGCCGCTTCCGTGCAGCATCTGTTCGACAAATTTATCGGGCGGGAAGTGCACGGACATCGACCAGCGGAGGTGCCGGGCTGGGACTGGCGATTGCCAGAGAAATCATTGAGCTGCATCAGGGGGAAATCAAAGCCGACATGGAAGGTACGACGATTACCTTTACCCTGCGGCTTCCGTATGAACAGAAGGTGATACTGTGAAACACGCCAATTTAAAAGCCCTGCGTCGCCGTCTGTTTATCAAATATGCATGCATTATCATTGGTATCACGCTGGGGACGATAACACTGATTTATCTCTTTGATGATGTGCTGAACGGTGTTGTCATCGACTTTATCCGGCTGTTTATGGAAACCGGAGATCCCTTTGCGATGTTTCGCAAATTTATATGATTGTGCTGCCGCTGCTTATTGTGGCCGCCATTATTCTTATGATTTATTTCCTCTGTCGTGATCTTGTCAATTATATGCGGATATTGATGCGGGGCATGGAGGATGTTATGCGCAAGGATCGCTCCCGTTTTGATTTTCCAAAGGAAATGAAGGAAGCGGAACAGCTGATAATGGCGCTGTCTGATGATTATCAGAATTATCTGAAGGCTGCTGCACAGGATGAGGAAAAGAAAAAGGATTTGATTTATCTGCTGGCGCAGGATATCAAAATGCCGTTGTCCAATATTTTAATGTATTTGGAATTTCTGCATAAGGAAACCCGTATTTCCCCGGAAATTCAGAAGGACTTTGTCATACAGGTACTGCATAAGTCGCTGGACTTGGAGGATATGATCAATGAGTTTTTCGATATCACCCGGTTCAATCTGCAATATGCGAAATGGAATCCGGAGCATATGTATCTGGATCGCATGATGGAACAGGTGGTGGATGAGTACTATATGCTGATGGAAGCAAAGCAGATGGAGGTATCCATAGAAAGCGGCAGCGGCCTTGCATTGTTTGCGGATAATGAAAAGATAGCACGCGTCATGCGGGACCTTCTGCGCAATTTAGTTGAGCTGGGACGGGTGAAAGCGACGATTCATATCCGGATGCAGGAGTTTGATGAGCGCTATGAGGTGCTTATGGAGGTGGAATCCAGACATCTCTCAGCATATCAGATTGCCCATATCTTTCACAATTATTACCGGCTGGAGGATGTGCATGGCGAGGGCAACCTGCATGTTCTGGGGCTGGGGATTGCCAGACAGATTATGGATATGCAGAAGGGGACACTGCGGGCAAGCTCGATAGACAAGCTGTTAAGCTTTACAGTTCAGATTCCAAAGGCTTTTGTACCGGGACATAAGGAATCCGTGGTATAATACGATAGAAAGAAAAACAGGTGATGAAATGAATATAGAAATAGGAGAAGTATTTCCTTCCGCAATCGAAGAGGAAGGAACCGTTATGGATTTCGTTGATGATGAATTTGTATTCGTTATCAAGGATGAGGTCTGGATGGATGAGGAATGTCAGGCAATGAAGCACAATCCGCTGACACTGGATTTTGTGTATAAATATGATATCGCCGTCTTTCTGCTGACACTGGAGGATGCTGTTGATACCAGCGACTTCATATTTAATGTACATGACAACGAATATCCGGAACATCTGTATCGCAGCTTTGAAAACGGCGACGGCTATGGTATGACGCTGTATCTGATTAACAGTATGAATACGGTATGCGCAAAGCGCCGCGTCCGTCTGTCACAGGGTATGTCCAATACGATTTCCCAATATCTTGCAAAACAGAAGCAGGCTCCCTTTATGGAAGAGGAATTCCTGTGCAATCTGCAGGGGCTGCAGTCTGCCTGGGAACCGTTCGAAATGCAGAAGATGGCATTGGGAAGCGAAACCTTCAAATAAGCAATGTAAGAAATGAAAGTGATATGTAATTTTTATCATTTTGTATTGTGGTTTTTTCACAATTACAGTATAATGGAAAATAAGCTTAAGAAGGAGGAATTGTATGAGAGCAGTTGTGAGTGTAATCGGAAAGGATATGGTGGGAATCCTCGCCAAAGTCAGCGCAGAGTGTGAGAATGCAAATATGAATGTGATCGAGGTGTCCCAGACGCTGCTTCAGGATATGTTCGCAATGATCATGCTGATCGATATTACAAAGGGAAATACGACACTGGCCGATTTTGCGGCTCATATGGAGAATGTGGGAAAACAGAGTGGTTTGACCATTCATGTTATGCACGAGGACATATTCAACTCCATGCATAAGATATAGGATGGTGAACGTATGATAAACGTACATGATATACTGGAAACCATAAAGATGATTGATGAGGAATATCTCGATGTTCGTACAATCACGATGGGAATTTCTCTATTGGACTGCTGTGACAGTGATATAGATAAGTCCTGTGAGAAGATTTACAATAAGATTACACATCTGGCAAAGAATCTTGTCAAGACGGGAGAGGATATTGAACGGGAATACGGTATTCCTATCATCAACAAGCGGATTTCCGTTACACCGATCGCCATGCTTGTGGCTGTCAGCGGCGGTGATCCTGTAAAGTATGCACATACCCTTGAGCGCTGTGCACAGGCGGTGGGCGTTAATTTTATCGGCGGTTACTCCGCACTTGTCCAAAAGGGCTGTGCGGCAGGTGATCGCGAGCTGATGGAATCCATTCCAAGAGCATTGGCGGAAACAGAGCATGTATGTGCGTCCGTCAATGTCGGTTCTACCAAGGCCGGTATCAATATGAATGCGGTGGAGCTGATGGGACGCATGGTGAAGGAGCTGCCGAGCTGACGAAGGATCGTAACTGCATCGGTGCTGCCAAGCTGGTCGTCTTCTGCAATGCGCCGGAGGATAATCCGTTTATGGCGGGTGCATTCCACGGTGTCGGAGAAGCTGACTGCGTCATCAATGTCGGTGTCAGCGGTCCGGGTGTTGTCCGTGCCGCATTGGCAAAGGCGGATAAGTCACTGCCAATGAATGAGCTTGCGGATATTATTAAGAAAACAGCCTTCAAGGTTACCCGTATGGGACAGCTGGTGGGAACGCTGGCAAGTGAACGTCTGGGTGTTCCGTTTGGTATCGTGGATCTGTCACTGGCACCTACTCCTGCCATCGGGGATTCCGTTGCCTATATTTTAGAGGAAATGGGTCTGGAAAGCTGTGGTGCCTATGGAACGACTGCCTGTCTGGCAATGCTGAACGATGCAGTGAAAAAGGGCGGTGTCATGGCCAGCAGTACGGTCGGCGGACTTTCCGGTGCCTTTATACCGGTGAGTGAGGATGCCGGAATGATTGCGGCAACCAGAGCGGGTACTGTGTCTGGAAAGCTGGAGGCTATGACAGCAGTATGCTCGGTTGGTCTGGACATGGTTGTCATTCCGGGTGAAACAACGCCGGAGGTTATTTCCGGTATCATTGCGGATGAGGCTGCCATCGGTATGGTCAATTCCAAAACGACTGCGGTTCGCGCCATTCCTGCAATCGGCAAGAAGGTTGGGGAAGAGCTGGAATTTGGCGGCTTGCTGGGAAGCGGTCCTGTGATGAACATCAATCAGACAGACTGTTCGGTTATGATACATAGAAAGGGAAGAATTCCTGCACCGATTCAGGCCTTGAAGAACTAACCACAGGTGAAAAATCATATCAGAGGAACCATATTATATAAAAGCTTTCAACGGCTATCATGAAGTGATTCAGGACATAGAGCGGCAATGTATTCTATGTCCTTTTTCCCGTTGTGAATGGAAATGACCTTTTCTTATGATATGCAGTTTTGCTGCAGCAGGCGCAGCGTTACCGGATAGAAGCATGCTGTGCCCTTTCTTCTCCTGCCTGCATTCAGCCATGAAGTATCGTCACTCCTTTATCTCCAAGCTTATTGAATGGAGTAAAGCAATACCGGGGATAGTCAAATAACTCACAACGGTACATGGTCTGTTGTTTCCCTCTTCACATGGCACCCCTGACAATAATCTGTGGGGAACTATATTTGTCGCATGCTTATCGGATTCAAAAACTATGCAGACCGCTATTCAGGAAGATGCTTCTCTTGTCTGCCGTCGTTTGCTGTGCTATGATAAAAATAAGAGATGGGAGAGCAAGCATATGAAAAAAGATATCGTTGAGCTGCGGCATCAGCTTCAGAAAATTGAATCGGATAAGCTGTATCTGGAGGAATGCATCGAGCGTCTTCATGAGGTGGAGAGTGCTTTACGGCAGGCCGAGAAACAGCTGAAAAAGGAAACCCGTGATGTGGAAAAGCTGAATACCGCATCCGTTGCCTCCATCCTTGCATTTTTTGCAAGGATAAGGAGGAGCGCCTGGTGAAGGAAGAACAGGAGGCGCTGCAGGCTGCACTTCATGTGCGGCAGCTTCATGAAAATGCTAAGGCACTGCGGCAGGATATGGATGCCTGTGAGCTGAATATCGTACAGGAGGAGCTGGTTCGACAGCAGCTTGCGGAATGTGAGCTTGCGGAAGCGATACAGCATTCTCCCTACGGAGAAGCGCTGCGTGAGCAGAAGCAGCTTGTAGATGCGCATACACAGCGGTTAAAGGAAATTCAGGAAGCACTAGAGGCCGGCTATCTTGTGCTGGATCAGCTGAAAAATGCGCTTCGTAGCCTGGACAGTGCATCCTCCTGGGGCTTTATGGATATCGCAGGCGGCGGGATTCTCTCTACTGCTATGAAGCATTCCGCAGTTGACAAGGCACAGAAAAAAATCGCACTACTGAAAATCAATTTGTATAAGTTTCAGAAGGAGGTTCAGGATGTTCAGGGATTTCAGATAAATACCGTGAAGCTTTCTGATGGAACGGTTGCAATGGATTATCTTTTTGATAATATTTTTACGAATATGTTCGTGCAGTCCAAAATCCGGGAATCAGAAAAATCGCTGCAGCAGGCGAAACGTAGAATTGATCAAATTATGGATTCGTTATTGCAGGAGCGCCAGCACACACAGCAACAGCTGGAAAGGGAACAGGCAGCCTATGAGCGCATGTGCAGGGAGTCTGTAGATTAGAAACAGCAGCTGCTTCTGGCGCTCGTTCTTCTGCTGTGCAATGCATGAGATAAACAATGATTGGCTATTGGCTGTCCCTGAACATGGGAAAAAGCGGAAGACAAAGAAAGCCTGACTTATCGGGGTTGGTTCTTATTTGATTGTGGGTGAATTAAAATAAAGGAGAATTCGATACTATTGCAAGTTATCTGTCGTATTTGAATGCTTCCTTTTGAAAGCACCCTGAATAAGAAAGATTCTGTTTAGCTCTTCTTTTTTACGTTGCTTATGTGTGTATCCTGAAGCAAGGAAGAACCCGGCTTTTCATCTGTGGCTTCCTGTCTGCTTCCGGATTTCAAATGTGTTCTTTCTGTTTTCTGAAGACCATAAGGAATACTGCTGAGCATACGTTTTGGCTACTATTCATCGCGTTAGCATAGAAAAATGCATTTCCCTGCAAAAGCATAGAAGAACATCAGAATATGGCTGTCAACGCTATGTATCTCTTGTATTTTGCAAATACGCTCAGAATTTGGAGGAAAATAGGAATACGATCTGCTGTATTTTCCTGTTTTCTTTTTTAAATCATTATATATTTTACAGTATTTGTGATAAAATAGAAAAAGCATTGGAAAAGGAGAGATAACATGCTGGAATTGCGCAATGTATCCTTTGAGGTAGATGGAAAAAAGATTTTAAACAACATCAGTCTGACGATGGAAGACAATAGATTTACCGTAATTACAGGCCCCAACGGCGGTGGGAAATCAACGCTGGCAAAGCTGATTATGGGGATTGAAAAACCAACAGAGGGAGAGATTTTGTTTGACGGGGAGGACATTACGGCAATGTCTATCGACGAACGGGCAAAACGAAAGATCGGTTATGCCTTTCAGCAGCCCCCCAGATTTAAGGGAATGAGTGTGCGTAAGCTTTTGTCCCTGGCACACGGTAAGGATTTGGATGAGGAAATCTGCTGCAGCTATCTGACGGATGTCGGACTGTGCTCCAAAGATTATCTGAACAGAGATGTGGATGCTTCTCTGTCCGGAGGCGAGGTAAAGCGGATTGAAATTGCGAGTATTCTCGCGCGCGACTTAAAGCTTTCTATATTCGATGAACCCGAGGCGGGCATCGATCTGTGGAGCTTTGCGAAGCTGGTGGAAACCTTCCAGAAGCTGCAAAGGGAATCCAGACAGTCCATTATCCTGATATCCCATCAGGAGCGGATCATGCAGCTGGCGGATGAAATCATTATTATCGAAAACGGGGCAATCAAAACAAAAGGGAAGAGGGATGATATTCTTCCATCACTTATGAGTGAATTTGATTCCTGTGAATTTAAAAAGTAGGTGAAGCAGATGGAACAGATGGAAAAAAATCTGCTGAAGACAGTAGCGGATATCAGCGGCTTTATGCCGGGCAGTGCTTCAGCTTAAGAAAAAACGGTGCAGGTGTGGAACGTCACTCTACAGAGCATGTAAAAATTCTGGCAAAAACAGACAAGCGGGTATCGATATCATCGTGGATGCCAATACGGTGGGGGAAAGTATACATATTCCGGTTATTCTGACAGACAGCGGCATTCAGGATATGTATATAACGATTTCTATATCGGAGAGGGTGCGGATGTGGAGATTGTAGCCGGATGCGGTATTCACAATGACGGCTGTGACACTTCACAGCATGACGGAATTCATACCTTTCATATCGGAAGGAATGCCAGCATTACCTATACGGAAAAGCATTATGGAGAAGGCAGCGGCAGCGGAGGCAGAATACTGAATCCGACAACCGTCATTCATATGGAGGAAGCTCCTTTGCCAAAATGGATATGAGCCAGATTAAAGGGGTTGACTCCACCTTTCGTAAAACGGAGGCAAATTTAGGTGCATCTGCCAAGCTGGTGATCAATGAAAGCTGATGACGCATGGAGAGCAGAAGGCACATTCGGATGTGACGGTGAATCTGAATGGAGAGGACAGCGTTGTTCAGATTGTTTCCCGATCTGTGGGAAAAGATACTTCCGTGCAGGTGTTTCATCCGATCGCAGTGGGAAATAATCGTTCCCGTGCACATATTCAGTGCGATTCCATCATTATGGGAAAAGCAAAAATCAGTTCAATACCGGAAATTGCTGCGAATCATGTGGATGCGGAAATCATTCATGAGGCAGCAATCGGAAAAATCAACAATGATCAGCTGATTAAATTGCAGACATTCGGGCTAAACAGTGAGGAAGCGGAAAAAGTCATTGTGGATGGGTTCTTAAAGTGATTAAAAAAATAATATTTACGACTAGGAGAGTTTTCTTCCCGGTGGCAGTACAGGGAGGATCTCTTTTTTTCTATTCTGAAAGAAATCTGAACTATATCTTGACCTTCTCCCTGAGTGAAGGTGTACGATATGCATGAGGTGATACAACTGTATGAGATAAAGGAGCTGGCAGAGCTGTATGGAATCTAAACAATCATTGAGGCGCTGACACTATCTTTGCGGAAGAAGGCTTTATATGCACAAATTATAAGGTTTCTGATATTCTGTGGATTTTTGTGGCTGATTTAGAATAAGACAGGTAATGCAGGAAAAATAAACGCTTTATCTGATATCTGTGATTCATCGATAGGTGATTTTGCGAAAGCATAATAGGATACCTGTATAGAAACGAGGTGCATGTGTGCAGCAAAAGAAGATTGGCATGCAGATTTCTACAGCAAATCTTTCAGAATTATCTGTGTAATTGGGAATGTGAAGAATTATGTGTAAGTAAAAATCGACAGGTTAGATAGTAGATGACGAATCATGTCTAATCATCATCTGTTTATGTATTATCAGTATGCCCAATTCATCAAGGGTTATACTGATTTTTATATGCCTTTATCTTTACTCATTATGCTTCTACTGCTTCCATAATGGCAAGTTGATTTTGAATCATATCCCAGTTTCGACATCTCTGTGTCCATTTGCTGCTGAGGTTCTGAATAGCCAAGT
>ENA-OQCK01000560-OQCK01000560.1-human-gut-metagenome-genome-assembly--contig:-NODE-560-length-19095-cov-4.429566_pt1 | contig 19095 bp, 16 predicted proteins | sample MGYA00242498_ERZ504578 | MGnify/ENA primary metagenome ERZ504578 (study PRJEB26092, sample SAMD00036229) | human gut metagenome | host: Homo sapiens | study: EMG produced TPA metagenomics assembly of...
TTTTTTCTTTTCGACCTTTTCTATCATGCATACCGCATTAGGCCGTATGTTATTCCAAAGAAAATCCAAAGCATTTCCGTTTTCCTGTTTCTAGCTTTTATTCTGGCCAGTGAGTAATGTTGTTTCTGCGTTCCAAAGCTTCCTTCCAGCCGGGTAGCTCTTTCACGGCTGAGTTCCGACCGTAAGATCTTCCGAAGTGGCTCATCTTTGGCAGCTCTGCCCTTACGCTTAAAGGAAGTACTTATATGATATTTAGTACAAAATTTCCGGTTGGCATTATTAGCATAGATTGAATCCGCTGCAAGCGCCTTAACCCTAACCTTGGTCAGTTGTTGTTGCAGATGAATACAGTCTTTCAAACGTACTCCTTCGTTAAAAGCCTTAAAGGAGATATGTTCTATAAACGAGATTCCATCTATCTGTATATTGTTGACTTTGGCTCCGAATTCAACGGATTTGGTTTCCTTGCCTCTGATAATGGGGCGAAGGTAATGCCGGTCGATACTCACGATACGGTTGGACACTTTTTTGCCTGCAAATAAATTCTTCCCTTGCTCAAGGACCGTCTGTATGACCGAGAAACGTCTTTGGTAATCAGAGGATAGTGTAAGCCTATTCCTGTAGGATGAATGAATCTGCTCCAGCTGGTCCAGTAACTTTTCCAATAACTGAAGTAGCCTGCGTGTAATCATACGGGTCTGTGATTTCCTTCGTTACGCAGTTTACTGTAAGCAAGGTAGGCACGGCTTACATCAAGATACTTATTACGGGGACGTTGTATGTGCAATCTCCGGCAATGTTTGCACAGATGACGATGAAGCCATACAATACCTTCCCATAAGAGTTTGACATCAGTAGGGAAACGCAGATGGCTTTCATAACAGGTGGCATCCGTCATACAGACATGAAGGTTCTCAAGATAAGGTTTCCAATGGTCAGCCAGAATAGCCTGGAGGGACTCAATATCAAGGCGATCCGCTAGTTCCTGACGAATTGCACTGACGATTTTAGGATTGGGCAGTGGATGAAGCGGATCAATCTGAACACCACAAAATAACTGGTAATGAATATTCCCGTTAAATGTTCAATCAGTTGTGAATCTGAAAAGTTGGTATAGGACTTAAGGACCATCAAGGCTATTTTACCCTCAGGAGAAAAATAACTTTTACGACCCAAAGCAGAGGACTTCAAATGCATTTCCCGGGCCAGTTCCGAGAAAGGAAACAGAGCATGGAGGCGACCTAATTCACTCGTTGCAAAACTTTGACGATATTTTTTAGCATATCGAACTCAGTAAAACCTAAACGAGGTTCGATTTCTGAGATTTTTTGTATCTTTACCATGTGTTTTTAGTTTAGATTACCCCAGTTTTGGCCGTCAAACCGTTTTTTGGGGGGAATGCTTAAAGATACAAAAAAGGCAACTAACTCGCAATGAATTAGTTGCCTTAAATTTTATTATTTTAGGAATATCCCTGTTTTAATGATTGGTGTCTGGAACTGGTTGAGGAGTTATACTATAGACATTTACTGAATGTCCCTGTATAGTGTCGATAATATTAAAGAAAAACTTGTTATCTCCCTATATGCCAAAGGAATGAGCGTGTCAGACATAGAAGAGGAGATGCGTGAAATCTATGAGATAGAACTGTCCACATCAGCTATTTCCATCATCACGAACAAAGTCAACCAGGCTGCTCAGGAATGGCAGAACCGCCCTTTGGATCCGGTCTATCTCATCGTTTGGATGATTCTACCTATTTTGACTTTTCAGCCTATTAATTGTTTTGGTAACTTCGTTCATTAGCTTTTGATTGGAAGTTCTAAATGTGTTAAGTTCTTTGATTATATCTGCTTTATTATAGTATAAATTATACCAGCCTAATGTTTCAGCAGCCAATATGCGAAGTTCTTCTTCTTGGCTTTCATTTTTTATAATGTTCAGTAATGGCTCAATAGCTTTAGCAATAGGTTTATTTCGGAACCTACTTATTTCGCTTTGTATCTGTTTGGTAGTACTTTCCGGACTGTCAATAAGTGCAAAATCTCTTTCAAGTCCTTTCTTTTGGCGAGGAAGGTATTCTAACAATTCATTCACATAGGAAGAATCGTAGAAAGACCAATCGGCAGCTGTTTCTTCAATTCATTCAAAGCCATATCATGGTCGAACGTGTTGATAGCACTAAAAATTCTGAAACGATGGCGGTTTTCATGTCCGCGTAATAAATAGCTTTCTATCCATGCCGGCAACAATTCCGGATTGCAATTCTTTTCAACGTATTCCACCGCATAACGACGGATCAGTCATAACTGTCGTTCATGGCTGTCTGCAATACATCGGCAACCTCTGTCGGATAGTTCAAAGCTAATAGGCGTAATGCTTCCAACCGCACAACGAAATAGTTCGATTCGTGGTAACTTTTCTTCAGCAACTCAACGAGACCACTATAATTTGCCATTGACAATTGACGGAGCGCCATTGCCTGCATGTCAGCCATAGGGGAATTCAGCTGTTTTTTCCAGAATGTAACATTTCCTTCCTGCGCAACTAAAGCTTGGTTGATGTCCATATCCAGCCCGGCATTATTGGTGAAGTGAAAAGTCGGGTCACCGATCAGATGATTTTCCAAGAAGCAGGTAAAACGAGTGAACTGCCCGATGCGCATACCGGCAGCTAACAAGCCGAGAAATTCATCCGGCCATTTATCTTGAATGGTGTTAACCGTACATCCCATAGTAGCAATGGTCTTACCCTTATTGAATATATAAGAGCCTACAATGTTGTCATCCAAATGGAAAGAACCGTTGAAACAAGCATCGAACAATATAAAACGCGCATTAGGAGTCAAAAGACGAATATCTTCAGTATAGATATCCATATTACGGTTTACAATGGAATCCGATTTTATTTTCTCCTCATCGAAAGCTTCCGCACACCAACTTTCAGGCACCCCATACTGCTTGGCATATTCTTTGATAGCAGCTTCACGCCCATGTTTCTTGGCGTATGAAGGCACTTTGCTTCGCAAGAATATTTTGGCATTCTCAATACTCAAATTAATACCGGAACCATTTTCATAGCCATTGATATACTGCATGGTGGGGCCACCGTGGTGATGGAATAGCATGACATCTAATCCTTCGCGCTGAATCTCGTTCAAGTATAATGGTTTCATCGGATAGCGCATGTTAAAATCATAGAACTTCACTGTATTACCCGATTTGAATATTTGCGGCAATTGCTCACGTAAGGCTATTTGCTCACCGCTCCATGCCAAAGGATCTTCAGAATTGTAACCATGGCCACGGGCCATAGTCAGTTGGTCAAATGCATTTTGCTTTGCTTTTTCGGCAACTGCCTTTTTTAAGTAATCGCGTAGCATCTGATAACGGTTCTCACCTTCTAAATGTAATGGACGGATACGGGCCGAATAAATATCCGGTGAAATATACTGTTTAGAATCAGCACGCAATGTCATATAATGATAGTCAGGTATCAAACTGTCTTGTTTAATATAATCAAATTTTAATCCGAAGTCATCATAATAACGGTCGGAAGGAACGCTTGATTTCTGCCAATTGGCTTTGGGAGACCTTTTGAAAGCCGAAGATAGATGATGTGCATCACGAATCATTGGAATAGGGATGTCACCTATAAATACGCAACCCTCCAAAGGCGTTTTCTCATTCTCATGCAATTTGACAAGTTGCTCACGAATAGGTTCGGGCCTTTTCCAATCATCAATTAGCAAGTAAGTACCTAAACCTTCTTTTTCTATACTGGTACGATAAGCATCAATTTCACTTTTCGCTTCATCATAACTTTTCTGATCGACTACAATTGCAAAAGTAGTCTTTGTTTTTATACTAGGATGTACAACTGTTTGCGCCTGCATATCCTGTAAGCACAAAGCGGTAATTGCCAAAAGGATGTATTTATTCATATTTATAAACTTAATCTTTTGATTGTCTGTTCAAGCTCTGCTTTTAAATCTTCCGGAAGATTGGCTGTTTGTTGCATCTTCTTTATTTCTTCAAGAATGTGTGGCCGTTGTACAGAATTAGTAAACCAACCTAATGCTTCGGCCATTACTACACGTACTTCCTGTGGATTACCGGCATCACGAATTACATTCAAATAATCATCCACGTGGAAATGGAATGTATAGTTACGCACATTGCGGATTGCACTGATACGTTTTGCTTCCGGTGCAGCTACATCCATCAAGGTCTGATGGACTTTTGCCTCTTGTACAAACATTCTTTCCAGGCTTCTTAGTAATCGTTTTTTCTCTTCGTTTTCATTCAAACGGTCAACTTTTGCATAAAAGTCTTCTATTGTCTTTTCTACTTTCTCTTTCGGATAAAGGCTTAAAGCCTTGTTGGCACTCATTTGTACGCGTAAGCGTTCATTATGTTCGACCAATGCTTCCACAATAGCGGGCAATAAGGAATCGTCACCTACAAATCCAGCATAAATGGCACTTTGGCGAGCTACCATTTCATAAGTATCGTTCAAACCTTCGCGTAATGCTTCGATGAAGTTGTCGTCCTGATAACGGCTCAACAACTTGATAGCTTCCATACGAACCGTATTGAAGCCACTTTCCCGGTACTTCTTCAGGAGCAACGGAGATAATTCCTTTTGGGTATCGGCGTCAGCCAGCATACGCATGGCCAAACTTTGTACATCAGCGTATGGGCTGTTTAACAAATTCTTCCAATAGGCTTTGTCATCTTTGTGTATTGTTATATCGGTACTTAAAGTATTGGCTTCGATAGGAGCAAAACGGAAAGTGGGATCACCAAACAAATGACCTTCAAGTGATACGATTAGCTTATTGTATTGCCCGGCTCGTACACCATGGGACAACAAACCAATCATTTCAATAGTCCAGCGGTCTTGCAATACGTTACGGGTATTTCCTTGTGCTACTAATGTCTGACCGTCATTAAAGATATATTGTCCTGCTATATAGTCGTTTTCGTGAAAAGAACCGTTGTAGCACGCATCAAACATTATCATCTTCGGATTAGTGGAAAGATTTCTCTTCATTAAATCTTCCGTTACGATACGTTCATCAGCGTAGTGAAGAGAGTCTGCTTCCCAGAACTTAGGATTGTCCAGGTCTTTAAAAAACACCTCATTCACTTGTCGTTTTTCCTGCATCTGAATACGTAAGGTGTCTTTGTCACGTTTTCCAACATGGGACATGACTGCATTATAAAGTGTACTCTTCAACATTTTATAACGATTATTGAAATCAGTGCATGCCAATTCATCATTAATAAGCTGCCCTGTTGGCATTCCATGTTCATGAAACATAAATAAGTCAAGGTCCTTTCGTTGCAATTCGCTGAATAACTTATATTTCATAGGGTGTTTCATTCGGAAGTTCCAATGTTTGAATCCCATTTGACGACCAAAAGCTAATGGAAAGTTCTCCATATAAGCTTTTTCGTCATCCATCCATACAATCAGGCAATCGGAATTGTAAGAAGCACCATTGAATGAGAATACCCGATCTAATTGATTATGCTTATCTGCTTGGCAGCAGCAGCTTTCTTCAGATATGAGCAATGGCCGCATATTTATCCCCTTCCTTTTTTTCCGGATACTTGATACGAGCTGAATAGAAAGTAGGATTTAGCCGCTGGGGACTGTCTTCTGTCAATTTGTAGTAGAAATGCTGATGATTTACTGAGTCTTGCCTGATGAACTCAAACTTTAAGTCAGATCATCATAAAAGCGGTCGGTAGGTACGGAAGACTGATCCCAAGGAAAGGCTTTCTCATTCATTTTGAATGCAGTAGTCATGTGTTGCGCATTACGTACCAATGCGACAGGCACATCGCCGATTAAAACCAGACCTTCCAATGAAGGGCATTCTTGATATGTTTTGATGATTATCTGTTTGACTTGATCTGGATTTTGCCAGTCACCGCTGATCAGATAAGTTGCCAAACCATCATCTTCAACCGCAGTTTTGTACTGATGCATGGCATCTTTGGTATTTGCATAAGTTTGGTTATCTGTTATGATAGCAAAAGCGGTAGGTTGTTTGACCAATGGCTTTATGACTGTTGTTTGTGCATTTCCTGCCAATGGCAAAAGAAATGCAGATATATTATTTTTTTAATCATGGCCAATTAATTTTTAAGTCTGTAATATGTACGGTCGGCTTCTTCACGAAGGTTCTCGGATAAGCTCTTATCTTTTCTCAGTTGATCGCATACCCGAAGGATGTCAGGCTTCCGATAAGAATGAGTGAACCAAGCAAAAGCTCCAATAAACAGGTTTTTAGCTTTCACTTTCACTGGAGTCGGTAAGTAAAGCCAAGAGGCCGTCTACACAGGCATGTGCCATATGATTTTTCAGAGAATTGCAATAAAGGATGCGCCAACGTTCGGAAGTTTCTTTGCTTAATAACTCTTTTTGCATGCTACGACTATTATTGGCATTCTCCAAAACCTTACGCATCTCCTCCTTGTCTTGCAACACATAGGTCTCAGCCATTACTTTATCAATTGCCGCCTGTACGGCTGCCTGATCAAAGACTTGAAGCCCCAAACTCACATTAAATGCCACACGCTCGGATAGGTTGTCTTCTACATAGGCTTTGATTTGCGGATAAACATACTCGTTCAGTCCCACATGTTGCATCATACGAACAGAGGTGCGACGAATAAATTCATAGGAATCCGTAATGGCCAAGTGTAAGACTTCCCGGAAGTTTTTGTCACTAATCTTCTCAAGCAATGCCAAGCAGGTGAAACGTACCATCATGAACGAGGAAGTTTCAAAAGTTTTTCTTAATAAATCAGAAATACCCGGATAGTCATTGCGATAAAGGTTGTGCAAAGCAAAATTCTGTATGTCGGCATAGGGCGACTGTAATAACTCCAACATGCGGGACTCGCTATATGGTTCTTTGAACAAAGCATTGGCATCTACCTCATTGATAGATTGAAAACGTAGAGTAGGGTCACCGGTAATGTGCGATTCGAGAATATTCGTCAATTTAGCCCATTGCCCCACTCGTGCTCCCATACCTAACAGGCCGAGCATCTCGTTTGCCATTTTATCTTGCAGTACATTGACTGAATTGGCAAAAGTAGTTACGCATTTTCCTTCCGACATGATATAACGTCCGGCAATGTAATCTTTTTCTCGGAAATCACCATTATAGCATGCATCGAAAATTACCATACGGCTATTAGGCTTAAACTCTGTAACTTCCGACAGGATAATACCGGTGCGCAGGTCTAGTAAAGAATCTTCTGCAATTACTTTGGGATCATCATAGCCTGCAATCCAAGTAGTGTCCAAACCGTATGTGTTTTTCATCATATCCAGCATTTCGTCGAAAGACTTTTTGTTGTTTTGCTTTCTACGCGCTAAACCACGATAATAGTACTTCATTGCATCTACATGAGCATTCCACCTATTAGTAGCGGGACTACCGGAAAGATATTGACGTTCGGGCATACCATGCTCATGAAAAATAGACAAGTCCAGATCTGTGCGTTTCAGCATATTAATGACATCGTCCTTGGGATAATCGCTGAAATTATAACGGATGAAACGGGCCCGTCCCTCTTTATCGAATACGCCCGGCATTTGTTCGCGAATAGTAAAGGTTTCCGGTGTCCATGCAGTCAATGAGTTAGAGTAAGAGCCATCACCTGTATAGGAGAAGAATTGGTCTAATTTATTGTTTATCTGGTGCTCAGCCACCACTTTTTTAAAATAGCGGCTGATTTGCGCATGCGGTTCTTCGCCGTTATCAACAGCTTTGACACGTGCAGAATATATGTCACACCGAATTTGCTGTGGAGATTTTATAGCCAAATTATAATAGAAGAAATTATTTTCGACACTGTCCTGTTTCAAAAAATCGAATTGTAGGTCGAAATCATCGTAGAAACGGTCGCTGGGCACTGAAGAATCTCTCCAGTCATTGTTTTTCTCATCCATTTTAAAAGCGGAAGTCATATGCTGGGCTTTGCGGAGCATTGGAATAGGGATATCACCGACAAATACCACTCCTTCCAATTTATCCTTTTTGTAGAGCTTAACAATAACTTTCTTTACATCTTCCGGTTTATTCCATTCATTGTATACGATGAACGTAGGCAACCCTTCCATTCCTAGAATCTCCTGATAGGCTTTAAGCTCGGCTTCACAAGCCTGAAATGTCCCTTTATCTGTAATTACAGCAAAAGAGGTGTCCTTTACTTTCACAGCCGGTTTAACAAATGTCTGTGCCCGCAGAGATAATATGCTGCAGAGCATCAAACTTCCAGTTATTAATTTACGCATGTTTTGTAATATAGATTTCGTTATGTAGCATTAAAAATTACATCCTAAACTTATCGATAAATGAGTACGCCCATCATAATCATAGTCAGAGGTATTTACACGATCGAATACAACTTTTGCAAATAAGTTCATACGTCTGTTTTCTCTGACTTGTTGCGAATACGTTATCGACCCGCCAATACGATAGTAATCACAGGTATAATAATTAGTCAGCCCTTGTTGTAATTCGGTTACAGTTGGATAGTCTGCATGGCTGCCACCATATACATATTCACCTCCCAGATTATTGTTATACGCAACATGAACATCTATTAAAAGCCTGCGATTCAAACTATTGCCTAAAACAAAATTTTTTTTGCCACCTAAGCCTAAAGATAAATTTTCTGCATTCTGTACAGAATTAGGCATTAAATATTCATCGTCTTGCTTGGTATAATTCACATTTAATTCTGCTTTCCAACTATATTCATTCCCGCGGTTTCTGCTTAATGCATAATTAAGAGAAGCGGTTTGTGCCTTGTACGTAGAACGGATGTTATTATATAATTCCACCCAGCCACTTTGTGATTCAGAGTTATCGCGTTGAGAAATATACTGAATACCATCGATGTTACGATTTGTATATGTGGTTCTCATATAATTGGTATAGTCCTTTCCTTCCTGAATCATCGTTAAAGAAACATGAGCAGTTTTATCTTTTACACCGGCTATTTTTTTAGGAGTCGTATAGCTCTGCTGAACAGTTTCCGCTTTTACATCGTAACTGCCCTCAAGCAGTAAATTGAAAGAGGGCATACTGAAGTTGTACTGGAGAGCTCCACCGAAATGGTCTCCAATATAATTGCTGGTTACACCGCTGCCTATTCCTTTTATGGCTGTTCCCAAACCGTATAATATATAATAGTCCTGATCCACATAAGAGTTGACATTACTCATTCTTGAGTCTTCCTTGATAGAACTATACTTGAAACTTGCACCAAACTTGTGTGAATTATTCAACTTGTAAGTAATCCCCGGCGTCAGTCCCAGCGTATAAAAACGGGTATCCACACGCGGGTCGCGCTGTTTGGCAGCTAATGTAGCTACATAATTACCTTCCAACCCCAATGCCCAATGATTACCAAGTAAAGGAGTAGCTGCACGAAACTTCAGATCGTAATATTGATTTCTCCATTTGCTTAAGTGCTGGTCTGCGACATAGTAAGGCATTCCCCTGAATGGATCGGCAATGGAGGCGTTATATCCGGCATCTGTCAGATTTTTTTGTGCAAAATTAAATGCTCCCCACACATATGCATTTTTCAGATTGATAAAGCCTTCACTGGATACACCTACGATAGCCTCTTTCTGCCCCTCTTGCGGACGGCAATAGTTTCCGTCCTGTAAGTCATATCCCAATATAACATTCGAATAATTCTGAATATCATCGAATGGCATACCGGCAGCATTCTGTGAATGAGACCATAGTCGTCTTGTTTTCAATTGTTCCATAGCGGCGGGAGAGAAGCCCTGTGCCGCTCCCACCATACTTACAAGGCAGGCTATCATTACCAGCAGGCAGCTTTTCATATAGTTCATATATTGTTTTTTCATTGTTCTGTCTTTTTAGTTAATTATTACAATGTGTGATTCCATGAAGGCATTTTTGCTCCATTACGACGCATTACAGGAACAACGCCACGTTCAAAGTCATCCGTACTGTTGTTTGTATCCTGATATATATATGTACCTGTTTCTTCGCGAATAATAGGATTACCTTCTTCGTCTGTGGACAATTTGCGAGCAATACCTAAACCGCAATAAGTAGCTCCTACCAAGTAATACCTGCATCAAGTACACCGGGGACACGTTTTGCATTCATCTTTGACTCATTGTTTACTGCTTCAACAGCATCCAATACATATTTAATAGGTATTTTTGCATAATAAACATTGCTGTTCGGTTTGCTAAGATCTGTTGTCTTCATATTTTCATCGTTGACCGGATCCCAAGCTTCTCCTTCAGGAACACGAAAAATCACATAAGCACCTCCGAATACGGATGTCAAATATTGTGGTATACTTCCCATCTCTGCTTTTCCTTGGTAGAAAACATGTTGCATATCATAAGCTGCCTGGTCAGGGAAGTTTGGATTATTCATATTAAACTCAAACTCAGAACTACTGCCGTCTATAGGACTTTGAGGGTTATAGATGTCCAACTGATGGTTAGCGGCAAATTGAGAAATGATGCAAGATTCACCTGGCGCTAACGGATATTCGGTTCCATTTCCTGGAAATTTCCACACACGTTCTCCATATGCATAATTATTACCGTCCGCTTCCGGCCAAATAGGTAATTTAGTGGTAGCTGTACCCGGAGTTAAATTTGCGAAATAAATACCGTCCAAATACAAAATGTCAGCAGAGTTATTGTATATCTCATAGAACTGGTCTCGGAAATAGACTCCTCCTTTTTCCGGACGGCTACCGCAATAATAAATCTCCTTGAATATTAATGGGCTCACTTTAAGCCTTGTACTTCAATATTCAATGCGCTACCATGCTTAAATAATGCCGCATTTACAGAATTGCCATTGATGTAGTATTCATTGTTTTCTGTATCGATCGCTGTACCGGATACTGTTACCGAATAAATTCCGGGGATAATTCCGTCAACTTTCACACTATTATCAGTTACTTCTTTTACATAATGTAAATCTTCATCGTAATTGTCGAACTTTACAGTCAGATCTTTCAGTGTGGATATATTTTCAACGGTAATATCCAAATATACATCCACTGTGATAGGATTCACTTCTGCTGTGCCAGACATGTCCCTGAACGAATCGCATCCTATCAAAAGGGTACTTGCCAATGTAAACAAATATATTAAATATTTTTTCATAACTTCCTAAACATTATAAAGTGAGTGATAATTCCAGCCCAAAGAAAAATCGGTTATTCAATTGAATATATGAACCCGGATTACGTTTGGATTCTCTGCGCGGATAACTTCTGAACATATTGTTGGCAAAGAAAGAAACACGTAGCATATTGCTAATTTCTTTAGTTACATTCAAGTTAAAACAAAAATAAGGACTGTATGATTCTTTTATAGCATTATTATGACTTACATTATTCAACATATATCCATATCCTGCATCCTTTACTTGCTGGGTAGTGGTATATTTCCCCTTGGGAAACATATTTACAGACGCATCTTCCAATGCTAAATAGCCCACAGGTATAGAATCGTTTCCAAATGTATTCCAATTAGACTGCTGCCAAATAGCTTGTGCTGTCATCGTAACAACAAAACCGATACGCGGGATATTGTGAGTGGCACGTAAAGTCGTTACAAATTGTTGTTTGTAACTTGCATTGCCTTCTTGAGAATAAATGGCCACCGGTTTACGGGCTGAAGCAGCATCTTCGCTATTGTCATAGAAGCTATAACCCTGACGCCAACTCTTAGTACGCATCCATGAGCCATTTATTTGGAAGGCCGTACGGATAGCATCAATACGTCCGATATTCAAATCAAATTCTAAACCTTTAGTTTCTATATTTAAATTATTAGTTGGTTTTGCATAAGTAGACAATACCGGTAGGCTACTACTAAGCTCTATCCCGTTTTCTGTGCGCTGGTATTCATTGTAGATAAATGTATTGAAGGTGTTGAAGGTTTGGCTCATTACATAACCATCCTTCAGACGCTCCTTATAAGCTATTACATTCAGATTGGTTTTACCCACTCGTAAATTAAAACCGACTTCTGCTTTATGATTTTGGGCAATCTTCAAATCTGAGTTATCTACTTGCCGAACTTCTGTGGTAGTCATAAACAAGCGCTGGCTTTCCGGAATATTTTCATTGGTAAGCTCATTTATATTGATATATTCAAAATATGCATTTTCTGGATATAAATAGAGAAGAGAAGGCATCTTTGCAGCAATACCGTAACCTCCCTGAAGACTTAATAGATTCGGAATCAAATCAATGGATGCATTTACACGTGGCGAGAAAATGCCTCCTACTACTGAGGTATGATCATAACGCACACCAGCCTGAATGTTCAAATCATGCGTACCGCTTATGGACCATTTGAAATTATCTTCCACATATGCACCAAATTGGTTAATGAAAGGAATATCCTTATAGTTACGTGGACGGAAAGATGAATTATGACCGTATTGACTACGATAAGGAGGAGTACTTGGGTCATAAGTTTTTCCTTTACCAACGTTACCGTCACTCCGGAAATCCGCACCAATCAAGATGCGGTTGTTTACATGACCGCTCGCCTTGAATAGAGAACTCGTCACTTTAGCAAACAAATTAACTTCACGACTATCGATCTCATAGTGTCCCAAATAGCTGCTTGGTAGATAAACAGCATAATGATTTATGTCTTCCGGTCCAAAATTAGTAATTTGATTACCATTGGCATCATAGATATGCTGACCTGCAAAGTTACTAAGTACCGCACCGTTTGTAGTGGTCATGGAATAAGGAGATGTAGCAGAACTGTATACGGTTTCATAATAACTGTCTTTATCCATATACGTACCTGACAATACATAGCGTAGTGTTTTTAACCAGCCCTTATTTATATTCCATGTACCATTGGTATTCAAAGTAAAACCTATATCGCGGCCTTCCGAAGCTGTTTTAGTTTGTTCATCATCAGGATTACGTTCACGTTGATCCTTACCATAAATAAAATCAAAGCTGGAATTGGTACGTAACTTATTATTAAAGAAAGTATTTGAATAGAGCAACTTGTTGTGGCACGCTGATAGTGCTGGTAACTGGATATTGGATTATTCGTATTATAAGCATAATCTGCACTTACATTTAAAGCGCCTTTCTTTTTTCCAAGTTCAAAACCGGTTCCCATAGACACCTGATAGATATTGGGATTGGCTTTTGCTTTGACACGTAGCGGCTCACGACCAGCTTTTGTATTAATAATTACTGCTCCTGAGGTCAGATCACCATATTCAACAGAAGGGATACCACGAACGATTTGTATAGACTCTATATTTTCAGTAGAAATACTACGAACATCGGTTCCACCAGCCGGCGAGGCACCTCCGGCCAATGAAGCGGGTGTTTCCGTACCACTTAATACCGTAGGGCTCATCGCAGATAGATTAGCATTATTTGAGATGGGGGCACCATCACGAATTATTGCGGTGCCCATAGCATTCATCGGAGCTTCCGGACCACTGGAACTGGAAACTTGACGGATGTTAATCTGTTGTGCCGAACTCATATCTTGATTCTGTGAAATTCCACCTGGCATCAATGACATTACATCATATAAACTGGTCGCTTGCATATGGTCCATAGCAGAGCGGGAAATGTGAGAAGATGTGGATTTGCCTGAACGGCTGTTGGTTGCAGTTACTGTAACTTCTTTCAACTTAAAATCCTCATTCCTCATTGTAAAATTAAGAACCAAATCCTTATTTACATTTATTAAGGTGTCAATGGAGACTTTGCCCAAATATTGAATTTGCATACGAATTTTACCAGTAGGTACGTTTTCCAGTATGTATCTACCATTTTCATCAGAGGTTGTCCCTAGTGCAATTTCAGGAATAGACACAGCTGCAAATTCTAAAGGCAAACGCTTGTTGTTGTGGTCGTACTCATAAACAGTGCCTGTAAGTTTTACTTTGTAATTGTTTTGCGATTTGATAGGGAGGGCAATTCCTATGCAAATAAGTATAAACAAGTATATAATATTACACCCCAAAATACCTTTTTTCATAAGTAACATCATATTTATTAATAATGCAAAATTATATGTAAATTTTAAATTAAAACAAACCATTGTGTGTAACAAAACTAAAATTATTAAAAATACATGTTGTTTTTGTTGGTGCCGTTGCATAATCTCACAGACCTCAACCGTCTGTTGTCTAACAATATAGCAACTGCATTATATTTAGGAAAATCCAATATATATTAGTACTTTATTTAAGTTCCATACATAGTAATACGGATCTTGAGTGATTAAAAGCAAACTGCAAATCTAAATAAAAAACGGGATGGTTGTAGTTCTGATATGCTATATCTTAATACAACGCAGATAAATACTTATATTTTCATTGATAGATCTAACTAAGTTAAAAAACGGATTTTCTCCAAAATTCTTCTGATAGCTCCGTTCCAGCCTCATATTTATCGCACTTTACAGAAGCCCCAGTTCAAATATAAGGAAACTGTATCTCTCTTCGATAAAAGATCTATTTTAGGATGCAAAATTAGATATTACAAAAGATTATAAAAATACCATTTTTTGGGTATAAAAACGCATCTAATACCTATATATAGGTATTAAATATCATTGGCAATGTATGTTCCATTTCATTAAGCAAACAATTTTTTGTATAAAATACAAATAGTACTTTTTACCCACTTAAAAAGTGCAAGAATGTATAAAAGTCCATGTGTCAGCTATAATAGGGGCATGAATAGGCATCCGTTCCATACCTGTCCCTATTTGAATCGGTCACCCCACAGTGACCGGACATTACTCACCCAATTCGGATTCTCATTACAGTAGGCAACGAAAATCTGTATCAAGTTCCAAAGCCCGAGAATCATTCCATTAAACCTGGCAGGAATTGTGACAACATGTCTGCTTGAAACAGCTACTATTATGGTATCATGCTGTATTGTTATGCTATATACCATGTTCTAAGTCAAAACTCTTTTTTTTAGAATTGAAGGTTTAAGGCTCCATCCGAAAGTCAATATCACTTTCTCAAAATTCTTTTCTACAGCACCCTTTGTATAAGTTAGGATGTCTTTCTCTAGAAAATTTTTGAAATCAGATGAACTCATGTCTCTAAAAATGTTTATATATTCTTTTTTAAGAAATTCATTTATGGCATGTGCCGATATCTTTTTTTGCGTGCACTTTTCTATAACATATAAGTTGCTTGGTACCGGTACATCGTGTCCAGCCCCATGAAGATATTACAGTCTACCATAAGAGTATAAGCGCCGCTCTCGGCAAGAGGTGCGGAAATGCAGTAATTGGCTTGCTCAAGCAGAGAATCCACCAGTTCTTTTGTGGAAGAACTGATACTATTGGCCAATTGTTCATATCCTCTTAGATTCAGTTGGGATATGGTCTTTTCGATAGCCGGGATGAATTTCATTCCTGGACCCAGGTTCAAATCAAATCTTTTGTAATAGACAAGAAGCTCATTCCAATCTTTGTACCGTGAAGGTTTGATGATATTTACATTGTCTATACCATGTTGTTTAAGATACTCGCCGGAGGAAAATGCATCTTCTTTGAAGGTCTGTGTGTTTCCATCCGGGAAACTTAAATAGATGGTCTTATATGTGTCTCCAGTGTTGGTCCTTGCAAAAGCTTTACATTCCTCACCTTTGAGATAATATGCTGTGGTGATGTCAAAACCATTACCGCTGGCATCATTGTCATAGCAACAATTCCACTTTACCTTATCAGATGGGAATATACGGCTTATATTCTCTATTTGGGATTTGGTGACATATCCCCCCGTGCTTATGAATGCGCATGTGGTTTCTTTAGTATAATGGTTTATTTCGTAGAAACTCATTGCGTCAATAGCGGATTCAAAGAGATATATGTCTGTAACCTTGTCAAAAGGAACAAAATTGGCCATCCAACAGCTTTGTGCCTTGTCACCACCCGTGGCAAAGGCTTTATAATTGGTATTGGTCTCTGCAAAATAGTTCCTCATTTCAAAGTTAAGGATTTCCATCTGGGAGGGTTTGCGGAATGGAAAGCCGATATGATTGTTTTTTCCTACCTGGTAGATGAACAGTCTATTGGCGAAATCCTCCACAGTCTGTGGAGAGAGCTTCCTTTGGACGGTCAAATATGGATTATCCTTTTTGATAGGACGAGGATTCCAATAATTCAAATTGGATTCAATATCATTTGGATTCAGTCCCAGCAGAGGATTGTTTACCGTTTCGGTATCTTCATTGGTGATCTGTTGAGTAGGCATTGGTACACCATCAATGACGAAGAGAGGCTGGGTTCCTCCTGTGACGGAGTTGACACCTCTGATTCTGAAAGTCATTCCGCTTGACAATGAACCGTCTGTGGGGATAATCTGTACTCCGCTGATTTTGCCTTGTAGTGCTTGCAACGTCTGCGTAGAACTACTGTTTACAATATCTTTTATATTCACAGAAGCAACGGCGGTTGCAATATCACTTTTTCGCTGGCTACCATAGCCTACAACAACCACCTCATCCATCTCTGTGACTGAAGGGTCTAGAATGATATCAAATCTTCGGTTCTTTCCGATAGTGATAGTTTTGGGCTTATATCCCAGATAACTGATGACCAGTTTTTCAGAAGGAAGTACTTTTATCGTGAACTTTCCTTCTAAATCGGTGATTACTGCATTGGTGGTACCTTCGATATTTATCGTGGCACCGATAAGAGGTTCACTCTTCTCATCCAACACTTGCCCTGAAATAGTTACTTGCTGTGCTAATGCTACAGTGAAATGTAGTATTAGAAACAATGTGCTTAATAGTACTTTTCTCTTCATAGTGCAGATATTAAAGTTTATAATAAGGATTAATACAATTAGATTTAAATGGTAGTGCAAATAAAGCGAATTATAATATCCATGTTTTGACCTATTGTACTTTTCTCTTGACCAAATTACAGACTTTTTCTTCAAAGGTAATCGCTTTCTATTAATTTCATTTATCACCGCGTAAAATTATTCGATTGGACTTTTTATAGTGAGTATTATCATGGGGAGTATTAAAAAAGATTGGATATGAAAAATAGTATGTTAAATCATTCTGTTTTCTCAAATATGCAGTGGGGTGTGAGCGCAAGGAAAAATATCTGTAGAAATTGATAATAATGTATTTTATTCAAACTTTCCATTTATCCAAACTCTATCAGTTATCTGCACTTAAATCAGGCTTTGATATTTCAAGAGTTTGATAATGATTAAGGATTCAGTCTGCATTAATACCGAACATAGCAGTCAGTGAACGATTGATACCTTACGTTCGCATCGTGCGAAGTCTATTCCTTTCCACACGGTTTTGCGTCCGGCTGAAGATGCACACTCGGCTTGCGCCTTGTTCCTTTGCTGTTTCTTTATACTTGAAGTTCTACAATTCGTTTCACAAAGAATTACCCTGTGGAAGTCTGCCCGCTTTCGCGTAGGGTGACGTTGAAACCTTTATCCAGGGCATTACACCATGGCATTCGCTTTCTCCACAATCCTTTACCCGCACCTCATTCGGCCGCTCTTACAATTGGCCACCCATCGGTTATTGGCTGACGGGAGAGATACGGCTTACCAAGTTTCGCACAAATAACTGACGACCGACTTAGACTCCGCCTATCCACCAGCAGTGCGACATCCGTGTAGCACGATGTAACAGCGTACTATCCTGACTGCTTGCCTTTTGGAATGGCCCATAAATATCCGTGAGCTAATTCATAGTCACATGGTACGGCGATTCACTTAGGTTACTCATATCAGTCAGCTTTGACATTCTTCGCCTATGATGCTTAGGTTGGAACGTCGTTGTCAAGAGGGCTTCGCACCCGACCGTTGCCAGTCACGTACGCCTCTTCAGGCTACTATTGATGGAACAATAGGTTCAGACACGATGCTGAACAATTACTTGTGTGACCTCTTGGCGCACATTACACTACTAAGGTAATGCTTTTATAGGAGAAGTCACATCTGTAAAAAACTTATTATCATGCAATTATCTTACTTTATCTTAGGCTAAAAGCCCTTATTCAAGGTGTCTGTATCCTATCATCCGCTACCGCTCGGTATCGGATTCCTCCAGACCGATGGCATGGCATATCTCCTCCACCAGTTCAGGAAGGCCGGAGTCTTTCTCCTGACGGGGATCGGGTGGAAACAGCGTGGAACGAAAGACACCCTTACAGACAGGGTCCGCCTCCTTGTTGTAGCGGAGGGTGTTCGGAATGTGTGAGGACAGCAGCCGCAGCCCCATCCTGTGGATGACCCGGTTCCAGGCATCATACAAATTCTTCCGTCCCCTTCTATCCACCATGTTCCAGAACAGCCGGATTCCTTTCAAGTTGCAGTTCCCCTTGGCGATCAGCTCCTCTTCCAGCACCTTGGTAAACTGCAGGGAACTCTGCATGACGATATTGTCCGCCTTGAGCGGGACAAAGATATAGTCCATCGCGGCAACGGTATGAACCACCCCCTCGCTGCGGAGCGTTCCGGGAAGGTCGAAGAGCACGATATCGAAAGTCTCCCCTTTTTCGTCCATATAACGCCGCAGGTCTTCCACCCCCTTTTCCGGGTCGCTTTTGATGACCGGATAGGCAGGCTTACGGATTCTTTCGTACTGCCGGTACAGGTTCACCTTCAGGTCGTCATTTTTCATGACATTCTCCATGTCCCTCTCACGCATCAGGCGATGCTGTGCTGCGGGGAGTCACAGTCCACAACCGCCACACGCACTCTTTGCGGTAATGCAGGACACTGGCCAGCAGTACCGTAAAGACGGATTTTCCCACGCCACCCTTCTGGCTGGCGATGGCAACCAACAACTCTTTTTCTTTTTTCATCATACTTCTTTTTCATTAAAAGTTAAACACTATTGTTTCAGAAACAAAAATAATGCTCCATCGGGGAGATCCCCGTGTCATGGGGGACGAGCCTTTATGACCGGGCCGGGCAGGACTCCTCCAGAATCATGTCCGTCGTTTCCCTGTATTCTTCCAGACTGCCGCGAGACAAGGTGGTTG
>ENA-OQCK01000561-OQCK01000561.1-human-gut-metagenome-genome-assembly--contig:-NODE-561-length-19078-cov-3.239038_pt1 | contig 19078 bp, 26 predicted proteins | sample MGYA00242498_ERZ504578 | MGnify/ENA primary metagenome ERZ504578 (study PRJEB26092, sample SAMD00036229) | human gut metagenome | host: Homo sapiens | study: EMG produced TPA metagenomics assembly of...
TAGCTAGATGAGGCTTATTTGTTGTGCCCATAATCAAGTGTTTTTTATTTTCTGCATTAAAATATCTGTAAGATAGAACGTTTATCTCTTTTACGCAAGTTTTAGGAATGTGTTTCGCAATTACCTATCTTTGCATGTTCATCCTTTTCGCGATTAAGGAATGAAATACAAATAAAAATACGGTCTGGCCATACTCGCATTAACAAAATGTTAACATTTATAAATATTATATAAATATTTCTATACATAATAAATAGTAAGTTTTTAACATTTCTAGTACTATTTTGTCTTTTGGCACATATTTCAAGCATTATTTTGCATTACATTGAGCATTTATCCCAATACATGTCATAATATAATTTTCCGTCACAACAAAATCGGACAGCAGACAGTAATCATTCATACGCACCAGTTCTTCATCCGTGGATGATTGTGTCCCTGTCCCCTCCTCACAGCAATCAAGCCATATGCAGCGACAGTAATTGCACCTTTAAACATGGACAAAATCCAGTCCAATGCGGTCTTAATAAACTTGGCGCCAAATACGACTATTGCAGCAGCTGCCAGGAAACAGCCAATCCATGTAGACAACATACCATTCCTGCCGAAATAATACACCTTGAATATCTTATGGAATATTCCTTAGCCATCATGGTTTCGAAATAATTCATTTTAATCGGATCCACATTCCTATCTGCCATCCTTTTCATTCGTTTCATTTTGAACTTCCTGTATGACGTAAAGCAGGAATTCCTCCAGGGTAGGTTCATTTCCCTCTCCGAGGTATCCGGCTTTGAAGTTTACTCACTTCCTCATTTTGTGGAGTCGTGAACGCCTCCATAATGGCTAACTCCATCCCCCTCTTAACCACCTCATCACCCACTCCATACCATCCAGCGATTTCCTTAATCAAGCTTTTCATGGTCTGCATGTTCCATCCTCCTGTGCGCATAATGTAAACACCTATATGAATTATGAATACTCACACAGGAGGTGAGTTACATGGATGAACAATATATACGCAACAGCATCACACAGCTCCGTGAGGCCAGAAATATCTCTGAACGCAAAATGAGTCTGGATCTTGGTCACAGTACCAGCTATATCCGAAGCATAACCTCTTGACGTTCCCTTCCTTCCATGGGTGAATTCCTTTATATCTGCGAATATCCTGACGTAACGCCCATGGCGTTTTTTAATGAGGACCGGAAATATTCCCCTCTCCAAAAAAGAGCGATGGATTATATCTACACCCTATTCGATGATGATATTCAACTAATGATTGGTTTAATTGAACGTATCAAAAGGAACCGATAAAATATCCTTCAATGCAACCCTGAAAAAATCCCTGACAGAAGATATCTTTCACATCTGCCAGGGATTAATAATTCATTTTCTTCGATATTTATTGGTGTCAAAAGGCGCCCCAGCCAAGCCGGAGCGCCTTTAATTGCGTCACTATTCGCTTAAAAATACTTCTTGCCTCCCCTTATATTAAGGGTGTTTCATACTGTCCCGCTATGTTTTACCACTTACTGAGAATCGCATAATTACGTTGTTTGCAGCTTATAGCATATTACATTTTATTACCCTTTCCTCCACAAATGGAGTCAAATTGGAGTCAGGAAAGAATCCGCTATTTTCCAAAGGAAGACACATACTGCTCCACCGCGTTCAATACTAACTCGGCAGTGTCAATTTGTTCCTGGGCTTCTTCAACGGAAGCGATATAGAACTCGCAACCTGCTCCAAGGCTAATACTGCTGTAAGCGAGTGATAGATTGAATAATACGCCCTGTTATTAGCTGCTCTGAAATGCTTGCCGATAAAATCATCTTTTGCAGTTGCCAAATCCTCCTTTGCAACTGTAAGACGGTGAAGAGCAAGGTCCCTGGGATTACCACTATTAGGCGACATACAATTCGACCCCATCATTTTTCACATTCTTATAAAAAGGGTCAGCCGGAAGCCAGTACTGGAAATGATTTACATTTTTTACAATCGGCATAATCATAATGTCATGGTCCAGGTTAAAATCAAAGGTTATATCAGAAACCATACGCCCTTTCTGTTTTATGGTATCCTCCGTTGAATCCACCAGAATCATAATATCTATATCTGAGGATTCGGTATAATCTCCCCTTGCATAGGAACCATACAAAATAACGGCCTTTAATTCACTCCCATATATCTCATGTATTCTATTCACATACTGAAAAAGCACATCTTGAGTCTGGCTTTGCAAAATACCACTTCTTCTCTGTTTTTTAGGGATATATCACAACTGTATCTATTTTCATTATATCCGATTGATAGATACCTTACAACATTTTCCTGAATCTAAACAGAAAAATATCAACTGATTCTCAATCTTCCTTTAAGAGCCTCCATTGTAACCTCTATATCCTTCCTTGAATAATGGTTATATACGTCCATAGTAATCCTTATATCGGAATGGCCCATTGATGCTGTATGCAACTGCCGCAAGGATTGATGAACTCCTTTCGCTCAGGATAGGGGATATTTATTTCAATTCACAAAAGCCATATGCAGTTATAACCGGCAAAGGCGGGAAAATCCGGACGCTTTACCTGCTGCCGAAGGCTGTCAGCTTTTTGGATCTCAAAAGTGGAGTGTGGCGTGTGTTATGGATATGTGAAGCATTGCAGAACAATTCTCAAAGCTCTTATCCTTTTCTTTGACGCAATCGGTATCCATGCTCCGGAAGAAGTAAGTTACACCCATTTAGAGCGGTTCATCAATTCACTGGTTGGCTGGTCCGCTTCCACAGTACGCAGCAGAATCAGCCTGGTACGCATGTACTTTCGTTTCCTTTCCTGAACGGCGATATCAAGGAACCGATTGCGGAAAAACTGCCTGGCGGCCTTACACCCCGTGGACGTACAAAACTCCCAACTGTATGGCAGGAGGACGAAATCAACAAACTCCTTGGAAGTATCGACCTTACAAATCCGAATGGGAAACGTAACTACGCCATGCTGCTCCTGGCCGCACGTCTTGGCCTGCGCATAGGGGATATCCGGGAACTGAAGCTTTCAGACATTGACTGGCAGGCGTGCACCCTGACTATTATACAGAACAAGACGAAGGAGCCGCTGACACTGCCATGTCCCCGATGGATGTGGGCTGGCAGTCATTGACTATCTAAAGAATGGACGCCCCGTCACGGAAAGCAAAAATGTTTTTGTCCGGCATGTTCCGCCTTATAACAGCTTTGCCATCACAAGCAGCCTGCACAATATCATGACCAAAGCACTGTCCGATGCTGGGATTACATACCGCGGTAAGCCCAGCGGCTTTCATACATTAAGGCATTCACTTGCAACGCACCTGCTTCAGGCGGAGTGGAATCCTCTGCCATTTCTGATATCCTTGGCCACACGTCCCCGGAAACGGTTAAACATTATCTGCAGGCTGACCTCAAAGACCTTAGAAAGTGTGCGCTTGAAGTGGAGGTGAGACCATATGTTAAAGAATAGGGATGAGGCATTCACCGGCCCCCTGGCAGCACATTTTTACGGCATTGTGGAGGAACGGCACCGGATGGGTTTCAAGTTTGGAGAAGAAGAACGGCTCCTGCATGAACTGGACAGGATGAGTGTGGAGTTCGACTGCCAGGAAGGGCTTCCCGAAGAACTTGTGAGGAAGTTCATGGAGCAGAAGCCCAACTGGCATCAGGGGACACAGGAACATCATGTACAAGCCATCCGGATATTCGCATTGTATCTGCTCAGGCATGATATTCCGGCCTTTCTGGTTGATTATACAAGTGTAACTGACCTGCACGAGGATTACAAGCCATATATCTTTACCCACGAGGAAATCAACAGGATTTTTGAGCATGCCGACCATATCCGGGCCAATGGACAGCAATCGCATGTATTCTACTGTGCTGTTCCGTGTGCGGTATGCCTGCGCCAGGAAAACGGTCCGGTTCCTGACTGAAGAAGAGACAGAACACCTTCTTTCAGCACCGGGTCAGGATTCCAGAAAAGGAAGACGTGACACAGCACTCCTCTGCCTGCTTTATGACAGCGCTGCCCGTGTCCAGGAACTGGCAGACTTAAGGGTAAAGGACATACGGCTTTCCGTACCGGCGCAGATTTCATTGACAGGTAAGGCACACCAAAGCAATGCACCTTACCGAGCCGATGCAAATCCCTTCTTTATCCGCGACTTTCTGAGACATGCAGATATAAAAACTACCGGAATTTACGCAAAGGCAAGTGTTAAGATGAAGAAGGCAGCATTAGATAAACTGAATAACTCAAAGCAGGATCCTCTACCGATTCAGGCCGATGATAAAAACTGAAACGCGGACCAGATGCTGAGAAAAACCAGGGCGATGAGCCTGTACCAGGAAGGGTGTCCTTTATCCTATATCCAACAGATGCTCGGTCATGAAAACATCTCCACCACATCTGGTTTCTATGCCTTTGTAACGCTGGATACACTGGCCAAAGCAATGGAACGGACGAATCCGGAGAAGGAAAATGCAGATCACCCTTCGCACCTCCATTGAGAACTTAAAGATCGGCGAGACTTCATCCCAGTTGTCGTGCCAGAGCTTCATAGAATTCGGATATTTCGGCGTCCACTTTTCTGTCACCTTCTCCAGCGCCTCCAGGGCTTTCTCCTCGTTCGCAGCGTGGTAGATAGTTTTCAGATCTGTGGAGAATGCTTTCCGGTCTTTGTCAGAGACATATTTGAGTGTGTTGCGTACCATATGCGCGATGCAGCGCTGCTGCTCCGTCTTCGGGAATGCTGCCGATATGGCCTCCTTAATGCCCGTGAGTCCGTCTGAGCAGAGGATGAGGATATCTTTCACTCCGCGGTTCTTCAGCTCATTCAGTACAGAGAGCCAGTACTTGGAACTCTCATTTTCCCGATTTGTATACTTAAATCTTCTGATCGATACTGGAGATATCCTTTTGCCGCTTTTTTACTACCTGTGGCTCAAACGTGGTCTTCCTGTCCTGGGGCACCTGGATGTCCCCAGCAGTCTGGATGTCATACTCCTAAATAGGCCGGAGGCCCAGGAACAGATCAAAGCCCTATCCGCACAGGGAAAAACCATAAGGGAGATATCCGCTGAAACGGGTATTCCCAAAAGCACTGTGCAGAGGCTAAAAAAGAATGTCTGATGGGCAGGTGTCCCACAATTAAAAATGGGACAGCCTGGTTAAAGTCACCCTAAAACATAGGCGGAGAAGAACCCTCTAAAAGTATCCTGATAACCAGGCTCATGGACTCTCCCCCATCCCCTCAGCTCTCTCTGAAATATTTTTAGAAAAACTAACACATTTAACTTGACAAACCCATGTAGGAAAAGAAATATTTAAATTTCCAGTTCTCTGTCAGCATTCATTTCAGTTCCCTGTTTTCATTTTTATCATAGGATTTTCTTAAAAAATTGGGGAATCTTATACAAAATGGCCCCCACAATATCGCGGAGGCCACAATCTGTTATTTTAATGCTTCATAATCAGCGTCCGTATAATCTTCTTCCAGATTCCAATTATCAAATTCCAACTCTCTATAATCCATTCCCACTGCTTCACACGCACGCTTCCATTCTGTCGTAGTATCTTCCGCAAGTTTCCGCAGTGCACTATCATAATCTGTAATGCTCCGACTCAGCACGCCCTGCATAATTGCCCCTAGGCTCGGCTGAACATCTTTTACTTCTGAATAAAATGCGTTTGCCTTTTCAGCTCTCTTTGCTATTGTCGGAACTATCTTTGCTGTTGCATTTGCAATCGTATAGTAGTCCTTCATAATAGCGTTTGTCATATACTGTTCATTAATTTCAGGAATAACTGATACAAACACACCATCCTCTACGCAACTGGACTGATATCCAAACTCCTCACTATAAAGAGCCATCAGATAATCCACCGCTTCCTGCGGATGTTTGGACTGGCTATAAAGTCCCATCCACGGGGAAAGCTCTCCCTGCTGCACATACGTGTCTTTCACACCATCAGGAACCGGAACAGCCATTACTCCATAATTCAAATCCGGATCATTAATCCCCCATTGAGAAATGCACCACATTCCTTGGCAAAGGAATCCTGCCTGTCCTTGAGCAAACAGTTCCCTCGCTTCCGGTGCGCTGATATTTACAGTATCCGGATGAATGCTTCCGTCATCTTCAAGCTGAGCAAATAACTGCATTACACCTTTTACCGCATCCGTATCATATGGGGCCATTCCTTGATCCGTCAATACTTTCTGAGTAGCCGCAATCTTGCCACCTGCCGCTGCTGCCATTGATCTGGTCAAAACATCCAAACGGTTTATCTGTTTTCCACCATCAATCAAACCGTAAACATTTCCATTTCCATATTTAGTAATTTTTTTGCATGCTTCGCGAAATTCTGAATATGTTTCCGGAATTTTATCTACTCCCGCTGCGCTAAGCACATCTTTATTATAGAAAAACAGGCACTGGATTGTAGGCATAAGCTCCGTAATCGTATACCACTGATTTCCTTTATGTGTTACACCTTCACTGAACGATTTCGGATCGAACTTTTCCGCAAAATTATCCATTACATAATCATTAATCGGCTGAAACCAATCCTCCTGAAGCGCTGTATCCAAAGTCATTCCCACCGGAATCGGGAAAAGATCAGGACCATCTCCAGATTTAATCATAGTCACAATCGTATTCTTGAATTGATCTACCGTCAACTGTGTATACTCAATATTGATATCTGGATGAACTTCCATATACTTTTTATGAAATTCTTTTCTCTGCGGAGCAGATCCGTCACTCCAATCCACAATGCGAATCGTAACTTTTCCATCCGTATTCTGATCCGCTGAAACTACCTTATCACCTACTTCTCCTGCCGTCCCCGAATTACGCACTGATGATTTTTCTTTCTTCTCATCCGTCTGAATTGCAGGCATTGCACAGCCTGTAGTGACCGCTACTGCCAAAAGTGCTGTTAAAGCGCATTGCCCCCATCTCTTCTTCATGTCCTACTCCTTTCACACTTTGTTAGTGTTTTATATATTTTTACTACTATTTTCTGCCTAAATATCTAAAATTCTTCTTTTGTCAACTCTTTACTGCACCTGCAATTCCTTCCACGAAATGGCGTTGAAGGATGATGAACAGAATGATAACAGGAATAACCGCAATCGTACCGCCCGCTGCAATTCCAGTCCAATCTACAGTATTTTCGCCTTTAAATGCATAAAGTCCAACCGCCAGTGTTCTCGAAGCAGGATTGTTTAAAGTCAATACCAACGGAAGCATAAATGCATTCCAAGTCCAAATCGTCTCCATAATTACTACAGTCGTTGCAATCGGTTTGCACAAAGGCATCATAATATTAAAGAAAATTCTGAAGAAACTGCATCCATCAATTTTAGCTGCTTCTTCCAATTCCATTGGAATAGAGGCAAAAAAGCTTGTAAACAGCATTAAGAAAATCACATGCGCTCCACCGGCCTGTGCAAGAACCAAACCTGTTTTGGTTCCCGTCAGATGCATACCCTTTACCACTTCATATGTGGGAATAATGGTACTGACCAACGGGATTGCAATGCTGCCCACAAAAATTCCCATCATCAAGTTTCTTCCCACAAATTTATAACGCCCCATTGCATAACCGGCAAGCATCGTAATAATCAGAACCAACACTACAGCAAAGCACGTCACAACTACCGTATTCAAAAAATAACTGCCAAAATTAGCTTTTACCCAAATACGTTTAATATTATCCAATGTCGGAGCTTGTGGAATCAAGCCTAAACGATTATTAAAAAACTCGTTCTGACTCTTAAATGATGCGGAAATCATCCAAAGAAACGGATAGACCCAAATCAACCCGATTGCCAGCAATACCAAATGGTTTATTCCTTTTTTTACCCAACTCATAACCTCTCCTTATCATCAATTTTTCTTATCTAGATGTACTTTGACTCCATTCAAAATCACACCCACAACAATTACCACTGCTCCGAAGAAAAGTGCTGCAGCGCTGGCATATCCCAGCCTTGGCATCCCGATTTCACTTGAAAATGCAGAGCGATAAACATAAGTTGCAATTACATCCGTTGCATAATAAGGTCCACCTTCTGTCATTGTTTTTACAATATCGAAAACCTTCAAAGAATTGACTACACATAAAGTTGCTATCACTCCCCCTACCGGAGCAATCAAAGGAAGGACAATATGAATAAACATCTGTACCCGATTTGCTCCATCTACTGTCGCCGCTTCATATACATCCTTTGAAATACCTTGCAGCCTGCAAGCCAATAAATCATGTATGTTCCGCAATCTTTCCAAAGCGAAATCAGCACTAACGACGGCATTGCCCAAGCAGCATTTCCAAGAAAATTAATTGGTTTCCTCAAAAGATGAAAGCTCATTAAAATGTGATTAACCGGTCCCTGCACTCCCATAATAAAAATCATGATAATACCAACCACAGATGCCGTAGTAACAACAGGAATAAAATACATGGTACGGTAAACTCCACGACCCTTTAATTTCTCATCGTTAAGCAAATAAGCAAGAATAAGCGATACGCCAATTCCAACGGAACAATCATAACTGTATATTTAATACTATTTAAAAAAGCATTCCAAAACAGCTTATCTGTAAGCAATTCCTTATAATTTGACAACCCCACAAATCGTGCTGTCCGTGTTAATCCCGACCAGTCAAGCAACGAATACACAATACTGCAGACAATCGGATAACCCTGAAATAGAATATAAAAGATAACCGCCGCAGCCATAAAAAGCCAGCACCACGCATTTAACACTAACTTATCTTTTCTTTTTCTCTTCTGAACTCTTAATTCAAGCTCTATTGTGTTCGATTCCATAATCCCCCGTCTCCCTTCCCTATAACTTCTTTTTCCTGGTTGCGGATTCCATCGGAAGTCCCGTATCATAATCCAATTGCCGAGTCATATTCTTCATTCTCTCTCTGTCTTGTATACCCCTCATTATCCCAGTCTGGTACAAAATCTTTCCTCCATGGCCGCATGCGCCACTGATAACCCCTGTATAAATCTCTGGTGTTATTCATATGTTCAATCAATCTTTCATGCATGGCATTTCTGGCCTCTGCATAATTTTCATCGTTAATCAGGTTATTCATCTCATATTTATCTTTTTCCAAGTCATAGAACTCATCACTGTCCAGCAGATGAATCACCAGCTTATATCGTTTGGATATTGCTGCTCTCATAATCTGCAGCCCGCCGAACCCATCATGGTCAATCTCATATCTGGTAAACTCTGTATATACCACATCATTGATTTCTTTGGATGTATCATAAATCTGCGGAAGCATGCTTTTACCTTCCAGCAGCTTTGGAATAGGAAGTCCAAAATAATCCATTATGGTCGGAACAATATCAATATGGGATGCCATTGCATCTTCCACGCACCCACTTGCACCCCCCTTGATGATTAACGGGATGTTTGCTACTTCTTTGTACGCTGCCGCATTTTTTGAGAACAATCTATGTGCCCCAAGCATATCTCCATGGTCAGATGTAAAGATTACCATTGCATCCGGCGCTACCTCTTTAATCTTATCGAGTACCCGTCCAATCTCATAATCCACAAAAGAATTACAGCCCAGGAATAAAGACAGGCCATCAGAAGACTTATTAATCTCGTCTTTTGCGGCATGCAGTTTTTTTCCTGCCCAAAGACGCTGCATAAATGGTTTCTTAGAAAGGTCATCCTGAAAATTCGGACAATCATCAAACTTAAATCCATCATACATGTGATTAAACGGAGCCGGGCAGAGGGATGGACCATGAGGCTCATCATAGGACACACTCAGAAAGAAGTCTTATCTTTATATGTCTCCAGATATTTAATTGCACGCTCTGAGCACCGATATGCGTAAGTAAACTTTTCTGAAAAGTCTATTTTATATGATTCTTTCGGATCTCTGGATTTTACTTTATCTTCATCACTCAACTCATCTAAATATGTTTCATGTCATACCAGTAGTCTGGATTCCAACCTTCCGGGCAATGTCCGTTTCCAAAATAATCCGAACCGTCCAGATGCCATTTCCCAATATAGCCACATTCAATATTATTATCACTAAGTCTCTGACCTATCGTCTTTATATTATCTCCCATAGCGATACTATTGGTTACCATGCCGTTTGTATGCGGAAACGTCCCTGTAAAGATTGCACTTCTGGCCGGGCCGCATACCGGCTGACAGGTATATGCATTCTCGTAACGGATTCCCTCTTCAGCCAAACGGTCCAAATTCGGTGTATTCATCTTTGGATTACCATAACAGCCAACCATATCTTTCCTGGTTGTGTCTGTCATCAAAAAAATACATTGTCTTTTCACTTGCCGCCTCCTCTGTTAATTAAGTTTATCATGAATGATTCTGCTTATTTACGACACCAGTATAGTGCGTATAGAGCCGTATTCCCATATCTAATCATAAGTTTTACATAGACAATTCTGTTTTTATCTGTTATATTTTTTAGCAGAAGAGATTTATTATAAGGAAGAAGGAAGTATTATGATAAATGTTTCAGGTCACCTAAGAAACGAAAGACGCACAACCGGCTTCGCAGACTACTCTAGTCCACTGTCTATCAACTGTTGTGGAATGCAGATTTTCAAAACAAAAGATTACTCTCAGAACCGTTCCGCAGGCAGAGTCGATTATCAGCTCATATATATCCACAAGGGGGCCGGACACTATTATCTAAATAAGGAATGGAAAGCATTGGGGGCTGGAAATATTCTTCTCTTTCAACCGCAAGAACCCCAAACCTATTCCTATTTCGCCAAAGACCATCCCGAAATTTACTGGATTCATTTCACCGGCTATGACTGTAAGAATATCATTAAGAAGTATAACCTCCATAACTTTTATATTGGAGAACATCCCCTGTTAAAAACCCTTTTTCAAGAGACTATCATGGAATTACAACTGAAAAAGACATTTTGGGAAGATGTTGTTTTAAGCAATTTTCTTCAAATACTTGCTATCATAGCCCGGGCACATCAACAGATTCTTTCTCCTTTAGGAAATGACTTTTCTATCGACTGCCTCGTTATGCAGCTTAATCAAAAGTACAAAGAAAACTGGAATGTACAATTAATGGCTCAATACTGCAAATTAAGTGTGGGATATTTTTCTCACATATTTAAAAAACGTATGGGAGTCGCACCTATGCGTTATCTGACTGAACTTCGAGTCAACAAAGCAAAAGAACTCATAGCTACCAATACAATGAACTTGTCCACCATTGCCCCCTTAGTAGGTTACTCTGATCCTCTTTATTTCAGCCGGGTATTTAAAAAGACTACCGGAATTCCTCCAACAGAATTCCAGCAGTCCTTGCTTGCTTCCAATACCCCTGAGTGGTGGCCCGATAGATAATTGGGTCACTATTTTTTTACTATTGTACATTCCAAACCGCTAAGGGATGGTTCCCCATCCTGCTACATATAGCTGGCTACTCCTTGTGTCTGCAGAAAATAGTCTATTAACTAATCTAAATGAGCCCCATACTGTACTTACTGGAGGAATGAAAAATGGTTTTCAGCAGCCTTGTTTTCCTATTTCACTTTCTGCCCTGTTTTTACTGCTGTACTATATATGTCCGGCAAAATGGAAAACGCCGTTCTGTTTGCCGGCAGCCTTATATTCTACATCTACGGCGTAAAAAATGAGCCTAGTACTTTTTCTTATTTCTGCTGTCCGTCCTGGTAAATTACCATATCGGCCTCCTGCTGGGACGGCGCAGATGGCCTGAACGCCGGAAAAAATGGCTGATACTCGGAATCTGCTATAACCTGTTCTGGTTGTTCCTATTTAAATATTCCGGCTTTTTTGCAGGAAATCTAAATTGGATCCTCCAAAAAATAGGGATTGGATTTTCCATCCGGATTCCGGAGCTTCCACTGCCTGTCGGAATCAGCTTTTACACCTTTCAAGCCATCTCCTACCTCGCTGATGTTTACAGAAAAGAAGCCTTTCACGAAACTTCCCTTATCAACTACGGCATGTATATCACCATGTTTCCACAGCTAATTGCTGGTCCTATCGTCACTTACGCTTCCGTACGTAAGCAAATCCACCGGCGTAGCCATAACCTGAAAAATGCTGAAAACGGCTTGCGGGAATTTACGATTGGCCTGGGGCTCAAAGTTCTTCTAGCCAACCAGGTTGGGCGACTGTGGAGCCAGGTAGGCGCCATTGGCTATGAGAGTATTTCCACTCCCCTTGCCTGGCCGCGTTCAGCTTTCAGATTTACTTTGATTCTTATGGCTACTCCCTGATGGCAAAGGGACTTGGACAATTGATGGAATTTTCTCTGCCGGATAATTTCAACTATCCGTATCTGTCCCTGTCCATGACCGAATTCTGGCGTAGATAGCACATGACCCTGGGCGGTTGGTTCCGGGACTACATCTACATCCCGCTGGGAGGCAGTCGCTGCGGCAAAGCCGCAACGATTCGCAATATGCTAGTGGTCTGGCTGCAGACCGGATTCTGGCACGGGGCAAGCTGGAATTTTATTCTATGGGGAAGTGTCATTTTCCTGCTCATGTTCATCGAGAAGATGGGACTGAAACATCTACTAGACGGCTGTCCCCTAATCGGCCATCTCTATATGATGATGGTCATCCCACTGACCTGGCTGAGCTTTGCAGTGACGGATCTGGTGCAGATGAAAATTTATTTTCTGCGCCTGTTCCCCTTTCTCGCTCCTGAAAAACAGTCTCTTTATTTTGCGGGAGATTTCCTGAAATATGGCCGGATTTACGCGCTGTCCTTGACTCTCAGCCTAATCTTTATGACACAGCTGCCTCGTAAACTCTACAAACAGTGGAAGCGCTCCTTTCTGACTGCGGTAATCCTACTAGCCGTTTTCTGGCTCTGCGTTTACCTTATGAAAATGGGCGCGGACGATCCGTTTTTGTACTTCCGATTTTAAATTAGGAGCTTACGACTATGAAGAAATACTGGTATACCTCACTTCTGGCCTTCAGCTTCTTATCTCAGCCATCGCGTCTACGTTGCCCGCCTCAGTTTACGGCATTGTTACTTCTGTCTTCGTCCGGGTATGCAGCAATGGTCAGGAAACGACTGAAAACATCGACGCAGAGCTTCTGCCGGAAAATATGACCGCCCGGAAACAAGCCAAGCTGAAAATAAACGTCCGCAGGATCCGGCCATCCACGGTACTGCTCCTGTGGTTCCAAAACATTCTGCTCATAAAAACGATTCCTCAGAAAGCGTTTCCATGGAGCTTCCTCTTCCGACAGCATAGACGCCACACCGGGACCAGCAACTTCTGCACCGCAAACTCCCGCTGCTACCTCCGTGGGGCCCGGCTATATCCCCCCAAACCCTGACTTCACCGGCGTCCTGTTCATCGGCGACTCCAGGACTGTGGGGCTTTCCGAATATGGCGATTTAGGAAAAGCCGAGATTTTTACCAACTCCGGGATGAGTGTGTTCAACCTGTTTGAATCTACCGTAAGGACCAAAAGCGGCAAAAAACAGGATCTGGAAGAAGTCCTTTTCCAACAGCAATACCACACCATATATCTGATGCTGGGCATCAACGAACTGGGCTACGATTACAGCAGTATTATCCGGAAATACCAGTCTGTCGTGGACACCATCAAAACCCGTCAGCCGAACGCTGTGATTGTGCTGGGAGCCAACCTCCACGTGACTGCCCAAAAGTCCTCCTCCAGCAGTACCTATACCAATGAAAAAATTAACCAGATAAACAGTGGCATCAGAGCTATCGCAGAAAACAGCGATTGCTGCTATATTGATGTCAACAGCATTTTCGATGATGAAAACGGCGCTCTGAAGACCAGCTATTCCACCGATGGCTCCCACGTGCTCGGAAAGTATTACTCTGTCTGGACAGACTGGCTAAAAGGGGAGTCCCCGGATGCCTAAACCTGTTTACCAAAAAGAAAATCTTATGCTGCACTGTAGAAAGCAGAAAAATACAAGGAGGTGTACCATAAAACTTGTAACAACATTCTCCAAACAAGTTTTCTCCTATGAAAGCCGTTTCTGCCCTTCCTGTAGGAACATATACAACCTAAAATGGGCGTTTCGTATGTCCTATAAACTGTTTTCCCCTGATATTACCATCAAATATATCAGCAGATACCTGGAAAGACTATCCTTGCCATTTCTAGGATTGATGCCTATAATGGAGATACTGTAACCTTCTATTCAATACTTTGAATCCAGCACTCTCAGACACTCGGAGTGCGACACTTTTAACTTTTAAAGGACAGGGTTAAAAAGAGTTGCATACATAGAAAAAGCTCCCCATGGAGCCATAAGTAGAATTTTCCTCGATTGTTGGGGCAGCAGAATGTGAATGCTTTCCCCGCGGAAATGACCTTTACTTTTTCTACCAAGTAACCGGAATTGCTGGAATTTCACCCATTTCTATGGTATTCTGAAAAGGTGAATCCCTGATACAAGGAAATCTGGTGCTGGTTACTGTCGGTTCGGCGGAACATCCCATGCTGCCGGAACACTATATTGAATGGTACTACAGACCAAACAGGTAAATCAGCATATGAAGGAGGGAAGACTTCTTTAAGCCTTCCTCCTTAGACTGTAGACACTAAACTACAGTGTCTCCTTCCTTAACTGCATACAGTCCCTCTGGCTTATCGCTTCAAAACTAAGTGCATACTCCACTCCATCCTTATCAGTAACAACAAACATAAAATCCTTAATAACGCTGATTTTTCCTGTTATTGCAGATTCTTCCTCTGTCGTGATATCATTTTCAGATGATGGAACATCATATATATCATCCATTTTCTGAGAATTAACCATCTGTGAGGGTTCTATAGAAGGGGCTGCTCTTTCCTGCCCAGAACACCCTGTAGCCAACATTAAAAGTGGCGGCTTTTAAATATGCTCCAAATTGTGGTCCAATTACTCTCGCTGCGTGCTCATCTATGACTGTTGGCTCCTGGTAGTACAAATCTTCTACTTACATACCTTCATAGTTAGAGCAATGTTCTTCAGAACCTTCGCGATTTTCTTGTTTTGGTTTAGTCGCTGTCAACACCTTTATTTTCATTTCCTGATGTTTTTCACTGTTAAGTAAGTAGTATCAAAAAAATGTCCTTTGGCAGTTTCGGAAACTCTTTGCGGTAGAAAATCAATCATATAATATGGCTTTTTAAGTATGTCATCATTCTTTTTGAACATATCCTGCATTTATTTATCTCCTAAAGTTCCGATTTGTTTCTATATATAACATATTCTCACATAACTTACACAAGAAATACTGGACACGGCCCAACCATGACTTTTTCCATATCTGCCACTGCTTCCTCCTCCTCTTTCGGCCCTGCCCCTATCAAAATAGACCAGCACTTAAAAGGCCATATTCTTTTGTAACTTTTATCACCAGCAAATAGTTACCTTTACCAGATATCACTGAGATGGAAATAAAGCTCAAAATTATCCTTGATGTATGCTCTCCTCTCTGTATCTATCAAGGAACATCTATCCCTTGACCGCCCCCATAGTAATCCCTTGGGTGAAATACTTCTGGAAGCAAAGGAACACAATAATGATAGGAACAGAAGCCAGGGCAGCTCCTGCCATAATAAGTCCAAAGTCATTGGACATCTCGCTCAGCTTGCTGGCAATACCCAGGGCAATGGTCTTGGACTCATTCTGGGTCAGCATGACCAGCTGCAGAGGATATTCATTCCAGGAATTGATAAAGGTAAAGATTGCCAAGCGCCGAATCCCGGTCTGATAATGGGGAACGCCACATTAATAAAGGTTGTCAGTTCACCGGCGCCGTCAATGCGGGCAGCTTCCAGCAGGGAAACAGGAATATTCTCAGAAAACTGTTTCATCATGAACACGCCAAAGGGCCAGCCCACCACGGGACAGATCACTGCGAACATGGAGCCCCACACAGAGTGGATCAATCCCAGATCCGACATTTCCTTCATCAACGGAATAAGGATAACCTGTTTGGGAAGCGCCATGGCGCACACGAAAAGGCTGAATATCAGTCTTTTGCCCCAGAAGCGTTTCTTTGCCAGGACATAGCCTGCCAGGGATGCGGTAATACAGGTAAGTATCATGGCTGTTGCGAGATAAACACGCTGTTGAACAGCCACCGGATCGCCATGGGCATGCCTATGCCAAACAGCTCTGTCTTGCTCTTAAACAGCCTGGCAAAGTTGTCCCAGGAAACAGTGGTGGGAATCCATTTGACCATCTCACCCGACTTGATGATGATATCGCTCTTTTCCTTTACAGATCCGGTGACGATCCAATAAAGGGGAAAGAGGAAAAACACAGCCAGGAACGCAAGATGATAACCGTGACCACATAATAAGGAGATACTATTTTCTTTTTGCCTGTCATATGTTTTGTCCTCCTATTCTGTTGTTCCGCCGTTCATGACCTTAAACTGCAGGGCACTGAACAGAGCGATCACGATTGCCAGGATGACACCCATTGCATCGGCATAGCCAAATTCCTTGGTTGTCTTGAACGCAATCTCATATAATAGGTACATAACCGTGCTGGTGCTGTAATTAGGCCCGCCGGAGGTCAGCAGCTGAATCAGGGCAAAGCACTGAAAGCTGTTGATGGTAGTGATGACAGCCACATACAGCGTGGTGGGCATGATGGATGGCCACTTGATGCGCCAGAATACCTGGAAGCTGTTGGCGCCGTCAACTTTGGCAGCCTCCTCCAGGGAACTGTCCACATTGCCCAGGGCAGCTACATATAGGACAATGGGCTGGCCAATGGAGGTAGTGAACAGGATCAGGATGATACACCACAAAGCCATGGATTCGCTGGCGGTCCAGGGAAGAGGCTGGCCCCCAAAGCTCCTGATCACATAATTGAGAAGACCGTCATATTTGTCAAACATCCACTTCCAGACCACAACAACCGCTACTGAACCGGTGACTACCGGCAGGTAAAAGACGCAGCGGAAAAATGAACGGATACCGGAACGCATTCTGTAGATAGAGGATCCTACCCATAGGGAGAATGCAGTGAGGCGGGAACTGAGACTGCACGATGATCACGGTGTTGACAGCCGATTTCAGGAATATCTTATCCTTAAAAAGACGGATGTAATTCTCTAAACCCACGAACGTTCCTTTGGGATCCGCAAAGCTGGCATTGGTAAAGCTGGTAATAACACCCATTGTCATAGGAGTGATGACAAATCCCACAAAGAAACACAACGCCGGAAGCAGGAACAGATATGAGACCATGGTCTCCCTGCGCTGAAGGACCATACTGCGCGCCGGCGCCTTTTCCTTCCCGGGCCTTCTTTCCTTTTGCTTGGAAACAGTTGTTTTTTCCATATTCTCTCATTCCTCTCTAAAGATTGGTTCAAAATCTCCGTTCTGAACAGATGCAAGAAACATCCCATCCAAACATGCTCTGAAAGCAGATTCCCTCCCCCCGCACCCGGCAGAGGAAGGGAGTCCATGGTATATTTCAGTTAGTTGCTGTTTGCAGATGCGTTAAACTCATCTGCTGCTGCCTGTGGGTCGGTACCGTTAAATACCTGCTGCAGCATGTTGAACCACAGAGGACGCATAGCGGCAAATCCGGCGCGTGTGTTGTAATACGGGCCATAGTACTGGCTCCAGGAAGCCAGCATAGCTTTGTGCTCGTCTCCGGGATATAAATCTCCAAAGGAGGTGCGGACCGGGAATGCATTGGTCTTAACCACGCTCTTTGGTCCCCATTCAGGATCATCACAGATAAATTTAATAAACTCTTTGGCTGCGGCTGCACGGGCATCTGATTTATTGTCAAATACACAGAAACCGTTTACCAGGTATTCCAGAGAAGGCTTGCCGTCCTCGGACGGGAATGGCACTGCGATCTGGGTATAATCTTCAGACGCGTAGGTAATCTCTGCGGATGTGCCAAAGCAGAAGGTCATGGCGCAGGTCTCCTGCTGGAACTTCTGCAGTTCATCGGCGGCTGCCATATCAAATCCAGCGTCAATGGACTTGTTATCGTACATTTCCTTTAAAAGGGCAAGGGCCTTAACGCCGTTTGCGTCAATGTTCCACTTTCCGTCAGAACCTACGATGGAAGAACCGTATAAGTTGTTCACCAACGCACGGGTACCCTGGTCGCCGCCCTGTCCGCCGCAGTATACAATACCCGGAACCTGAGTGGGAGCTGCATCCCGAAGGCTTCACACATCTTAACAAAGTTTCCGTTGTCCAGGTACGGTCGCCTTCCAGGTTCACGTACTGAAGCGCATCTGCCTTCTCCAGCGCTTCCTTGTTTAGACCCATATAGAATGGGGAGGAAGAAATCGGATACATCCAGGCTGTGCCGTCCGCGCCACGCAGGTTTCCACAAGTGACTGGCTGGTAAGGTCGCTCTTAAGGTCACCCAGCATGTCATCCAAGGAAACCAGGTATCCTGCCTCGCCAAACTCAATGATACGGCTGGGGCATCAAAAAGGATATCGGGCGCAGTGTCTGAGGTAAGGGCTGCTGTCAGTTTATCCGGTCCGGATGTAAAGTCCAAGTATTCAACCTTAACTTTTATGTCGGAATGAGAGGTGTTAAATGCGTCAACCACCTCCTGCTCATAACCAGTGTCTACACCAAATGTAGGGAATGCCCACCAGGTAATCTCCGTCACTGCTGCGCTAGATTCTTCTGTCGATTCCATAGCTGACTCTGTCACAGTAGTCTCTGCCGTTTTTCTCCACTACAACCAGACAGTACTCCAACCGCTAATGCTGTTGCTAAACCAAGAGCTAAATTTTTTTTCATGACTTCTCCTCCTTGAAAATATTATATATCAGGTAATCGCGAGACTCGGAATACCATAAATTCTCCGCCTTTTGGAACCGTCTTTCTATCTCTCCCCCTTGCCAATCCTTGAATTTACATATTCTCTCTTTACAAAATTTTTGCTCCATATATTCAAGCCAAGTTTTTCTATACAACATGCACAAACCTCAATCAGGTCAGCCTCGCAATATCCTAAATATATTATATATTTA
>ENA-OQCK01000564-OQCK01000564.1-human-gut-metagenome-genome-assembly--contig:-NODE-564-length-18993-cov-3.913336_pt1 | contig 18993 bp, 18 predicted proteins | sample MGYA00242498_ERZ504578 | MGnify/ENA primary metagenome ERZ504578 (study PRJEB26092, sample SAMD00036229) | human gut metagenome | host: Homo sapiens | study: EMG produced TPA metagenomics assembly of...
AGTTCCGCGAAAACTTTGGTAATTTCGTACATTGGTATGCAGACTCAAGAGGTTGATATTAAGCCGAATATAAAAGTATTCATGCGTTCCGATTCTGAGATGCTTGATGAGGTAATGGTGGTAGCTTACGGTACAGCAAAGAAGTCTGCTTTTACAGGTTCAGCCTCTGTGATCAAGTCTGAGACATTGGAGAAACGTCAGGTCTCCAACTTATCGAATGCACTTTCCGGTACTGTATCTGGTGTGCAGACACAAAGTACAAATGGCCAGCCGGGTACGAGTGCGACAGTTCGTATTCGCGGTATCGGTTCTATGTATGCCAGCAACAATCCTCTGTATGTAGTGGATGGTATTCCTTATGAAGAGATATCTCCGCTGTCAATTCACAAGATATTGAATCAATGACCGTATTGAAAGATGCCGCAGCTGCTGCCTTGTATGGTGCACGTGGTGCAAACGGTGTTATTTTGGTTACTACAAAGAAAGGTAAGAGCGGTGATACGCAGATTTCTTTAGACGCCCGTTGGGGAGTCAACTCCCGCTTAGTGAAAAACTATGATGTATTGCAGAATGCAAATACCTATATGGAGACTGCATATTCTGCTTTGTATAACGGATACCTATATAATAGCGGATATACAGCAGAACGGGCTTATCAATTGGCCAATGCAGACTTGTTTCCAAAGCTGGGCTACCAAGTTTATACCATACCTGATGGACAATATCTTATTGGCCGGAACGGCAAGTTGAACCCTTATGCAACTCTGGGATATAGTGACGGTGACTATTATTATACACCGGATAACTGGTCTGATGAGATGTTCCAAAGTAATTTGCGCCAAGAGTATAATCTTAGTGTTTCTGGTGGTTCGGACAAATTAAGCTACTATCTGTCTGCCAGTTATTTGAATGATGAAGGTATTATTGAAAATTCAGGTTTCGAACGTATCTCCACTCGTATGAACGTGGATTATCAGGCTAAAAAGTGGTTGAAGCTCGGAGTTAATCTTAGCTATTCAAATGTAACAAGCCGTTCACCGGGCGATCAGGATACCGATGCTGCTACTTCTTCCGGTAATGCGTTCTTTGTTGGTAACTTTATCGCACCAATCTATCCGATGTATGTACGGAATGCAGACGGCAGTTTCCAATATAATGCCAATACTGGCTATCATGTATATGACTATGGTGATGGTTCAAGTACAAACTTCACCCGTAATTTTATGAGCATGTCCAATCCTATGAGCGGTTTCCTTTATGATACTGAAAAATATCTGATGGATATTCTGAATGGGAAATGGTATGCAAAGATTGATATCATTGACGGTTTGTCATTGACAGCTTCTTTGGGCTTGCATATTGACAACACACGCCAGCATAGTGTGGGTAACAAGTATTATGGTCAGTCGGCTTCCTATGGCGGTTCTGTTATGCAATACTCCTCACGCGTTTATTCGCTTGACCAACAATATCTGTTGAATTACAAAAAGACATTCGGCAACCATAACTTGGATATTCTTGCCGGCTATGAAAGTATGGACTTCAACACGGAAAGTCACTATATTTTAGGATATAACATGTATAGTGACAAGAACTGGACTGCATCTAATGTTATCGACCGCAAGAATGGTTCTGGCAGTTACAATGAATATGCCACAATCGGTATCATTACACGTGCCAGCTACGATTTCAATGAAAAATATTATGGTAGTGTTTCTTATCGTCGTGATGCTTCTTCACGCTTCCATCCGGATAACCGTTGGGGTAACTTCTGGAGTGTGAGTGCAGCATGGGATATGGCAAAAGAAAACTTTATCAGTCAATACGATTGGATCAACATGCTGAAGCTGAAGGCTTCTTTCGGTCAGCAGGGTAATGACAACCTCTATTATAAGGGATATACAAACTACTATCCGTATCTGGATCAGTTCACGGTTAGCGGGTCTGACGGTGTATTCTCTGATGGTGTGCTCTACTACAAGGGGAGCAAAGATATCACTTGGGAAACATCCAATTCATTCAATGTAGGTGTGGATTTCGCTCTTTTGGGAGGACGTATTGACGGTACAATCGAATACTTCAACCGCCAGACTAAGGATATGTTGTATTATAAACCGGTAGCGATGTCTAACGGTTATACCCAACTTCCTATGAATATCGGTTCGGTACGCAACTCCGGTGTGGAAATTGAATTGAACTATACTCCTATTGAAACTAATGATTTAAAGTGGGTGATCAATTGGAATGGAACATTGATGAAAAATAAGATTCTTGAGCTGCATCCGGATTTGAAAGGAGAGATGATTGATGGTTCCTATATTTATCGTGAAGGTGAATCTTTGTACCAGATGTATTTGACTAAATATGCAGGGGTAGATCCTGATTCCGGCGAAGCTCTGTATTGGGCAAAGGACGAAAACGGTGTAGAGTATAAGGATAAAGATTGGTCTGCTGCCTACAATTCCAATAGACAAGCTTCCGGTGACCTGTTGCCTACTATCTATGGCGGTGTCGGTACAACATTGGAGTTCCGTGGCTTTGATTTCTCCATCCAGTGTGCTTATCAGTTGGGTGGTACGATTTATGATAGTGGCTATCAAGCTTTCATGCATGGCGGTGACTCCCACTACATGGGATATAACTGGCACAAGGATATCTTGAATGCATGGACACCAGAGAATAGAAATACCAATATTCCGCGTGTAGATGCCATTGATAAATACACCAACTCTTCATCAGCCGTTGGTTGACAAGTTCTGATTATTTCTCTATCAATAACATCACCCTGGGCTATACTTTACCTAAGAGATGGTTGAGAAGTCTGGGTATCGGAAGCTTGCGTATTTACGGTGCGGCTGACAATGTGGCTCTTTTCTCTGCCCGTAAAGGCTTGATCCACGTATGAGCTACACAACAGCTTCTACAGATAGATATACGCCTATACGTACTATTTCCGGCGGTTTGAAAGTAACATTCTGATAATAGTTCAATAATAAAATACAGAAAAAATATGAAGAAATTATATAAGATAACACCGTATGTTATGCTCGGTTTGATGGTAGCTGGATGTACAGATCTGGATACAGAACCGCTGAGTTCGACTATTACATCTGACCAAAAGGAAGAAGTTGTTGAATCTGATCCTTCCAGATTGGAAGCCAGCGTAGCAGCTGTGGCTGCAAATTTCACCCAATATGCCAAAATCTACACAGAAGATGACAATGTGCATAGTGATATAGGTTATCCGACCATTATGCTGGCCACGGAATCAAGAGGTACGGACATGGTGGCAGATATTACTGGTTATAACTGGTATTCCAATTCAGCGATTACAGTGACTGCTTGAATACAAGTACAGCTACCATTGAATTCTGGGGTACATTGTACAATCAGATTTTTACAGCCAATAACGTAATCGGTACTGTAGATAACGAAACTGAAGATCCTACGTTACAATATTATCTGGCGCAGGCATTAGCTGTCCGTGCTTTTGACTATTTTACGTTGATACAGTTGTATCAGTTCAATTACAAAGGACATGAGAGCGCTATGGGTATGCCTTTGATTACAGAGCAGAATGCAACAGAAGTTGCAGCCAATGCTGCGCCCGTTCTACTGTGCAAGAAACTTATGATTTTATCTTGGCAGACCTGAATAAAGCTATTGAGCTGCTGACAGCCACTACAAAAGAACGTGATGACAAGCGCTATGTCAGCTTGGATGTCGCTTACGGTATCCGTGCCCGTGTCTATCTGGCAATGCACAACTATGCGGAAGCTTTAAAGGATGCGGAAGCCGCACTGGCCAAAACTACTGCCACTCCATACTCCCGTGCTGATGTAAGCAAGCTTCATTCATTAATATCGAAGACAATTCATGGATGTGGGGTATCTTGATTACAGAACAGGACCGTGTAAGTACAACCGGTATTTGTAATTTCCCTTCACATATGGGCTCTTTGAATTATGGTTATGCTTCTGTAGGTGGATGGCGTAGAATCAGTCCGAAACTCTATAATGAGATTCCTGCCAGTGATGTCCGCAAGGATGGTTCCTGAACGGTGAAGGTGTATCTGCCAATTTGCCTGCTGCAGCCCAAACATATATTACCGGGAAAAAGGCACCTGCCTATACACAAGTAAAGTATGGGGTGCTGAATGACCAATGGGGAACTGACAACAATGCTACGGATATAATATTGATGCGTGTTGAGGAAATGTATCTTATCAAGGCTGAGGCACAAGCTATGAGTGGTAATGTTAGTGGCGGTGTATCTACTTAACTCGTTTGTTACTGCATATCGTGACCCGTCTTATCAGTGTACAGCCACTACACCGGAAGCTGTGCAGGAAGCTGTTTGGCAACAACGTCGTCTTGAATTCTGGGGAGAAGGTATGGCATATTTTGATATTATGCGTCTGAACAAGGGAGTCAACCGTTTAGGCTGCGGCTTCCCGACTACTGCCGTATTTAATATTACAGCAGGTGATCCGGTTCAGATTTACAGTATTCCTAATAAGGAAGTACAATATAACCCATTATTGGAGAACAATCCGCTGGTTTCGGCACCTACACCAATACCTGATGTAGAATAATGTATATGTTAACTATTAAAAATATGGAATATGAAATATATAAATAAGATACTTAGTCTGTTTGTCATCGCACTGATAGCTACCTCTTGCGATCCTGATGCAGAAAGTTATACTCCGGGTGAACTGGAAGACGGTAATCAAGGCATCTGCTTTGTGGGCAATTACACCCAAACAGTGGAAGTTGAGCCGGGAATAACCTCTTTTGATTTAACTTTGACACGCTCCTTGACAGATGCTGCCGGTACGGTTGATGTTACTGTGATAAATAATGAAGAGAATATATTTGTATGCCCTTCCACTGTATCATTTGCTGCTGGAGAGAAAACAGCCAAGTTGACAGTTGAAACACCGTCAGCTGCCGAGGGTATCACTTATAATCTACAACTGGCTTTGAGTGGTAATGATGTCAGCAACTATTCTTCCGGATACCATGAAATATCAGTAAATTTTGCTATCTTGAAGTGGGAATCTATCGGTACCGGATACTATTTGGACGGTACAGTTGCTAATTTCTTTGGCGTAGATCCGTCTGTTCCGATGGCTGTGGAAATTGAAAAAACTACAACTGCTACCAGTACACGTTTCCGTTTTGACAGTCCGTTTGCCAAAGTTGCGACTGCACAAGATGAGGTTGGCGGTTTCAACGGTTATCCCTTTAATGAAGAGGCTGATGTAGTTCCAGGTGAATATACTTTCGTAATTGATGTGACTAAAGAAGGTGCTTCTTTGAAACCGGTTCAATATGGTATGGATTGGGGATATGGTATGTTCAGCGGTGGTTCTGTATATGGCAACCTATCTACTAATATAAATTCTTATCCTTTGGGAGTTTATAATGAAAAGGCCGGTAGTATTACCTTCCCAGCCAATTCGTTGTACGTAAGTATGGCTGACTATCAAGACGGTGGTGCATATCCTTGTACCAACCCGTCTTATCTCTACTTGAGTGCGGAAGCATACCTTAACTCTTTGGAGACAGAGTAATTTGAAAATTAAAAAAATTACATAAGAAAAGCCGGTTCACACAAAGGGCCGGCTTTTTACTTTAAATATTGATTCGTAGAGATTGAATCGTTAATTTACAGTTTTTCTTTATCCTCTGCCAACAAAAAGTTTCGCAGTGAAATCTGTTTAATTCCTTTGTAATTTCCCCCGCTTTGCATTTCATCCATTGTTACCACATATTTAGGGTAATTGTCTGCTATTTCCAAAAGATTGCCAAATTCTCGCCTAACAGTTGCATCGTCGGGAAGCATATACGCTACTTGAATATAGATTTTATGGTCGTCTTTGGAAGCAATGAAATCAATTTCTTTATTACCACTCTTTCCGACATATACTTCATATCCATATCTTAACAAATCAATGCATACTACATTTTCCATTAACTTGTTGATGTCTTTTCGAAAATCGAAATGCTGTATGGAATTATGTAATCCTAAATCTTCAAAATAATATTTCTCACCAATCTCAAAGATTTTCATCCCTTGGATTTCAGCTCGTTGAATTTTGTAAATAAAGAAACTATTGCACAGTGCCTTTAGATAGTTCAGAATTGTCTGCGTAGGAATGTTGACGTGTTGCGACTTTAAATATTTACTAATATTCTGGGCAGAAAAAAGAGAACCGGTATTATCTATCAGATAAGCTACGAGATTCTCCAAAAAAGATACATTCCGGATTGATTCACGGGCAACCACATCTTTTAGTAGGATAGTAGAGTAAACATTTCTCAAATACTCGAATATGACATTCTTGTCCATTGTTAGATTATGAATGTATGGCATACCTCCGAATGTAAGATAGAGTTTTAAACTTTCGGTGGAATCTTGACATTGATTGAAAGTTAAGAATTCCCCGTAGCTAAGTGAATGAATGGGAAATTCTATATATCTTCCTGCCAATTGAGTAGCAAGTTCACTGGACAGCATTTTAGCATTACTTCCGGTGCAATAGATATCGCATTTATTTTCGTTCAATAAACTCCGCAGACACAATTGGAATTCTTCAATCTCTTGGATTTCATCTACAAAAAGATAGTTATGATTATGCCCAGTAACCTTCTTTAAAACATATTGATAAAGATCCATGTAGTTCCTAATTTCCGTGAAGGCAAGTTGCTCTTTATCTACAAAAATGATATTGGCTTCCGGTATGTTTTTCTTTATGATATCTGATATCTGCAAAAGAATGTAGCTTTTACCTATCCTACGTTGGCCGGTTATTACTTTTATTATACTTTTATCAATAAACGGTTCAATTCTCCTTATGTATAAAGGGCGGGAGATATAATTTTTCATATTCAAACATGATTTAGTTTATATACAAAGATATAAAATATTTCAATTATAATTGAATCTTGCCGTATATATTATATATTCATCAATTATAAATAACATATGTAAAGCAAATATTTCTCAACAAAAAAATATTTTGGAACTTTTATGGATAAAATTTATCTTTCAAGATAAATTCCTCTATATAATCTATCGTTATTCTTGAATAAAAAACATTTATTGGGTTAATTAGTACATCACCAATTAAAAGAGTAGAATGAAATGTTACAATAACGCGCTCATTATCAGCTTTTAATTATTCAAAACGGTATGAAATGGGTACTTCGAGCCACTTACCTCCCTTTGCCATATACCTTTATAGATAATATACAATAGAATAAACTCTGTTCTATAGCAAACGTAAACAATTGTTTTTTAGCAATATACACTTATTGTAGTTCCGCGAAAACTCTGGTGATTTCGTACATTGGTATGAAAACTCAAGAAGTAAGTATTAGGGCAAATATGAAAGTATCAATGAAGCCCGATACTGAAGTTCTAGACGAAGTGGTGGTTACTGGCTATGGGGTACAACGAAAGGCATCGTTTACCGGAGCAGCAGCAGTTGTAGGCAAGGATGTCCTTGCTAAAAAAAAACTGATGCTAATTTCGTAAAAGCATTGGAAGGTGCAGTACCTGGTATCCAGATGAACAATTCAACTAGTATGCCAGGTATATGGGGATCTATCTATGTACGTGGTCGGGGTTCACTCAATTCAGGGACTCAGCCACTCTATGTTATTGACGGTATGCCGGTTGATTCTGATACCGATGATAATTCACTTACTTACTCTACAAATAATACAATAGATCCGATGTCTTCGCTTAATCCTGCTGATATCGAAAGTATTACGGTATTGAAGGATGCAGCGGCTACTGCTATCTATGGTTCACGCGCCGCTAATGGAGTAATTGTTGTTACCACTAAAAAAGGTGCGGAAGGCAAATTCAACATTAACCTCGATATTAAACAAGGATTTGTTACTACTGCCAATAACAATATGGATTTTGCTAATGCACAGCAAACTATGAAACTTTTCACTGATGGCTACACTGCAGCACAAGGAGGAGATTGGCAGGAAAATTACAATTACTTGGCAGATGATTACTTTGGCTGGGATCGTAAATCTTCCTACGACTGGATGGATGCTATCTCTCGTAAAGGTTATTATCAAGATTACAATTTGAATATGCAAGGACGTACCGGTTCCACTGGTTATTATGTCGGTTTAGGCTATTTGAACACAGAAGGCCTAATCATTGGATCTGATTTAGAACGTTTTTCTGGACGCCTCAATTTGGATACAAAATTTAAATGGGCTACTTTGGGGGTGAATTCATCATATAGCTATACTACACAAAACGGTTTTTCCTTATCCACAGCCGGTTCTATGAGTAGCCCTCTTACAGCAGCTGTTTCCAGCCAAACTCCTATGGACCTTTTTACGACTCAGAAGGCAATTATGCTAATATCAATAATTATAATCCATTAGCATTAATGGATGAGAAGACCGGTGAGTTAAATCAAAGTAATACTCAAATGGTGAATTTGAATCCTTATTTCCAAATAGATTTTGGTAAGGGAATCTATGCAAAAACAACATTAGGAGTAAATATCAATGAACTGCGTCAATATCAATATTGGAGTGCACTTTATAACCCGCAAGCTCAAGATTATAATGGCTTAGGACAGCAATATAATTCAAAGAGTACGGTTGTTACTTGGAATAATATTATTGGTTGGAATTATAAATTTGCCGACAAACATGATATTAGCCTGATGTTGGGTCAAGAAATGCAAAAGAAGAGTTATTTCTATGAATATTATGCTAAATCTGATTTTCCGTTTGCTGCTTCTGGTATGCGTGACCTTACAACTGCTGGTACTGACCAGGGAAATGAGTATTACAAGCAAGAGGCGCGTTTAGCGTCTTATTTCGCGGATGTGCACTATTCCTATGCTGATAAATATTATCTTTCTGGTTCTTTCCGCCGTGACGGTTCATCTGTATTCGGTACAGACAATCGTTGGGGTAATTTTTGGTCAGTAGGTGGTAAATGGCGTATTTCGGGGGAAGAGTTCCTGAGTGAAAACGAAATCATAACAAATGCTACGCTTCGTGCGTCTTATGGTACAGTAGGTAATCAGGATATTAGCTGGTATGCTGCCCGTGGATTTTATTCATCAGGATACAATTACAATCAAATGCCCGGTATGAGACCGACAAGTATCCCTAATCCTGAATTGACATGGGAGGTTTCTAAGAAATTTGATATTGGTTTTGACCTTTCATTCCTGCAACGTATTCATTTGACCTTCGATTTCTATAACGAAGAAACTTCTGATGCCTTGTTTGAAATACCTTTGTCTATGACTACCGGTATCTCAAAAACTTATCAGAATATCGGTTCTATCCGTAATCGGGGTATTGAGTTCTCGATAAATACTTCCATCATTCAAAATAATGATTTAAATTGGAACTTCTTCGCCAATCTGACATGGAACAAGAACGAAGTAATAAAGCTATCTACTGATGACCCTCTAGAATATACATATCAAATCATTGAACAAGGACATCCTTACAGCCAGTTCTACATGAAAGAATATGTAGGTATAGATCATGAGACCGGTAAACCATTATGGTACCTTAATAAAGAAGGTGACGAAACTACATCTGATTACAATGCAGCTGCCAAACGATACGTAGGGGATGCCGACCCCAAGGTATTGGGAGGCTTTGGAACCAATCTTACATGGAAAGGAGTTGATTTCAACCTTAACTTCAATTACCGTTTAGGAGGAAAAGTCTATAATTCAGGAGCTGCTTTTACCGGCTTTGGTATGGCATTCCGTACACCGCTTGAGGATGTAGCCCTTAACTCATGGACGCCTGAGAATAAGAACGCTAAATATCCTCAATATATTTACCGTGATCCCAATAACGCTACAGCTACATCTTCCCGTTATCTTTATAGTGGCAACTACCTGCGTATCAGTAATGTTACATTGGGATATACACTACCTAAGACATGGACGCAAAAAGCATTTATCCAGAAGCTACGCGCCTATGTATCAGTAGATAATCTCTATACATTTACAGCAAGTGATTTTGTAGGATATAATCCAGAGACTTCTGCTAATGGTGTCATTGCATGGCAATATCCTGCTACGTGTACCTTCATCGGAGGTATTCAGCTCACCTTCTAAAAGATAGTATAACAGTAATTAAAAGCAATATATGAGTATGAAAAAGAATATATTAAAGACATTCATCATATTAGCCTTAGGAGCTGGTATTTCAGGATGCGGAAATAGTTTCCTAGAAACCAACTACTACAAAGGCATTGATGTGGAAACGGGATTGTCTACGGTTGACAATATCTCGACGGCACTTAATGGTACTTACTATGATTTGTTCTATTACTATTTTGCCGGAAATTATGCAATCAATATCGGTGATATTCCAACTGATATAAGTTATTGGAATGGTAAAACCGGACACTTTGATGGTATATACACTTATACTTATACAGATACAGACACCTACCTGAAAGCAATTTGGGAATATGGTTACAAGACTGCTGATAATGCAGCCCGTGTTATTGAGGCTTCTAAAGCTCTTTACGAAAATGTCGCAGCAGAAGAAAAGTCTGAACTAGATCGCTGTATGGCTGAAGCCTATGCTTTGCGTGGGTATGCACAATTAATGTTAGTCAATGTCTATGCTCATCAAGTAAAAGTGAATGGTACTGACCATTCATCTGCTCCCGGCATCGTATTGATAGACAAACCTATTGAAGCTCTTTCTCAGGTTAGCCGTTCGACAGTTGGACAAAGTTATGAAGCTATTGTATCGGATTTCAACTTGGCAATAATGCACTTTGATGCCGCTGGGGGTGATAGGCAATCCTTGGTATTTTTCAATAAAGCTGCTGTATATGGTTTGTTGGCACGTACACATTTGTATTTGGAAGATTGGGACAAGGCAATGCAATATGCACAAATTGCTCTTGACGAAAAAGGAATTGCCGAATTAACCTATGGTACCGCTAAATACAAGGCATTGTATAATAACGAGGCATCCAACACTGAAAGTATGTTTGCATTAGCCATTACCCAAACAGACAACTGGTCGGCTAATTCGTGCGGTACATTGTGGTCTAGTTACAACTATAGTCCGAGTCCTAAATTGCAAGCCCTTTATGGTAAAAACGATTGTCGTACAAGTATCTTCGAATGGGATGCTAAATCTTCTCCAACTGTGCCTATATTCAAAGCTGGTAAATTTTCACATTATGATTCTGGTAACCCTGCTTATGGAACCAATTATATTGTGAATGCTCCTGAAATGTTTCTAATAATCGCAGAAGCAAACTTAAAAGGTTCAAACGGCAGTTTAACCAAAGCACAAAATGCCCTGCTAACAGTAGCTAAGCGTAATGCAGATATTACATCTGTATCTGATTTGCCTGCTACATCTGATGGCTTAATGAAATTCCTTAAGGACGAACGTGCGCGAGAATTATTTCAAGAAGGTTTACGTTTGTATGACTTAAGACGTTGGGACGAAAATGCAGAGGTATATGCTGCTAAAGCCCCTACTGTATCATTCACTTATACTAACTACAAAATCTCCAATTTGGTATTCCCCATTCCAAGTGCAGAAATAAATGCAGGTTTTGGAGTTGAACAAAATGATTGGTCAAGTACTTTACCGAGGTAAATCGTTGGAACTTGTAAATAACGCAATTCGATTATAAAATCGGATTTTATAAATAAAGTGTTTTTGAAGAGGTTGTGTCTTTTGTGACACAACCTCTTTTTTTATTCTAGACTCTCGCAACAACAATCAACTTTTAAAAAACAATAACTATCAATTATCCATAATCTTATAAAAATATCGTATGTTTGCAATTAGATAAATGCATGAATATGGATTCTAAAAAACAACTCTACATCATTAGTGGTTGTAATGGTGCTGGTAAGACTACGGCATCTTATACTGTGTTGCCGGATGTTTTGGAATGCAAGGAGTTTGTCAATGCGGATGAAATAGCTCGTGGATTATCTCCTTTTAATCCCGAAAGTATGGCCATTGAAGCCGGACGGTTGATGTTGCAAAGAATCAATGAATTGCTGAAAAATCAACAAAACTTTTCTATAGAAACCACACTTGCCACAAGATCTTACACTCGCCTTGTCCATCGTGCACAAGAACAAGGATATAAAGTTAATTTAATATATTTCTGGCTGAGTTCGCCCGACTTGGCTATTCAGCGTGTAGCCCAACGTGTACGTAATGGTGGACACGACATTCCCAAAGAGGTTGTGCTCCGGCGTATCAAGCAGGCATTGATAACTTTTTCAATATTTATATGCCTTGTGTGGACTATTGGCTATTGGCAGATAATAGCGAAACACCCCGTATAATTGTTGCTGAAGGTGGACGAGGAATGGAAATGCATATACATCACATTGAACGATTTAATAAAATACAAAGTTATGTCAGAGAATGAACGAAAAGAACTAAGCGAAAAGTTACATTTCGGTTTGGCATTAGCCGAACGTCGTATGCTTGAAGAAAAAGCATTGCGCAATGAATGCATTATACAAGGCTTGCCCAATGGAGAGATTAAAAGTGTACCGGCACGTATCATACTGCGTAGACTTTATGGAGAAGAGCTGAAACGATAGAAATATCCTCTCTTCAATAAACAGCAAACCTGAATTGTCTGCACGACACGAGAGCCAGTGCGGATTACAAAAGTACATTCTTTATTCCCCTGAATTATAATAAAAAATATATCCACTCAGTCTTCGTTATTCTATGTAGACTATATTCTCTTACAAGAAGACTTCCTCATTACGTTTTTGACATGCTCCAAACAGTAGTTTTTCATAGCTATAGAATTCTTTACTCCAATTACTTTGTATTTGGAATAATCTCCATTTATAAGATAGAGACAATTACATGGTGTTCTATGCATAAAATGGATAAATAGGTAGGATAGTATTTATGTAACCATTATAAATTCAATAGTATTTTACATAAGGGTTTACATTCTCATAGATGGAATAAACAACACGAGTAAATAATTGACAAAAAGCAACTAAATGATAGATATTGACAAAGCCCTTCTAGTTTTTGAGAAAAAAGATCCTAACGTTATGATTATAGCACATCAGTACAGAATTAAACACCTTCAAATCAGGATATTACCATTACAAATAGTATCATATAAGTAGATTGTCATTTACAGTGGATATGTATAGAGTATCTTCTCTAGAGGAATACTTTATTTCAGGAGCTCTTTTTGTTTATTTTGTATTGCTTATTATCAACAATATAGACATATTGTAGTTCCGCGAAAACTCTGGTGATTTCGTACATCGGTATGAAGACTCAAGAAGTGGTAATCAAACCGAGCGTAAAAGTGGTTATGATGCCTGATACAGAGATACTTGATGAAGTAACAGTAGTGGCTTATGGCACTAAACGTAAACAAGATTTGGTGGGTTCTATCAGCAGTGTAAAGAATGAGATTATCAGTAATTCACAAGCTACATCCGTGTCCAATGCATTAGAAGGAGCTGTGGCTGGTTTGCAAGTTGTAAGTTCTTCCGGCCAGCCGGGACAAGATGCCAATATCGTATTACGCGGTATCGGTTCTATTTCGGCCAGCAACAATGCACTGATTGTAGTAGATGGTGTGCCCTTCAACGGCAAGTTGTCGGACATCAACCCTACAGACATTGCTTCAGTGAACGTGTCGAAAGATGCTGTATCCAACTCTTTGTATGGTTCCCGTGCAGCAGGTGGTGTGGTCATGATTACTACCAAGACCGGACGCAAAGACAAGGTGGCCATCAACTTTAACGGCTCCTGGGGTGTGGCACAGCGTGCGTACAAGGACTATGATATGGCTACTGATCCGGGAGAGTTCTACCGTTTGTCTTGGTATGGTCTTCGTAACACCTATTGGGCGGCTGGAAAATCCATTGAAGACTCTAATTTAGCAGCCAGTCAGGATTTGCTGGGCGAACTGGGTAATTACAATGCTTATATCATCCCGCAAGGAGAGTATCTGGTAACACCAGATGGAAAACTTAACCCCAATGCACGTCTGCGTTATAATGATTCGTTTGCCGATGCCTTGTTCGACAATGCCTTCCGTCAAGAGTATAATGTATCTGCATCGGGTGGTAATGACCGCACAGATTACTATGTATCTATGGGCTTTCTGGACAATGACTCTTATGTGCTAGGTTCTTCTTATGAGCGCTTTACGGCTCGTGCCAACGTTAACTCTCAGTTGAAATCCTGGTTGAAGGTAGGTACCAATGTAGGCTATTCCAAAGCAACTCAGAATGGTGTACAAGAGAATGCCGGAGCTGCCTCCAATCCTTTTGAGGTGGCACGTTCTTGGGCTCCCATCTTCCGGTTCATGCCTATGATGCAGAAGGTAATATGAAATATTATGAGGACGGAAGTCCTATGTATGATGCCGGAAACGGTGAGACAGACGGTACATCTAAACGTCCTACGGCTACTAACCAGAATGTGATAGCCAATATGAAAGAGGATATTCGTGAAACTGTGTACAATAATCTGACTTCACGCTCGTATCTGGAAATCTCGTTCTTGAAGAATTTCAAGTTTACAGCAAACTACAGTTATGATTTCACGAACAGTAGCCAGACAGTATTCTACACTCCGCTCATCGGTGACGGACAGTCTTTCGGTGGTCGTGGTACAAAAGGAAGCTACAACACTACGACTACCAACTTCAACCAGATTCTGGCCTACAGCAATGTTTTTGGCGATAACCACCACTTGTCGGCAAGATAGGTCACGAGTACTATAAGTATGAATATCAGTATTTAGCAGGACAGAAGACCAATTTCTTTAATCCGAACAATCCGGAACTGGACAACGGTGGACAAATGCAATACATTAACAGCTACACGGCAAACCATAACATCGAGGGGTATTTCGGTATGGCAGACTACGACTATAGCAACAAATATTATCTTTCTGCAGCCTTCCGTCGCGACGGTACTTCCCGCTTCTTGGACCGCTGGGGTAATTTCTGGTCGGTAGGTGCCGCTTGGCGTATTTCCAACGAAGCATTCATGGAGGGTACAAACTCTTGGTTGAACGACTTGAAACTGCGTGCGTCTTATGGTACCCAAGGTAATGAAAGCATCCTTTCGGAGTATGACTATGCCTATGTGTACACGCCTTATCAAGACCAATACACAGTTACTTGGAATGGTTCAGAGTTGGGTTATTCACCGGAATTCTACGGTAATCCGGACTTGACTTGGGAAAAGCAGAAGACTTTTGACGTGGGAGTAGATTTCCGTCTATTCGACAGAGTATACGGTTCATTCGAATATTTTTATCGTCGTACAGACGATATGCTCTTCAAGCGCCCTGTAGCTTACTCTACAGCCGGACGTCCGTATAATTGGGAAAACCTGGGTGCGATGAAAAACACTGGTATAGAGTTTGAAGTGAATGTGGATATTTTCAATCAGCCCGACCTAAAGTGGACGGTATCGCTCGTGGGATCTCACTACAAGAACCGCATCGTGACACTGCCCGAAGAAAACCGTGAAAATGGTATCACTTCCGGTCCGTTCAACCTGCGCGAAGGTAAGAGCCGCTTTGAATACTATACTTATATGTATGCCGGCATGGACGAAAAAGGAAATGCCATGTGGTACATGGATGAGACAAACGAGAAAGGGGAAGTGACAGGCCGTACTACCACCACCACTTATGCAGACGCAACCCGCTACTTCATTGGAAAATCTGCACTGCCCGATTTCAACGGTGGTTTGAGCACTACTTTCTCTTACAAGGGAATCGACCTTTCTATAGCAACGGCTTTCCAAATTGGTGGCTATGCTTATGACTATTCTTATCTGTCCGGCATGAGCTCTTCATTCTACGTAGGTCATAATAAGGATATGTGGAAAACATTCAACCCTGAGACCGGTCAAGGTTCACTTCCTATTTGGAATGCTGACAATGCTTCCAACTCTTTCACTCAGCAATCAGACCTCAATCTGATAAAGGCCAGCTACTTCAGTATCCGTAACATCACTTTGGGCTACACATTGCCGAAGAACCTGACGCAGAAATTGGGTGTTGAGAAACTGCGTATCTATGCTACGGCAGATAATCTCGGCTTGTGGTCCAACGTCAGGGATTTGACCCTCGTGTGGCAATGGCTGGTTCTGATGATGAATATGGAGGCTATTCTCCGATGCGTGTGATTTCCGGAGGTATCAACCTTACATTCTAAACTAAAAAATAAAATTGTATATGAAGATAATGAAATATATGATGCAGGTGCTTCTTGCTGGGGGCCTGCTTACATCTTGCATTGAAGATGCTGATGTTACCGCTTATTTGACTGAAGACCAACTGGGCAATGTGGCTCAGGAAGATCCTGATAAGGCTTTTTCAGCTGCTGTGGCAGGTATGTATACTGATATGCAACAGTATGTTGACGTCAATATGAGTCACAACTATTTCGGTCAAAAGAGTTTTGATTACTTAACATCGCTGATGGGCAACGATATGATTATGACCGGACGTTTCGCCATGAGTATGTATCATTATTTGCTGGATTACTGGCAACAGAACTATACTCCGACCAACAACCGTTGGAAAGAGTACTATCGCGTCATAGCCAATGCCAACAATATCCTCAAGCTGATTGACCCCAGCAGTGAAGATCCCGCCAATTTGAAATATCGTGCCATTGCCCTTGGTTTCCGTGGCTATGCCTACTTACAACTGACTTACTTATATCAGCATTCCTACTATACCGGTGCGGATGGAACGAAATGGGGCCGTGGAGAGAAATATGACTTCTCCCAGTCTCCGTGTGTACCGCTTATTACAGAGGATACGGAAGGTGACCAGCCACGTGCTACTGTAGCCCAAATCTATGAACAAATCAAGAGTGACCTTACTACTGCTTTCGATTTGTTCAAGAATTTGGATATGACGCGTACTTCCTCACCCACTGATATGGATGGCTGCGTGGTAGCTATGCATTTGGCTCGTGCAAATATGGTTATCCATGAATGGGATGAGGCGATAAAGTATGCGCAAGTGGTGATTGATAATTTCCCCATATTGCAGAGTGAAGACCAGATACTCCAGGGATTCAGTAATATCAGCTTACCGGATGTAGTATTCGGATGTGATATTACAGCAGACAATAGTACGACTTATATGTCTTTCTTCTCGCAGATGGATACTTATGGTGATGGGTATGCCGGCATCGGTGTATGGCGCGCTGCCTTTAAGCCATTAGTAGACCGTATCGCGGATACTGATATCCGTCTGCAATGGTTCTGCTGCGACCGTTCTACAGGTGTAACAGATGCTTCCGGTAATCGTATAACATTGATTCGTGACACTCAGTCTCCAGTTGCCGTGGAATACCAAGCTGTAAAATTTATCGGTACAGGTCGTGATAACATCAAGGCCGGTGTGTTCAGCGGATGGGAACTGGGAGATTATATTTACCTGCGTTCAGAAGAAGCTACATGATAAAAATGGAAGCTTTGGCTCACAAGGTTCTGCAGAAGCAGTGACTGAACTGAATAGCTTTATGAAGACTCGCCAGCCCGATTATAATTACACTTTCACGAATAAGGCTGACCTGATAGAGGAAATCATTTATCAGAAACGTGTAGAGTTCTGGGGTGAAGGTTTGGAATATATTGATAATCGTCGTTTGAATATTCCTGTAGATCGTACAGATGAAACTTGGGGCGCAGAAAATAATAATCACTTCTCTGCCGGTAAGTTCCGTTATAACCAAGAAGACAGGCCGTTCCTTTACCAATTACCTCTCTCTGAAATAGAGAATAATTCTCAGCTTTCTCCGAGCGACCAGAATTAATACCTCAAAGGACATGTTATACGGAAAAATAACACAGAAGCGCTATCTGTGCAGACTAATCAAGCTGCATTACCCCAACAATAATAATGCGACAACTATGATGATTCATCCGGTTGAACATACCGGAATTTCATAATAAAGTGTTTTTGAGAAGCCACTCATTGTGAAATGGGTGGCTTTTCTTCTCTTAATCCTACAAAAGACTTCAGGGGAAGTGTTATTTCAAGATTACATATCTTCCAAAAAAAGCCCTTTATAAGAAACAGAGCAGTTTTCCCATTCTTTGTTGATTGTGAGAAAATATTCTCCTTTTTTCTTCAATATTCCCCAATCTATCCGTTCATTATTGTGTTCAATTTTTACCAATTCGTAAAATGAAAAAATACAATGCCGGTCTTCCATCCGTTGGCTTCAATAAAAGTGAGGTCTTATCGATACGCCTAAAACCGTCATTTACGATTCTTCTTGAGACTGTTCTGCTATATTCTTTAAAACTGCCAATTCTTTTTTCGACTATAGAATTTCATAATACACCTTATCATTTTACATCAAGTCCACTATTATCGTAATGCACATTACGATAATACCAATTAGAGACGATAATTTGTATAAAATGAATTTCTCCTTGAACTTTTACACAAGAAACTATAAAGTAATTTATTAAGCTCCTTTAGAAATGATCTCATAAGTTCATTAGTTTTTTATACAGCAAACACAGATTTCCTATATTTGAAATAGGAATAAACTAATATTTATCTCTATCTGAAATGGGAATGGTTATTCTGTAATTTGAAATAGTATTTACATGAAATGCAATATTCTTATGGATGAAATAAGTAATACAAGTAAATATTCAACGAAAAATAAACAAATAATAGATATTGACATAATTACCCATTCTTTTAAAAAGAGGAATACTAATTTTACAACCGTAGTACATTAATTGATACTCAAACAGCTATTAATCAAAATATTACATTTATTAATGGTATCACATAAGTAAGGTTTTGTTTATTGTAGACCCATATAGGACAGCTTTGAAAAGAGTATTCCTTGTTTTAGCCAATTCTTTGACTTATTGTATATTCTTTATTATCAATATATTATACACATTGTAGTTCCGCGAAAACT
>ENA-OQCK01000565-OQCK01000565.1-human-gut-metagenome-genome-assembly--contig:-NODE-565-length-18942-cov-1.969492_pt1 | contig 18942 bp, 20 predicted proteins | sample MGYA00242498_ERZ504578 | MGnify/ENA primary metagenome ERZ504578 (study PRJEB26092, sample SAMD00036229) | human gut metagenome | host: Homo sapiens | study: EMG produced TPA metagenomics assembly of...
TGTATCAGGCAGGTACGCTATCCGGTAATCCGCTGGCGATGCACCTGGGCTGCCGTCTTTTGCGATATCTGAAGGAGCATCCCGAAACTTATACTGAGCTTGAGGAGAAGGGGGCGTATTTGAAGGAAGGTATGCAGACAATTCTACAGGAGATGAAGCTGCCGTATCAGCTATCAGGCGGGAAGTTTGCTGACCCTGTTTTTTACCCGACAGAGCATTCACAGCTTTACGGATGTGCAGACCTGCGATGTGACATTGTTCGAGCGCTATTTCCGCTATCTCTATGATCATGGCATTTTGATTGCACCATCGCCATATGAAGCAATGTTTCTTTCTACTGCCCATACGTATGAAGAACTGGATCATACCCTGCAGATTATGCGAGAAGCATTAAAACAGCTATATGAGTCTGTGTGTACAGCTGTCGCTGCAGGGTGTAGCGGTTCTGGTCATCGGAGGAGGTCGCATCGCCTATCGCAAGTGCTGTCAGCTGGAGCAGGAGGGGGCAGAGCTTGTCGTTATCGCAAAGCAGTTTGATGCATGCTTTCAAGGGGCTGCTTATCCGTGCATAACCGATTCCTATCGCCCGCAGCAGCTGCAGGGGAAGATGCTGGTCCTTGCCTGCTGTGATGATTTGATCAGCAATAGGCAGATATGCGAGGATGCCAAGCAGGCAGGTATCTTTGCAATGAGTGTCCGGCAGAATTGCGGTGCCAGCATGCATGCCCTGGCTGTGGAGGAAACAGCGGAGTATGTGCTTGCGGCAGGGACAAAAGGGGCAAGTCCGCTGCTTGCCCGTCAGATGCTGAAGGAAATGAATGCTGTTGTGAAAAAGAACTATGCTTCCCGTATCGCCATGCTGCGCAAGCTGCGTCAATATATCCTGCAGCATATCCAGAAGGAGGAACGCCCGCAGCTGCTTTCCCGTCTGGTAAGACTGTCTCAGCGTGATCTGTATTGTATAGAGCAGGCCCTGCAGGGGAAAGGCCTGCAGCTGGTATGCTTTCATGGAGTGAAGGAGGATGTGTCTCAGGAACTGGAGAACTTTTGTGCCGCCATAGAGCACAGGAAAACAAATCTTGTAGCTGCAGCGGCATTTCTCTTCGAAGGTGTCAGTGATACATCGGCACAGCCGGTTGCGCAATGGCTGCAAATCGTTAAGTCCCTGCATATTCCGGTCACCCTGGTGCCGATGCTGTTTCAAAACGGCCGCTATTACAGCCGTCTTCTTTCCATAAAGAGTGAGAATGTACGGGTAAAGCCGCTTATGTTTCAAGAGCGCTCAGAGGTTTGGCAATGTCTGCAGGAGGTACGCAGGGAAAGCGGCTGTGCCAATCTGCTTGTTATCTATCATTCGTGTGTAGACGGAGCATTCAGTGAACTGCTGCAGGGACTTATGAAAGAGGATGTCCATTTCCATGCCGTTCATGAAAAGCAGACAATGGATTGCATACTGCCTTGGAGAGAGGAAAGCGTGGCAATTCTTCCCATGTACATGCTGCGGGGAAGTCATTACCGTAAGGATAGTGATGGCGGCTCTGCTTTGGTACAGAGCCTTCAGAAACAAAATTGCAGTGTGCATGTGTTGCAGGCATCCTGCATTGAGCTGAGAGCTTTTCAGGAGTTTATCATACAAAAAATGGAATGATACAGGCATTTCATTTTTGTATCTTTGATAACATAGAAAGGAAAAGCATAGAAAACAGGAGCAGGGCGTTCATTAAAGAAACGGCATATACCGAAGCATGCAGGAGGTACCGGCCTATTTTAATGATTATAGGGGGATTCGAATCTGTGTATAAGCAGTGAATCAGAAATTTGGAACTTTGAAGCATGTATAAAGCGGCTTATTTTAGAAATTAGAAAATTTTATACGGGTAGCACAGGAAAATAAAGCGCTTTCGTAGTATAATAAAGATAAAGAAAATACAATGGAGATGGAGAATATGACGACACAATTTCGGATTGAAAAAGATTCCTTGGGGGAGGTGCAGGTACCTGTGATGCATTATATGGAGTACAGACGGTGCGTGCAACACAGAATTTCCCCATCACACACCTGCGGACACATCCGGCGATGATTCGTTCGCTGGGCATGATCAAAAAGGCCTGTGCCATGGCCAATCACGAATGCGGGCATCTGGATGATGAGAGGACAGGGTATATCATAGCGGCCTGTGATGAAATCATTCAGGGAAAGCTCGATTGCTGGTTTATCACGGATGTCATACAGGGTGGTGCAGGAACAAGCACCAACATGAATGCCAACGAGGTTGTGGCAAACCGTGCCGCTCAGCTGGCAGGGAAGGCGCTGGGTGTCTATGATTACATACATCCCAATGATCATGTGAATTTCGGTCAGTCTACCAATGATGTATTTCCGACTGCCGGAAAGCTGACAGCCTTATTTCTGGTTGAAGACCTGTTGGAGGAGCTGATGCTGCTGCAGGAGGCACTGCTGGACAAAGTATTGAATTTAATGATGTCATCAAGCTGGGACGTACACATCTGCAGGATGCGGTACCGATACGCATGGGACAGGAGTTTCATGCCTTTGCGACGGCAATTGTGCGTGACATCCGAAGGATCAAAGTGGCTTTTTCCAATTTGAAATCCGTAAATATGGGAGCAACTGCTGTCGGTACAGGCATCAATACGGATGAACGCTACAAACGCATCTGTGTAAAGCATCTGTGTGATATTACGCAGATTGAGCTGACGAGTGCACGTGATCTTATCGATGGCACCAGAAATGTAGACCCCTTTGTTTTTGCGCATGCTTCCCTGAAAACGCTCTGTGTTTCCTTATCAAAGATGTGCAATGATCTTCGTCTGATGGCCAGCGGTCCCAAAACGGGACTTGCGGAAATCGTTCTGCCGGCAAGGCAGCCGGGAAGCAGCATTATGCCGGGTAAGGTAAATCCCGTCATTCCTGAGGTATGCAATCAGGTCTGCTTTCAGGTATTCGGTAACGATGTAACAATTACGAAGGCTGCGGAGGCCGGACAGATGGAGCTGAATGTTTTCGAACCGGTTCTGTTTTTCAATCTGTTTCAATCCATAGACCTGCTGCGCAATGCCTGTCATACTCTGCGTATACATGCCGTTATGGGCATACAGGCCAATACGGAACATTGCAAAGAGGTCATGGAGAACTCCCTCGGTACAGCAACAGCACTGGCTCCTCATATTGGGTACGCACAGGCAAGCAGAATGGCAAAGCTGGCCTGAAGGAAAATCGGAAGCTGAAGGAGCTGATTCTGGAAAATGGTCTGATGAGTAAGGATAAGCTGGAGGAAGTGCTTAATATTCGGGAAATGACGCGTGCCGGTATACCGGGCATGCATAAAAAAAGCAAGAAGCAGACCGGGCGTTAGCATATAGCTGCGAAACATCATTCACAAGAAAAGACGTGAATCGTATCCGTATATTCTGAAAAGGATGGCGATGCGTCTTTTTTTGTCTGGTTGTGCTGTCATCAAAATGAAATATGCGTGCTGTCACTGTTATAGAAAGCAGATCCTTCCTTTTTTTCCTGTTCTTTTGACATAAGCCATCACTTTCCCCATATACTTTAGTGAGGTAGATGCAAATGAAAAAACTTATTGTACTGTGTCTGAGTATATGTCTTTGCATGGGTCTGCTTCCCCAGCAGATTCACGCACAGGATGACAAAACAAAACAGGAGCCTGCTCAGAATGCGCAGGATCTCGCACCGAGTGCCAAAGCGGCATATCTGGTCGAGAACACAACCGGCAAAGTGATCTATGCCAAGCATGAAACGGATAAGCTGTATCCGGCCAGCATGACGAAGATGATGGGTCTGCTGCTTATCTTTGAAGCACTCCATGACAAGAAAATCAGCTGGGATGAATCTGTATCGGCAAGCGAGTATGCTGCAAGTATGGGAGCAGTCAGGTGTTTCTGGAGCCTGGAGAATCCATGAGTGTGCGCGATATGGTGAAATCCATCTGTATCGCCAGTGCAAACGATGCCATGGTGGCAATGGCGGAAAAAGTAGGCGGCAGCAATGATCATTTCGTGGCGATGATGAATGACAAGGCAAAGGAGCTGAAGCTGAGCAATTCACACTTCATGAATGCGACAGGATTGCACGATCCCGAGCATTATACCTGTGCAAAGGATATGTCGATTATCGCCCGTGCTCTGATTGCCGAGGGCGGGAGGAGCTGTTGCGTATCACCTCCACCTATGATGCCTACATCCGCGAGAATACGGACAAGAAATTCTGGCTGGTCAATACCAATAAGCTGCTGAAGCAGTATGAGGGTGTGGACGGGCTGAAAACAGGCTTTACGACAGAGGCTATGTCCTGTATAACCGTAACGGCAAAGAAAAAGGACCTGCGTCTGGTGGCTGTAGCCATGGGTGAACCCAGCAGCAAGCAGCGCAATGCGGAAATCAAGCAGATGCTGGACTATGGCTTTTCTCAGTATGCACAGGGACTGCTGTATCGGAAGGGAACAAAGCTGAAGACTTATACGATGGAAAACGGCAAGCCTCCAGTGTCAATCTGGTCACCCTGAAGGATCTTGTCTATGTATTTGAAAAGGGAAGCGAACCAAAAGAGCAAAAGAAGGAGATCACGATTACCAAAGACACGCCTCCCTATAAGGCTATGGAAGCTATCGGAACGGTGAAAATCACGATGAGTGACGGCTATACGATGGAGGTCCAGTCGGTGTTGATCAGGACGTGGAGCAGCTGAATTATCTGGATATCTTTATGAAGGCGTTTAGCGATACACTTGCCTGATTGCCAGAACTTGGCGTGTAAACGAAACGCATGACTTCTGCATAGACACATACAATAGAAGCAGAAAAGAGGGATATGATGACAAGTGTACTATGGATCGTAGGTATTGCAGCTGTCTTCTTCCTGTTCGTTCTGCTGTATGCCTTGTGCAGAGTCAGTGCAGACGCCGATGAACAGGCAGGCTATATGGAAGAATACAGCAGTGATCTGGATGAAGGATTTGATGAGGAAGAGTTTTAGCCAATGTCATTAAGTTAAAGGAATAAAAAAGATGCATTTATACAAAAAGTGGTTCTTAATTGATTGTTCGTAAATTAGAAGTTGAAAATTTGCAAGCTTAAGTAAGAATCCAAAAAGTATAAATGTCTTTTTTTCCTCAGGATTGACAAAATTTGAATCATCGTGCGCTCCATTACCCTTCGTGCTTTAAAGGGGTAGGTGACCGTATATGATCCCTCGTAATAAATCCAACGCTTGCCCTACGTTCATATTTGATAAAAAAGTTGGCTCTAGGTGATTTAGGTAAATATTTTCGGATAAGGATTTAAAATATAAAGATATGAACAGAATTAGGAAATTGGGACAAGTATGTAAAAAATGATAGAATGAGTATATTAAATCAGCTTCTTATCAATTCAACGATTTAAACGGCTCCAACTAGAGAAATATTGAGGAAAATATTGCAAATGCTATACATTTTGTGATCAATCAAATCAGCATCAAGGCAACACGAGGTAAAAAATGAGAGTTCAGGGTAGAGAAGAAGGCGTTCAAGCTCGGTGTATTTTATAAATAAAAACAGAAAGGTAAAATTGTGAAGACAATGAGTTCGTAGAAACAACTTAGATCTTCTGAATATTGTTTTTGCTTTTTATTTATCCCTGCTTCTGTTTAAAGTTGATATATTCCATAGGAATGCGCATTATCACATTAAGGATAAGAATAATGTATTGAATCCGTCGATTAGGATGGCATAGTAAAAAAGTCCAATAGTAAGAAAATCACTATACTTTGGACTTTGTTGATCTAAGAGTAGGTTTTAATGATATCCTCTGCAATGCTTCTTTTTGTTATACATTGATCCATCGCCTGTTTTTCTATGTAACGATGAGCATCTGATTCGCTCATTTTCAATTCGCTGATTAATAGCCATTTTGCTTTATTGACAATACGTATTTCTGCCATTTTTTCCTCAATAGAGACTGATTTCTTCTCAAATTGTCTTAGACGTTCACGCATACTTTCCATCCAGTAAAGTGCTTGTATTAAAATCGCTTTGGAGGTTGGTTTTGGTAATGTAAACACACCGTGTTCAGCAACTTTATCGTGAATGGTGGCATGTATATCGGCCTTTACTAAGAGCAATACAGCGGTATGCTTTAGAGTGCATGTGTCAATTGCAAAACGTGTCCCAATATCATCTGATAATGGAGAATTGATAATAACAAAATCGTAGGATCGCTCAGCAATCATTCTTTTCGCCACATTGATAGTGGTTGCGTTATGTATAGGAGTATATCTGGATTCAGGAAACAACACGCCGATGGCAGAAGTAAAACTATCTGTTGCTGATACGATAAGTATGCTATAGCAACGCTCTTTTAGACTCATGCTGCATTCCTCCTTCCACTTATTGATATTATCTATGACAGTATATTTCTAATATTTCATTGGGAATATGTTGTTTGATGAAATCACTGTTAAGGGCTGATTCACAGGCATCTCTTAATGAAGATGGTAACATTTTGAACTTTGAAAGTACATCTGCATTAGCTTTGTAAAGATTGATATCTGTAGGTTCTGCTAATTGCAAGTGATTCTGAATACCATAGAGTCCGGCATATATCATTAATGCAAATGCTAAATAACTATTGGCTGTCGGATCGGGGGAACGAAGTTCAGCTCGACGATATTTTCCTACTGCAGCGGGAATTCGTATCAGTTGCGAACGGTTTTCACTAGACCAAGAAATATACTGTGGTGCTTTATCGTTACCGAATCTTTGATAAGAGCAATTTAATGGATTTAGAAAAAGAGTCATATCACAAACTTTTGCAAGAATGCCCGCAATAATCTGGTGTAAATAATCTGAATTATCATCTGCCTTAGCTGAAATGTTAATATGAAAACCGTTGCCTGGTTTATCAGCTAGTGGTTTAGGGCTAAAATCAGCTATCAATCCATTACATCCGGCAACGGTTTTCACAACTGTTTGAAAGGTCATTGCATTATCTGCGGCTGTAAGTGGATCAGAGTAGCGAAAATCAATTTCGTTTTGCCCGGGACCTTGTTCATGATGAGAACGTTCGGGATAAATACCCATTTGTTCTAAAGTAAGACAAATTTCACGTCGAATGTTTTCACCTCGGTCATCCGGGGCAATGTCCATATATCCGGCATTATCATATGGGTTTTTTGTGGCTTCTCCAGTTTCACTTACTGTAAAAAGGTAGAATTCCTGCTCAGCACCAAAGTAAAAATGAATACCTGCCTTATCTGCAACCTGAATCGCTTTTTTCAGTATAGAGCGAGTATCACATTCAAACGCCCTTCCATCAGGATACGATATATTGCAGAACAATCGAACAACTCGTCCATGTTCCGGTCTCCACGGCAGAGGCATTAATGTATCTGCATCAGGATGAAGAAGTAAATCAGAATGTGTTTCATCGCCGAAGCCGGCAATAGCGGAGGCGTCAATGGCAATGCCATCCTCAAAAGCATGAGGAAGTTCTTCCGGCATAATGGATATATTTTTTTGTTTGCCAAATACATCACAAAAAGCAAGTCTTATAAATTTAACATCTTCTTCACTCACATACTGTAAAATTTCTTGTTTTGAATACTTCATAAGCGTACCTACTTCTTTTAATTTGCTACATACATTTGCTTATATGGATTTTTGCTGTCAGGAGTAATGACGGTAAAAGAGGCATTTAATATAGTTTCTAGATCCTGTCCTAAATCAAGACAATATTCACAAAGGTATTCTTCGATTTCTTTCATATCATCTGAAGTTGCTACTTTGGCTGTAACCTGTTTTGGCAAGTTAATAGTATCATAATTCCCACGTAGATATATTTTACCACCATGCATGCCTGTACATGGGAAATGACCGACAATATGCTCAGTCTTAGAATTTAAGCCTAAAACAATAATGATTCCCCCTGCCTGATACTCACCTAAGAAACTTCCTGCAGAACCGCCGATGATCATGACAGGAATCTTACGTTTGTATGCCTTCATATGGATGCCGGCACGATAACCGGCATTGCCTTTTACATAGATTTTACCACCACGCATAGCATAGCCGGCAGCATCACCGATATTACCATGAATGATGATTTTTCCTTCATTCATGGTATCACCGACTGCATCTTGTGCGTTTGCATTTACTGTAATGACTGCGTCATTTAAATATGCACCGAGGGCATTTCCGGGAATCCCTAGTATGGTGATATTTTTATTAGACATACCGGCTCCGATAAAGCGTTGTCCACAGCATGCTTTTATAGTGTAGCTATCATCCGTTTTACGGATCATTTCATTTATTGTTTTGTAATCTAAACCTGTAGCATTTATCAATTGCATTATAGCATACCTCCCATCACATTTTTACGAGTTTCTTTAGAATGTCTTTTTAATGTCTCAAAATCGATGCTAACAGATGTATCATTTCTCTGTTAAAATCCAAATAAGCCGTTTATTCACCTGCATAGGAGATACCGAGAATTTCTAATTCTTTTTCGTTTAGACCAATTCCACGAAGCATCAGACGGTTACCACGCAGTGCTTCTATAGAATTAATTCCCATACCACCCATTAGTTCTTTGATTTCATGTTGCCATGCCTTCATTACGTTTACTAACCGTTTACTTCCAATTTCTGGATCGAGTCGTTTTACAAGATCAGGATTCTGCGTGGCAATTCCCCAATTACACTTACCACTTTGGCATGTCCGGCAAAGATGGCAGCCTAGGGCAAGTAAAGCGGCAGTGGCGATATAACATGCATCAGCACCTAATGCGATTGCTTTTACTACATCAGCGGCATTTCGGATACTACCACCGACCACTAAAGATACATTGTTGCGAATTCCTTCATCTCTAAGTCTTTGATCAACTGCGGCCAATGCCAGTTCGATTGGAATACCTACACTGTCACGTACTCTGGTTGGAGCGGCACCTGTACCGCCACGGAATCCGTCAATGGCAATGATATCTGCACCACTACGGGCAATACCACTGGCAATAGCGGCAATATTATGCACAGCAGCTACTTTAACGATAATAGGTTTTTTATACGCTGTGGCTTCTTTTAGGGAAAAAACAAGTTGTCTTAAATCTTCAATTGAGTAGATGTCATGGTGGGGAGCCGGAGAAATGGCATCAGAGCCTTCAGGTATCATTCGAGTACGAGATACATCACCGACAATTTTGGTTCCAGGCAAATGTCCACCGATTCCCGGTTTAGCACCCTGTCCCATTTTAATTTCAATTGCAGCTCCTGTATTCAGAAATTGTTCGTGTACACCAAAACGTCCGGATGCCACTTGGACAATTGTATGCTCGCCATAGCAATAAAAATCTTCATGCAAACCACCTTCTCCGGTATTATATAAATGCCAAGCTCTGTAGCAGCAAGAGCAAGTGATTATGAGCATTGTAGCTGATGGAGCCATAACTCATTGCAGAAACAGTAACGGCATGGATAGCTCTAGTTGCGGCGGTAATTTACAAGAGAGCTTGCCATTTGAAAGACGCTTGATCTTTTCCGGCTTTTACCAAGATAAACCCGTGTCTCCATTGGTTCACGCAGAGGTCAATGGAGGGGTTTGTGACTTGAGAAGCGTTCATAAGTATATTGTCCCAAAAACAGGAAGTGGCTTTGGATTACCCATGGAGGACAGAAGAACACCTCCGCTATTTGCTTGTTTGTAAATTTCTTTTATAACATCATTTTGCCAGTTGGCGTTTTCACGTAAAGTACAATTGGTTTTTACAATTTTTAAAGCTCTAGTAGGCAGAGGCTAACACAGCGCTGGCAATTTACGCAATTCGTGTCATCACATTTCATCATGCTTTTTTCTTCGTCAAAATAGTGAACCTCATTCGCACATTGTTGTTCACATATACGGCAATGGGTACATCTGGTTTCATCTCTGACAACTTCAAATTCAGGATATATAAATTCTAAGCCCATTCATTTGCACCTTCCTTCACTTTAACGATAACTGGTTCTCCGCCATCAGGTGCCCAAATGTTTTCTGCATGGGGCTCCATCATGCGTATTGCTGCCTCCTCACTGGCAATCAACACTTTATCGTCTTTTTCGCCAACAACCATCGAGCGTAGTTTAAGACGATCATTAAGAGCCATCAATCCTCCGTTAAAACCGAAAACAATAGAAAACGGACCTGTTATCAAGAGACTGGAAAAGATGGTTCTCAGGTATTTTAATTTATCACGTAGTTCTAAGTTGCTTTCAGTAAAATGGTGCTCCAAAAAGGTGCTGCAATCACATTGGCAACCTCTTCTAAAGTAAGTTCCTGTACGCGAAGAAGATAATCCATCATATATGTAATCACTTCTGTATCTGTCTGTAAGGTACATTTATATCCGAACATTTCAATAAAACGTCTATTTGCATCATAAGAGGATATTTCACCATTATGAACAATAGAATAATCAAGCAGAGTAAAGGGGTGTGCTCCTCCCCACCATCCAGGTGTATTTGTAGGATAGCGCCCATGAGCAATCCAGGAATATCCTTCATATTCTTCTAATTTATAAAACACACCCACATCTTCGGGAAAGCCGACAGCCTTAAATGTTCCCATATTTTTACCACTGGAAAAACATGGGCACCGGGCATATCTGTATTGATTTTCATAACAGTTCTGGCTACGAATTCCTTCTCGTCTAATTGCATGGTTGTCATAACGGATTTCAGAGGATCAACAAAATATCGCCAAATAATAGGTTCATCTGTAATGGTAGGAATCTTACATGTGGGAATCAGTCAGAATGAATAATTTCAAAGTGTTCCTTCAGAAAAGATTCACATTTTTTTCTCGTGGTTCTGCAGTCATAAAACATATGGAATGCATAAAAATCCTTATACTGAGGATAAATACCGTATCCGGTAAAACCGCCTCCTAACCCATTTGAACGCTCATGCATGGGTTTCATGGAATCTATAATCATTTCTCCGGACATTCTGTTTCCTTCTTTGGAAATGACAGCAGCAATAGCACATCCGGACGGGATTCGTATTTGACCTTCTTTCTTCATAGAACTACATCCTTCCTTTCAAATATAACAAAAAACAAAGACGCTCATTTAAACAGAAACTTACCTGTTCTTTAAATGAACGCCTTTGCTCACTTAAAAAATTTATACACCTGTTTACAGTTTTTGTCAACAAAAAGATTTGTTTTCAGAAAATGAATGAAAAAGGTGATTGACAAATGAAAAAAACGGGTGTATAGTCTGTAAGCGTAAAGGCAATGGTGTCTTTGAGGAATATACCTTGAAGAATCTTTGCCTTTTTTATTTTAGGAGACAAAGTAGTGTAAGAGAGGAGAAACATGGTATGACATATGTTGATGAAGTGATTGAACACGTAGTAAAAAAGAATCCTGCTGAGCCGGAATTCCATCAGGCTGTGAAAGAGGTACTGGAGTCTTTAAGAGTTGTGGTAGATGCAAATGAAGAAAAGTATCGAAAGGATGCCCTACTTGAGCGTCTGGTTCATCCCGAGAGACAGATTATATTCAGAGTACCTTGGATAGATGATAAGGGACAAGTTCAAGTTAATACCGGGTACCGTGTTCAGTTTAATAGTGCAATCGGACCATATAAAGGAGGTCTTAGACTGCATCGTTCTGTAAACTTAAGTATCATTAAGTTTCTGGGATTTGAACAAATTTTCAAAAATGCACTTACAGGTTTACCGATTGGTGGTGGTAAGGGTGGTTCTGATTTTGATCCTAAGGGGAAGTCAGATCGAGAAATCATGGCATTTTGTCAGAGTTTTATGACAGAGCTTTGCAAGTACATAGGCGCAGATACGGATGTTCCGGCAGGGGATATCGGTACCGGTGCGAGAGAAATCGGTTATTTGTTTGGTCAGTATAAGAAAATTCGCGGAGTATATGAGGGGGTTCTTACTGGAAAAGGTTTAAGCTATGGTGGATCTTTGGCAAGAAGCGAAGCTACAGGTTATGGTTTATTATATTTGACTGAGGAATTGTTGAAGCTAAATGGCATTTCACTTAAAGGAAAGACAGTTGCGGTTTCCGGTTCAGGAAATGTTGCAATCTATGCTATAGAAAAAGCGCTGCAATTAGGGGCGAAGGTCGTGACAGTAAGTGATTCTACCGGATGGGTATATGATGCCGACGGGATTGATGTTAGAGTTCTTAAGGAAATCAAGGAAGTTAAGAGAGCAAGACTATCGGAATATAAGAGTTATCGCCCGAATTCAGAATACCATGAAGGTCGTGGTGTATGGTCTGTAAAGGTAGATTTGGCACTACCGTGTGCAACTCAGAATGAACTTACGTTGGAAGATGCAAAACAGTTGGTAGCAAATGGCTGTTTAGCTGTATGTGAAGGTGCAAATATGCCTACCACACTAAAAGCTACTCAATATTTACAGAATAATGATGTTATTTTTGCCCCGGGTAAGGCAGCGAATGCTGGCGGTGTTGCAACATCTGCTTTGGAAATGTCTCAAAACAGTATGAGAATGAGCTGGTCATTTGAAGAAGTGGACTCTAAATTAAAAGATATCATGGTAACCATATGTCATAATATATCGGATGCTGCAGAAAGATATGGAGCAAAGGGGAATTATGTATTAGGCGCGAATATTGCCGGATTTGAAAGAGTTGCAGATGCCATGAGTGCACAAGGTATTGTATAAATTATATAAGAAGTAAAGGCAAAGGCGTCTTTCATGCATATACAGCATGTAAGACGCCTTTCTTTTATGATAAATAGTATAAAAGAAGGACAGATAGAAAAGGAGGAAAACATTATGAAGAATGTTTCGGAGTATTTTGGTAGTCTGGTGTTTGATGATAGGGTAATGAAAGCAACTTTATCTGCAGAAGTATATCAGTCATTGAAGAAAACGATTGATGGAGGAGAACGGTTGGATATCAGCGTGGCAAATGCGGTAGCTGACGCATGAAAGATTGGGCAGTGGCAAATGGAGCTACTCATTACACACACTGGTTTCAGCCTCTCACCGGAATTACCGCAGAAAAGCATGATAGCTTTATAAGTCCTTCACCGGATGGTGGAGTTATTATGGAATTTTCAGGAAAAGAAATGATTAAGGGAGAGCCTGATGCATCATCGTTTCCATCCGGAGGACTTCGAGCAACTTTCGAAGCAAGAGGATATACTGCATGGGATCCTACATCTTATGCATTTATTAAGGGTAAGACATTATGTATTCCTACTGCATTCTGTTCTTATGGTGGGGAAGCTTGGATAAGAAAACTCCATTACTTCGTTCTATGGAAGCACTGAATAAGCAGGCTCTTCGGATTTTACGTTTATTCGGAAATGAGGATGTAAAATATGTGCGTACTTCGGTAGGGCCGGAACAGGAATATTTCTTGATTACTAAGGAGATGTTTGATAAGCGCCCGGATCTTCAATATACAGGTAGAACACTTTTCGGTGTAAAGCCTCCAAAGGGACAGGAAATGGATGACCACTACTTTGGTGTCATTAAGCCGAAGGTTGCGGCATTCATGGAGGATTTAAATGATGAGCTATGGAAGTTAGGAATTCTCGCAAAGACCGAACATAATGAAGTGGCTCCGGCACAGCATGAATTAGCGCCTATTTATACTACAACAAACATTGCTACTGATCACAATCAGCTTACCATGGAGATTATGCAAAAGGTTGCTATCAGACATGGTTTGGTTTGTTTACTTCATGAAAGCCTTTTGCAGGAGTGAATGGCTCCGGTAAGCATAATAACTGGTCCCTTGCAACAGATACCGGTGTGAATCTTCTTTCACCGGGGAAACGCCATATGAAAATGCACAATTCCTATTATTTCTATGTGCAGTTATCAAGGCAGTCGATGATTATCAGGATTTACTTCGTATTTCTGTCGCAACAGCGGAAAACGATCACAGATTAGGCGCCAATGAGGCTCCTCCTGCTGTAGTATCGATGTTTTTAGGTGATGAACTGAATGCGATTTTAGAAGCAATCGAAACAGATGCACCATATATAGCAGCCGGAAAAACGAAGATGAAACTGGGAGTAAGTGTACTTCCTAGATTTACAAAAGATACGACAGATCGTAATCGAACATCACCATTTGCCTTTACCGGTAATAAATTCGAATTCCGTATGCTTGGCTCATCAAACAGCATAGCTTGTGCAAATATTATGTTGAATGCGGCAGTCGCGGAGTCTTTGAAGATTTATGCGGACCGATTAGAAGGTGTAGAAGATTTTGAATCAGCACTTCATGAAATGATTAAGAAACCATTAAGGATCACAAGAGGATCATCTTCAATGGCAATGGATATGATGACAATTGGATCAAGGAAGCTACAGAAAAGAGAGGACTTTTGAATTACTGTACAACAGCGGATTGCATGCCACATTTAATGGATAAAAAAATGTGGATATGCTTATATCTCATAAAGTATTTACTGAAAGAGAATTGGAATCAAGAATGGAAATCATGCTTGATAACTACTGTAAGACCGTTATTATTGAGGCAAACACTATGGTGGTAATGGCAAAATGCTCCATTGCTCCGGCGGTTGAAAAATTTACCGCAAGTCTGGCGAAAAATGCTTCCATAAAGAAAAGTTTTGATGATTCTATTCCATGTGCATATGAAACAGGTTTAGTAAAAAAGTTATCTATCCTTACAGACAAGATTGACATGGCTGTTGATGAGCTAAAGACCTCTCTTGTGGAAATTCAGGATGTCAGAGGAATCATAGAAGAATCTGTCATGATTAGAGATGAGATACTAAGAAAGATGAGCGAGCTTAGGATTGCTTGTGATGAAGCGGAAATGCTTACATCAAAGGAATATTGGCCGTATCCTTCCTATGGGGATATTTTGTTTAGTGTGAAATAAATAAAGAAAGAGGGATGAAAATTATGTTATATAGTCCGGTGAACACGATTTGGGTACTTGTTGGAGCTGCATTGGTATTCTTTATGCAAGCGGGTTTTTCACTCTGTGAGGCAGGATTTACCAGAGCTAAAAATACAGGTAATATTCTTATGAAGAATTTAATGGATTTCTGTATAGGTACACCTGCATTTTGGTTAGTAGGATTTGGCATTATGTTTGGTGCAGGAAACGGTATCGTGGGATCATTTGATCCCCTTATCAAAGGAGATTACGGCCATATACTTCCATCGGGTGTGCCGCTTTGGGCTTTTGCAATTTTCCAGACCGTGTTCTGTGCAACATCTGCGACCATTGTTTCCGGAGCCATGGCAGAGAGAACAAAATTCAGTGCATATTGTATTTACTCTGCTGCCATTTCATTGTTGATTTATCCTGTTTCCGGACATTGGATCTGGGGTGGGGGATGGCTATCAGAGCTTGGATTCCATGATTTTGCAGGTTCAACCGCAGTCCATATGTTGGGGGGGGTCTGTGCAATGATCGGAGCTGCTATTCTAGGACCACGTATCGGTAAATATGATAAGAATGGTAAGCCAAAAGCAATCTTAGGACATAACATTACATTTGCGGCTCTTGGTGTATTTATTCTTTGGTTCTGTTGGTTTGGTTTCAATGGTGCATCTACTGCCGGTATGGATAGTGATGCATTAATGGAAACCGCAGGACGTGTATTTTTCAATACAAACATAGCCGCAGCAGTGGCTTGTTGTACTACTATGATTTTACCTGGGTACGATATAAGAAACCGGATGTATCAATGACTTACAATGCAGCCCTTGCTGGTCTAGTTGGTGTAACTGCAGGTTGTGATGCCGTCTCCTCAGTGGGAGCAGCCGGTATCGGTATCGTATGTGGTATTTTAGTAGTATTATCAATAGAATTTTTTGATAAGGTTGTTAAAATTGATGATCCTGTTGGTGCGGTATCCGTTCATTGTGTCTGCGGAGCAGTGGGTACGGTTCTAACCGGATTATTCGCAACAGGCGTTACTACTGAAAAAGGTTTATTCTATGGAGGTGGTTTACATTTCTTTCAGGTTCAGACATTAGGTGTAATATCGGTAACAGCATATGTGGCAATTGTCATTACCATTGTGTTTCTTGTTATCAAACACACGCTTGGACTTAGAGCTGATAAAGAAGATGAGCTTACAGGTCTGGATATTTCAGAACATGGTTTGCTTACCGCCTATGCAGGATATGCAATGCTTCCTGATATAAGTGAAGAAGACGGTGATGAGCCGGTAATGGTGGCGCAAGGTGTTCCTGTTGCCGAGGCGGTTGAAGTAAAAAAGATGCCGAGTCTTCTTGATGGAATGCCTAAGATTACAAAAATTGCAATTATCTGTAAGGAACATAAGCTTGAGGCATTAAAGACATCTATGATGAACCTCGGTATTAAAGGAATGACAGTTTCCCATGTACTGGGATGTGGTGTACAGAAGGGGAAACCGGAATATTATAGAGGTGTTCAGGTAGAAACTACCCTACTTCCGAAGGTTCAAGTGGATATCGTAGTAAGTAAAATACCGGTAAGAAGTGTAATTGATGTAGCGAAAAAAGTACTTTATACAGGACACATCGGAGATGGTAAGATTTTTGTCTATGATGTAGAGAATGCTGTAAAGATTCGTACCGGTGAAGAAGGGGTCGATGCTCTTCAGGATATAGATTAAAAATAAATAAAAGCGTTTGAGAAAAGAGAAGTAACATAGGTGATTGCTCACAGCGAGTATGGGATAGTGAGAGCCATATAGTGGAGCCTATGCGAATAACACTTTTCGAGCTGCAATCTGAAAAGATATTCTTAGTAGGTGCGCCGTTTCGTTATGCGTAAAGGAACTAGTCTTGTTGAAGACTTGGAAAATGAGAAAAAATATAGGTGGCACAAGCGAGTTCAGCACTTGCCTATAGAATGCTGAAACTGATTTTGGAGGAAAAAATATGTGTTCTATAATGGGTTATTGCAGTCGCAGTGCTGCCTATGATACGTTTATGAAAGGATTTGAGGCAACGATTTCAAGGGGACCTGATGACAGTAGAGTGATTGATACCGGTAAGGGGTATTTGGGTTTTCACCGTTTGGCAATCATGGGCTTCATGACGCCGGTATGCAGCCTTTTCAGTCAGATAAAAGTTACGCTGTTTGCAATGGAGAAATATATGGATTTGAGGAACTTAGAAGCAGGCTGTCAAGAAAGTATGAATTCAAGAGTGATTCAGATTGTGAAATAATTTTGCCCATGTACAAGGAATATGGTACGGCTATGTTTGCCATGCTGGATGCGGAATTTGCATGCATCATTTATGATGGGGAACGTGAAGAATATATCGCAGCAAGAGATCCGATCGGTATACGGCCATTATATTATGGTTATGATAAGCAGGAGGCTATTATCTTTGCCAGTGAGCCAAAGAATTTAGTGGGTATAGTTGAAAATATCATGCCGTTTCCTCCCGGTCACTATTATAAGGATGGGAAATTTATATGTTACCTGGATATTTCAACAGCTGCAAAAGTTTGTGAAGATGATTTGGAAAAAGTATGTAGAAATATTCGTAAAAAGTTAGTTTCAGGTGTGGAAAAACGTCTTGTAGCAGATGCAAAAGTTGGTTTTTTACTTTCAGGGGGACTGGATTCTTCCTTAGTTTGTGCAATTGCAGCTAAAAAAGGAAAGATGCAATCAAGACTTTTGCAATAGGCATGCGTGAAGATGCTATAGACCTGAGATATGCAAAGCAGGTGGCAAATCATATCGGAAGTGATCATACTGAGATTTTTATGACACCGGATGATGTAATTGCATCGCTTAGAACCGTGATATATGTATTGGGTACTTTTGATATTACTACGATTCGGGCTTCGATAGGAATGTATCTGATATGTAAAGCGATTCATGAAAAGACGGATATCAGAGTTTTATTAACAGGTGAAATTTCAGATGAATTATTCGGATACAAATATACAGATTTGCGCCAGATGAGGAAGCTTTTCAACTAGAATCACAGAAGAGAATAAAAGAACTCCACATGTATGATGTGCTCCGAGCTGATCGCTGTATCTCTGTGAATTCTCTGGAAGCAAGGGTCCGTTTGGGGATATAGATTTTGTAAAGTATGTAATGTCTATCGATCCCAAGCTGAAAATGAATCGATATGGAAAGGGAAAATATTTGCTTCGTCATGCTTTCGAAGATGGAGATTATCTTCCTGATGAAATCCTGTGGCGAGAAAAAGCATTGCATTTCAGATGCGTAGGACACTCTATGGTTGATTACCTGAAAGCATATGCTGAAGAAATATATACAGATACAGAGTTTAAGGACAAGTGTAAGAACTATGATCATGCGCAGCCATTCACAAAAGAATCTTTACTATACCGTGAGATATTTGAAGAGTATTATACGGGACAAAGCAAAATGATCGTAGACTTTTGGATGCCGAATAAAGAATGGGACGGCTGTCATGTAAATGATCCATCGGCAAGAGTTCTTTCTAACTATGGTGATAGCGGAATTTAGAAAAAGACAGATATGATGTGCGCTTATAGAAATAAGGAGATGAATGAATGGCGATACATGAGGAATGTGGCGTGTTTGGAATCTTTGGCACTAAAAGGGAAAATGTTGCAAACATTGCTTATTATGGTTTATATGCACTACAGCATCGGGGGCAGGAAAGCTGTGGGATTGTTGTAAATGACGACGGTGTATTTTCATCATATAAGGATTTGGGACTTGTGAGTGAGGTATTTTCGAAAGATACACTATCAAGTTTATCGAAAGGAAATATGGCGGTCGGCATGTAAGATATGGAACAACAGGAGGAACTACCCGTAGTAATACTCAACCCATGGAAGTAAATCATCAGAGGGGAAAAATGGCGATAGCACATAATGGAAATCTGAGCAATTCATTGGAACTTCGAGATAAATTAGAACTATCCGGTGCAATTTTTAATACCACAAGTGATA
>ENA-OQCK01000566-OQCK01000566.1-human-gut-metagenome-genome-assembly--contig:-NODE-566-length-18924-cov-17.277225_pt1 | contig 18924 bp, 21 predicted proteins | sample MGYA00242498_ERZ504578 | MGnify/ENA primary metagenome ERZ504578 (study PRJEB26092, sample SAMD00036229) | human gut metagenome | host: Homo sapiens | study: EMG produced TPA metagenomics assembly of...
CATGTGTCCATGACACCGATACGAAGGACCAAATTGTCATAGGGATTACAGATGTGGAAAGCTACAATCCATTTATTTCGGATGGTATGGCGGGAAAATGGAAGACAATGGTCCGTGGATGGACAACTTCCATAAAATTCATCCGGAAATCTGCCTTGGATTGTCGGAGTATGGATGTGAAGGAATCATCACGTATCACGGTCCGAACCCGGCATGCAAGGACTACAGTGAGGAATATCAGGCGCTGTACCATGAGCATATGGCAAAAATGCTGGAAGAACGTCCATGGATCTGGTCCAGCCATGTCTGGAACATGTTTGATTTCGGATGTGCAGCCAGAAACGAAGGCGGCGTAGCAGGACGAAACAATAAAGGTCTTATGACCATTGACAGAAAAGTGAAAAAAGACAGCTACTATATTTATCAGGCATACTGGAATAAAAAACCGATGGTACACCTCTGCGGAAAACGGTATGCACAGCGTGCGGGAGAAACGACACAGATTCGTGTATATTCCAATCAGCCGTCTGTCATACTATTCTTGAATGGAGAAAAAGTAGAAGAACTTTCCGCAGACAAAGTGTTTGTATTTACAGTGGCATTAAAAGACGGATTCAATATCATCACAGCACAGGCAGGCGAGGTTCAGGATACGATGACGCTGGAAAAAGTAGAAAAAGAACCGGAAATTTATGTACTTCCGGAAGTGAATGAACGTGCTGAGGGTGTTGCCAACTGGTTCCAGACAGTCGGAGATATGGATTTAAAAGCGCCGATGGAATTCCCGGAGGGAAGATACAGTATCAAAGATACAATGGAAGAACTGGCAAAAATCCGGAAGCAATGGAAATTGCTTCAAAAGCAGTAAAACTGATGGCAAATATGATCGTATCACCGGGGGAAGGCATGTGGGATATGATGAAGAGTATGTCTTTTGAAAGACTCAGTGAGATGGCTGGTGATCTGGCGCCGGAGGGATTTGTGGAAAGTGTCAATGCGAAATTGATTCAGATTAAAAAAGCATAACAATCTGGAAGGAGAAGAATGCCATGGCAAAAACAAATCAATCTTCAGTTCCTGCATTTGGAATGAAAGATAAATTAGGATATATGTTTGGGGACTTCGGAAATGATTTTACCTTCATTTTGTCCTCGACGTTTATGATGAAATTTTACACAGATGTGATGGGACTTTCCGCTGGGGTCGTAGGTATGCTGATGATGGCGGCGCGGTTTGTGGATGCGTTTTCAGATGTGACAATGGGGCAGATCGTCGATCGTTCCAAACCTACAAAGGATGGAAAATTCCGTCCATGGATCAAGCGTATGTGCGGTCCGGTAGCAATTGCAAGTTTTCTGATCTTTCAGGCAGGATTTGCAGATATGTCCTATGGATTTAAGGTGGCGTGGATGGTGATCACATACCTTCTATGGGGCGCTGTCTTTTACACAGCAATCAATATTCCGTACGGTTCTATGGCTTCCGCTATTTCAGCGGAGCCAAATGACAGAGCATCGCTCTCAACATGGCGTACGATTGGATCCACGCTGGCAAGTCTGGTGATTGGAGCGGGAACCCCTCTTGTTGCTTATGTGACTGTAGATGGCAATCCAGTACTTTCCGGAAGCCGTATGACGATTATTGCAGGGATTTTTTCTGTATGTGCAGTCATCTGTTATGTGCTTTGTTTCAAACTGGTCAGGGAGCGTGTTCCGGTTCCGGCAAATAATCAGAAATTTGATCTGGCGGCACTGGGAAAGAATCTGATTACAAACCGGGCGCTGGTTGGAATTATTGTGGCAGCACTGCTTCTGCTCCTTGCAATGCTTGGAATGCAGGGGATGGCAGGATATGTATTTCCGAACTATTACAGAAGTGCGGGAGCACAGTCTGCAGTTTCTCTTTTGAGCAACATTGCGGTACTTGTAATCTGTGCGCCTCTGGCCGGAAAACTGGCAGCCAGATTTGGAAAGAAAGAACTCTCTGCTGCAGCATGTCTGATCGGTGCGGTCAGTTATCTTTTGTGTCTGATCATTCATCCGGATAATGTGTGGGTCTACATTGCATTTTATGTTCTTGCATTTATCGGACTTGGATTGTTTAACATGGTAATCTGGGCAATGATCACAGACGTGATTGATGATGCGGAAGTGAAAAACGGAGTGCGGGAAGATGGTACGATTTATTCCGTGTATTCCTTTGCAAGAAAGCTGGGACAGGCATTTTCGTCCGGAATGGTGGGAGGTCTTCTTTCCCTGATCGGATATTCGCAGGCAACAGCATTCGATCCTGTAGTGACAGAAGGAATTTTCAAAATTTCCTGTATTGTGCCGATCATCGGGCTCACAGCAGTGGCACTTGCATTGATTTTTCTATATCCGCTGAATAAAAAGCGAGTAGAAGAAAACAGTAAGGAACTTGCAAGACGCAGGGGAGAAAAATAGAGAAAATGTACGAGAGACTGTCTGAAAACAGATCGTCGTAAACAGGGAAAGCAGCGATTCATCTGAGTCGCTGCTTTGTTACGTCATAACAAACCGGAATGTAAGAAAAATTTAAGATTTACATTGAGTTTTTTTTAAGCCGCCGATATTATAGTTTACATAGAGTAAAGGAATACAGGAGGCAGCATGAACGGTGAAACGATACTTGTTGTGGACGACAATAAAGAAATTGTCTATTCGATCAGTGAATTACTGAAATATGAAGGATATCAGGTTGTAAAGGCTTATGATGGGATGGAAGCGCTGAAAGCTCTGGAGACAAACCAGATCGATCTGATCCTGCTGGATGTGATGATGCCGAAACTGAACGGATTATCTGCACTGATGAAATTAAGGGAAAACTACCGTATTCCGGTTATTATTCTGTCAGCGAAGACGGAGGAGAGTGACAAGGTGTCAGGTCTTGTTCTGGGAGCAGATGACTACGTGGAAAAGCCGTATAATCCGTCGGAACTCATTGCCCGTGTGAAAGCACATCTCAGGCGTTATCACGCGTGGGGAGGCGCAGCGCCGAAAACAGACAGTGACACGCTTGTAAACGGCGGTCTTGTACTTGATAAAAAGCGGCGTCTGATCCTTGTGGAAGGGGAAGAAGTCAGGCTGACGGCTACAGAATATAAGATACTGGAATTGCTGATGGGACATCTGGGGCAGGTGTTTTCAGCAGAACAGATTTATGAAAATGTATGGAAAGAATCGGCAAATTATACAGTGGAAAATACAGTGATGGTGCATATTCGGCATATCCGGGAAAAGATTGAGATTGATACAAAAAAGCCAAGATATGTAAAGGTGGTGTGGGGCATTGGCTACAAAATGGAAAAATATAATTGAGACAGGAAAACGTTTGTTAAAGCAACAGTGGCAGGTATTAGTAAGTGTCATGTTGGCAGGATGTGGAATTTTTACCTTTTATATCCTGATCGCTTATCGAACCTATTATCCAACAGAAAAAATCCTGTATTTTGGGATACTTGGGAATATTCTGTTAGGAAGCGGGACTGCATATCTGTTAGAAAAGGGACTGAACCGAAAATATCAGAACTGGATCCCAAAAGAAGATGTTTATTACCGGGAGTGGAGAGCAGAAATGAAAAAAATGGAGCATCTTCTTCAAGTGATTGGTATTCTGGCATTTGCAGCAGCAGGTATCTTCTTTGTGCTGCAGAGTAAATTTCGAGAGTACTGGAGCTGGTATTACAATTATGCTGCCGGTTATGTGATGCTTTTTACAGCATTGCTCCAGTATATGGTGTGGCAGTTTGTGCGCCGACGGTTTGATGAGAAGAAACGAGAAGTGCTGATGGGCAAACTGGAGGAAATCAATCAAAAACGGATTGCAGAAGCGCTGGAGAACGAGAAAAAGAGCCTTGCAAAAGTTTCACGCAGTGACCAGCTTCGAATCGATCTGATCACCAATGTGTCGCATGATCTGAAAACGCCTCTGACTTCCATGGTGGGTTATATTGAACTCATTAAAAAGGAAGAATTGAGCGACCTTGTCAGAGATTATGTGGATGTGCTGTCTGAAAGAGCAGAAAAATTAAAAGAAATGATAAACAGCTTGTTTTCTCTTGCAAAAGCAAGCAGCGGAAATATCGAACTGCATCCGGAAAAGTTTGAACTGAATCGTCTGGTAGAACAGATTTTTGCAGATATGGATGATCATGTGAAAGAGAGTGAGCTGCAGTTCGTAAAACAGCTTACAGAGGAAAATACAGAAATCATTTCTGATAATATGTATTTTTACAGGATTTGCCAGAATCTGATTGAGAATGCGCTGAAGTATTCGGCAAAACATACGAGAGTATTCGTGAAAACTTATCAAAAAGAGTCTTCAAATCATCTGTGTCTGGAAATCACGAACACTGCAGGATATCCAATGGATTTTACAAAGGAAGAGATTATCGAGCGGTTTTTTCGTGGGGATAAGCAGAGGTCCAGTGAGGGAAATGGACTGGGACTTGCGATCGTAAGTACGTATGTAAAAGCGCTTGGCGGAGAGTTTGATATTAAAATCGACTGTGATCAGTTTAAGGCCTGTGTGGAGATGCCGCTTTCGGCAATCACGATTACATAAAAATCAAAGAATTACGAAATAAGCACACGGGGAATTTTCCCCATGTGTTTATTTATCTGTATTCTCCTTAAATTTTTCTTTAGACACAAGAATTTCTTCGATAGCATGTTTTACAGCCATTTTAACTGTGAAATATAAGATAGGGATCAATACTAATAAAAGCAGTATGAGGTCTAAAATAATAACATCCAATAGAATCACCCCCTACATTGTCTGAAATCATTGCCAAATCTACTAAAATAATTATAAGACACACTCTATAAAATAGCAATAAAAGTTAAATGATATCTGCCTTTTTCAATAGAAGAGGTAGGTCATAAACGGGAGTTTGACAGTCGAATAATAGAAAAATACCTTGACAAATCCCTTACATTGTGATTACATGAACATATGAACAGTTATTCATATGTTATGTATGGAGGGAAAGGATATGGCAAAAGAAGTATTGACAGAAGAAAGACATAAAAATGATCATCACCACCATGAAGAATTATGTGGATGTGGACACGATCACCATCACGAAGATGCATGCGGCTGCGGACACAATCACCATCACGAGGATGCATGCGGCTGCGGACACGATCACCATCATGAGGAGCACAAAGAGGCAGATCATACTTTTGAGCATGCAGAGAAGCAAGTGTATATTCTGGAAAACCTGGGATGTGCACATTGCGCGTCTAAGATGGAAGAAAAGATTCAGGCACTGCCGCAGGTAGAGTTTGCTGCAATTACCTTCGCGACAAAACAACTGCAGGTTGTGACAAATACGGATGCGGAGCTGTTAGAGGAGTTTCAGAAAATCTGTGCATCCATCGAGAGTGAAGTGGTTGTGCGAAAAAGAGACGGAGGATCAACCGGAAAACGGGAGTCTGCAAAAGGCAGATTTTCAGAAAATAAAAAGGACCTGTGGGAGATCGGAATCGGAGCTGTTCTGTTTGTTCTGGGTCTGGCTACACAGGAGATGAATGGATGGATTTCCTTTTTCGCACTGATCATAGGATATCTGATCCTTGGAAAGGATGTTCTCATCACTGCGGCAAAGAATATTGGAAAAGGCCATGTATTTGATGAGAATTTCCTGATGGGAGTTGCTACAATTGCAGCGATCGTAATCGGAGATTACAAAGAAGCAGTGGGTGTAATGCTCTTCTATCGTGTAGGGGAGTTATTTGAAGATATCGCAGTTGCAAGAAGCAGAAGTCAGATCATGGAGGCAGTTGATCTGCGTCCTGAGGTTGTGAATCTTGTAGAGCAGGATGGAACTATACGGGAGATTCCGGCAGAGGAGGCAAAAGTTGGAGATGTGCTTCTGGTCCGTGCAGGAGACCGGATTCCACTGGAAGGTGTTGTACTGGAGGGGGAGAGCCGTCTGGATACTTCACCGGTAACGGGGGAACCGGTTCCGGTTGCCGTTGTACCGGGCAGCAGTGTGACTTCTGGATGTGTGAATCTTTCCGGTGTGCTGAAAATGCGTGCAGAGAAGGTTCTGGAAGATTCCATGGTTACAAGAATTTTGAATTCAGTAGAAAATGCAGCAGCCAGCAAGCCAAAAATCGACCGTTTTATTACAAGGTTTTCAAAAGTATACACACCGGTCGTGGTAGCACTGGCAGGGGCAACAGCAATTATCCCGTCGATCCTGACCGGGGACTGGAACTACTGGATTTACACAGCCATTACCTTTCTGGTAATCAGCTGTCCATGTGCGCTTGTGCTGAGTGTTCCGCTGGCATTTTTCTCAGGAATCGGAGCAGGTTCTAAAAAAGGAATCCTGTTTAAGGGTGGAGTTGCGATCGAGGCGCTTCAGAATGTAAAAGCAGTTGTAATGGATAAGACGGGAACGATCACAAAAGGAAATTTTGTCGTACAGGAGATTGTTCCGGCAGGATCATACAGTCAGGATGAACTCCTAAAGACCGCAGCATCCTGTGAAGAAGCATCTTCTCACCCGATCGCAGTCAGTATTATGGCAGCGGCAAACGAGAGAAGACTTTCTGTTGAGCATGCAAAACAGGTAAAAGAAATTTCCGGAAATGGAATTTTAGCAGAACTCTCAGAAGGAACTGTACTTTGTGGAAACAGAAGGCTTTTGGAGCAGAATCAGGTAGATCTGTCTGCATATCAGCCGAAAGCGTATGGAACAGAAGTATTACTGGCAGTAGACGGTGTCTATGCAGGATATCTTGTGATTTCAGACACTGTCAAAGAGGATGCATCGCAGGCAGTGGCAGCCATGAAGCAGCAGAATATCCGGACAGTCATGCTGACCGGAGATGCAAAAGAGAATGCGCAGGCAGTGGCAGAGAAGATCGGAATTGATGAAGTGCATGCAAAGCTTCTGCCTCAGGATAAGGTAACAGAATTACAGAAGATCCGACAGAAACAGGGAAGCGTGATGTTTGTCGGAGACGGAATCAATGATGCGCCGGTTCTCGCAGGCGCAGATGTGGGAGCTGCGATGGGAAGCGGAGCGGATGCAGCGATTGAAGCTGCAGACGTGGTATTTATGACCTCTTCTATGGAAGCAATCCCGCAGTCTTTGAAGATTGCAAGAGCAACGGGAAGAATTGCAAAACAAAATGTTGCATTTGCTCTGGTGATCAAAGCACTGGTCATGGTATTTGGTCTGCTTGGTCTGGCCAATATGTGGATGGCTGTGTTTGCGGATACCGGTGTGGCGGTGATCTGTATTCTGAATGCAATCCGCATTCTGTATAAGAAACTCTAAATCCAAAATCAATGATATTACCGCAGGGCGGCACAGTCGAAAGGCTCTGCCGCTCTGTTTTCTTATAGAAACAGATAAGACGTTGACCCGCACCTGTTTTTTTCGTATAATAAAAGTCAATCGGTGCCTCAAAAACAAGAGCGGGATTACAGGTTTTGGGGGAACCGGAAGGGAGAAAGAATATGAGAAAATTAGAAGTGGAGCATTGTGATCTGATACATTCTCATAGTGATACAGTCAGACAGATACAGGAAAAGATTCCGGAAGAGCAGGAGATCAGAGGACTGGCAGATTTTTTTAAGGTATTTGCGGATGCCACCAGGATCCGGATTCTGTGTGTGCTGTCCTGTTCCGAGATGTGTGTGTGTGATCTGGCGCAGACACTGGATATGACACAGTCGGCGATTTCTCATCAGCTCCGACTGTTGAAACAGATGAAATTGGTAGTCAATCGAAGAGAGGGGAAGACGGTGTTTTATTCACTGGCGGACAGTCATATTAAGACGATCATGAATCAGGGGATGGAACATATCAGGGAATAGATATGAAGAAAGAAGTAAAGCGAAGAGCCATAGAATGTGCGGCGGCTGCCGTTTTGTATATTGTTGCGATCGTGGGAAGCTCGTATGCAGAGCTAGAAAGAGAGATGCGTCTGCTGATTTTTCTGCTTCCGTATCTGATCATGCTTTTGCGACGGTCAGGCTGCTCTGGAACAATCTGAAGAAAAGAAAGTTGTTTGACGAGAATCTGCTGATCCTGCTTGCACAGCAGGTGCATTTGCAGTCCATCGCTATTCGGAGGCAGTGGGAGCGATGCTGTTTTTCCAGATTGGAAAGTTGCTGGAACTTATCTCCATGAGCAGGACGAGAAAATCCATTGAGAAATTTATGGATATCCGTCCGCAGTATGCCAATTTAAAGATCAGCGGCGGGGAGATGCAGGTACCGCCGGAAGATCTGAATCCGCGGCAGGTTATTATTATCAAGCCGGGGGAGAGGATCCCCGTGGATGCGATCGTGACACAGGGGAGCAGTACGTTAGATACCAAGGCGCTGACAGGAGAATCGGAGCCGAGGCATGTGAAGATCGGCAGTCATATTTACAGCGGAAGTATCAACTTAAGTGGTGTGCTGGAAGCACGGGTATTGAAGGCGTCTGCAGATTCGACAGCATCCAGAATCATTGATATGATATCCAATGCGGACAACAGACGGGCGCAGACAGAGAATTTTGCAGAAAAATTTACCCGGTATTATACACCGCTTGTAACGCTTTTCGGAATCCTGGTGATGATCCTTCCGCCGATGATGTTTGAAGGGGCACAGCAGGGGGCGTGGATCTATCGCGGACTGATCGTGCTGGTGGCAGCATGCCCGTGCGGACTTCTGGTATCCGTGCCGCTGGCATTCTTAGGCGGGATCGGAGCAGCTTCCAGACAGGGTGTCCTCATCAAGGGAAGCAATTTTTTGGAAGCATTGTCAAAGGCAGAGACTTTTGTATTTGATAAGACCGGTACTCTGACAGAGGGAGTATTCCGGGTAAAAGAAGTGTGTCCGAAGTCGATGACACCGGAAGAACTTCTGGAACTGACAGCATATGGGGAAGCATACTCCAGTCATCCGATCTCCGGATCTTTAAGGGAGGCTTACGGCAGGCCGATTGACAAAGCAAGGATCGGGGCAGTCAAAGAATTTCCGGGATTTGGTCTTGAGGCTGTTGTGGACGGAAAACAACTGGAGATTGGAAATTCCAAGTTTATGAACCAGCAGGGATATTTTTATCAACGGGTGGCTGATATCGGAACAGCAGTTTACGTAGCTGTGGACGGAGAGTATGCGGGCTATATCCTGATCACGGATGTGGTAAGAAAAGAGGCCGGCAGACTTCTGAAATGGCTGAAAAAACAACAGATCGAAGCGGTGATGATCACCGGAGATAATGAACGGGTGGCAGAAGATGTGGCCCGGCAGTTAAAGCTGGATTATGTATATGCAGCCTGATGCCGGAGGAAAAGGTAGAGCAGGTCAGAGAATTTATGGAAAGCCATATGGAGGATGAGAAGCTGGCGTTTGTAGGGGATGGAATCAATGACGCGCCGGTTCTTGCACATGCGGATATCGGGATTGCCATGGGGGGACTGGGCTCGGATGCAGCTCTGGAGGCAGCGGATATCATTTTGATGGAGGATGATCTTTCCAGGATCGTGAATGCGATCCGGATTTCCAGAGGAACGATTCGTGCGGTGAAGCAGAATCTGATCTTTGCCATTGGGATGAAAGTTCTTCTTCTGGTGCTGGCATCCTTTGGCTATGTAACAATGAAAAACGCAATTTTAGCGGATATGGCAGTGATGATGATCAACTTATTGAATTCATTCTGGGTGCTGAAATATCCGGAATAAGGGGTGTACAACATGAAAAGAGCAACATTGCTTGCATTGACAGTATCTGCCTGTCTTTTGACAGGATGTACCAATGCACTCAAAGACGGAACAGGGTATCTGGAAGACGGAAATTATAAAGAAGCAGTGACCGCATTTCAGAAAGCGGTGGACGAAGGCAAGAAGACGGCGGAGGCATACCGCGGTCTGGGAATGGCGTATTATGAGCAGGAAGACTACGCATCTGCAAAAGATGCTTTTGAAAAAGCGTTGGCAGCAGGGGGAGAGAAGAATCAGGTCATTTATAATCTTCTCGGAATCTGCGGGATGAAGCTGAATGATTACAATTATGCACTGGAGCAGTTTAATCAGGGAATCAGCCTGTCTCAGAACAGCGGTACGTCCATGGAAAATGCAGAAAGCTTCAGCGAAGTGCTTCAGGAGATGCGGTTCAATCAGATCGTATGTTATGAAAAGCTGGGTGACTGGGAGAATGCAAAAACCAAGATCGCAGAATATATCCAGGTCTATCCGGACGATGCAGATGCCCAGAGAGAAGCAAAATTTCTGGAGACCAGATAAAGAATACAAGGGAAGAAGAGGATACGCTGACTGCGGAGAAGATTCTGCGGTCAGCGTCCTTTATTCCCGGGGATGAGAAAGGAGAGCGTATGCCGGGATATCAGATTACAGAGTATTGTCATCGGATGATAAAGGAGCATATCAAAGAAGGAGACTGCTGTGTGGACGCAACGGCCGGCAATGGAAATGATACAGAATTTCTCTGTCGTCTGACAGGGGCAGACGGAAAGGTCTACGCATTTGATATTCAAAAAGCAGCAGTAGAACACACCAAAAAGCGTCTGGAAGAGGCGGGACTTACAGAGCGTGCCAAGGTGATTCTAGATGGGCATGAGCATATGGAGAACTATGTCCGGGAAACCGTGTCAGCGATCACCTTTAATTTCGGTTATCTGCCGGGCGGTGATCATCAGATCGCGACACAGCTGATACAAGCATTCAGGCAATTGAGGCAGGGCTTCGCCTGCTGAAAAAAGGCGGGATCATGAGCCTTTGTATCTATAGTGGAGGAGACAGTGGATTCGCAGAGAAAGAGGCACTGTTGTCTTATCTTGAGACACTGGATTCCAGAACATTTTTAGTGATTGTAAGTACTTATTATAACCGCCAAAATCACCCGCCGATTCCGGCGTTTGTGATCCGGATCAAAGAAGAAAGGGGAGAATAAATGGGATTTTCAATGGATGTGGGAGTTCCTGTAGTGACCGTGTTTTTACAGGGGCTTTTAAGTTTTTTTTCACCGTGTGTCCTTCCGCTTGTACCGCTTTATCTGGGATATCTCTCAGGAGGCGCAGAGCAGGGAGAACTGTACGGAAAACGGGGGCGGCTGTTTGTCAATACGATTTGTTTTGTGATAGGGATCAGCTCCGCATTTTTTATGATGGGACTTGGTGTGTCGGCAGCCGGAAGTTTTCTTAACAAGAATCAGGCAATGGTATCGAGGATCGGCGGGATTCTGGTGATTTTATTCGGTTTGTACCAGCTTGGGATTTTTGGAAAATCAAAGCTTCTGGGTACAGAGCACCGTTTCTGGTTAAAGCTCGACAAGTTGAAGATGTCACCGGTTGTGGCGCTTGTGTTTGGATTTACCTTTAGCTTTGCCTGGACGCCGTGCGTGGGACCGGCTCTTGCGAGTGTGCTTTTGATGGCGGGAAGTGCAGGAACAAAGCTGACAGGATTCCTTTTGATCGGTGTGTATACACTTGGATTTATCCTGCCGTTTCTTGCAGTGGGACTGTTCACGGCAAAAGTGCTCGGGTTTTTCAAAAAGTACAATTATGTTGTCAAGTATACGGTGAAGATCGGAGGAATCCTGATGATCTTTATGGGACTTCTGATGTTTACAGGCAAGATGAACGCGATCACCGGATATTTATCGGGAACAGCAGGAACACAGACTTCATCAAAAGAGACAACGAAAAAGGAAATAAAAGAAGAAAAGCAGGATACGTACCCGGCCACAGATTTTGTGCTGCAGGATCAGTATGGAAAGGAGCACAGTCTGGCAGACTATAAGGGAAAGACAATCTTTTTGAATTTCTGGGCAACCTGGTGTGGTCCGTGCAGAAATGAGATGCCGGAGATTCAGAAGATTTATGAAGAAACACAGCAGGAAGAAGACAGTGATCTGGTGATCCTGGGAATTGCCGCGCCGGGATTCGGACAGGAAGGAAGCCAGGAGGAGATCGAGGCATTTCTTGAGGAAAACGGATACACCTATCCGGTGCTGATGGATACGACAGGAGAGGTATTTATGCAGTATGGAATCAGCGCTTACCCGACAACTTTTATGGTAGACAAAGACGGAAATCTGTTCGGATATGTGCAGGGGCAGTTAAACGAAGATATGATGCGCAGCATTATCCGGCAGACGATGGAAGGCAAGAGAGAGTAGGAGAAAAGCAATGGCGTTATATGAAATGGAAGATGCGAAAGAACGCGTCATTTTAGTAGGCGTTCAGGAAAATGATGCGGAGCCGGAGGAAGAATCCCTGGATGAGCTGGCAGAACTGGCACGCACGGCCGGTGCAGAGGTAGCCGGCCGTCTGATCCAGAAACGAGAGGCGATGCATCCGGTGACGTATATCGGGAAAGGAAAGATCCTGGAGCTGAAGGAACTTTTGTGGGAGACAGACGCTACGGGAATCATCTGTGACGATGAACTGACTTCCGTGCAGCTGAATCATCTGGAGGAAGAGCTGGAATGTAAGATCGTGGATCGGACACTTCTGATCCTGGATATTTTTGCAGGAAGGCAGTCAGCAGAGAAGGTAAGATCCAGGTGGAACTGGCACAGTTAAAATACCGTGCGGCGAGACTTGTCGGACTTCGAAATTCTCTTTCCCGTCTGGGAGGCGGAATCGGAACAAGAGGACCGGGAGAGAAAAAACTGGAGATGGACCGCCGTTTGATCCGGGAGAGGATCAGCCGCCTGAAAAAAGAACTCCGGGAAGTGGAAGAACACAGAGAGAGGCTTCGTACTCAGAGAAAACGCTCCAATCTGAAGGTGGCGGCGCTGGTGGGATATACGTCAGCAGGAAAGAGCAGCCTGGAAAATGCGCTCACCGGAGCAGGTGTTTTAGAGGATGCGATGCTGTTTTCCACGCTGGATACGACGACACGTTCTCTGAGACTGGCAGATACACAGGAAATCCTGCTCAGTGATACGGTCGGATTTATCCGGAAACTTCCGCATCATCTGGTAGAGGCATTTAAGAGCACACTGGAAGAAGCGAAATACGCGGATATCATCATCCATGTGGTCGATGCTTCCAATCCGCATCAGGATACCCAGATGTTTGTTGTCTATGAGACACTGCGTCAGCTCGGTGCGGAGGGAAAACCGGTCATTACCGTATTCAACAAACAGGATAAACTGGAAACACCGGGATATTTCCGGGATTTTCATGCAGAGTACTCAATCCCGGTTTCCGCAAAGACAGGGCAGGGGCTGGAAGAATTAAAAGAAGCGCTGCTTGAGATTCTGCGAAGAGATCAGGTATATATCGAGCGATTGTATTCCTTCGCAGAAGCGGGAAAGATCCAGCTGATCCGCACCCAGGGACAGCTGCTGTCAGAGGAATATGTACCGGATGGCATTGAAGTGAAGGCATATGTGCCGAAAGAAATCTGGGGAAAAGTGTAAGAGATAAGAAAAGAATCCAGAAAGCCGGAGAGATGACCGGAATCTGGATTCTTTTGTTTATTGGGTCTTTTGTTTGTATTCCGTTCCCCACATAGCCATTGCATCCAGAACAGTCTTTAAGCTGTATCCGGTCTCAGTCAGCGTATATTCCACCCGGGGAGGCACTTCGGCATAGACTTTGCGGGTGAGCAGTCCGCTTTCTTCCATTGAACGCAGATTGGAAGTCAGTACCTTTTGAGATACCGTTCCGATCGACTTTTTTAATTCTCCAAAGCGCTTTGTACCACCTAAAAGATCCCGGATGATCAATACTTCCAGCGGTCACTGATGAGCATTAAAGTTGTCTCTACCGGACATGCCGGTAATTCTTTTTTCATAAAAATCCCTCATTTCTTCACAATAGTTTCTTTTGATGAGCACATTTAGAGTTGATTACACGATTTCGGAAAAAAAGAGATCGGAAATTGAATAACTTTAAAGATATTACGGATTATCAAAATCAGTCTTGAATTATATGGATGTTTTAAAAATTCTTAAAATATTTGGCGAAATTCGTGATATTAAAAAAGAGATTGCTATTTTTTATTTGAAAATGTGTATGAAAGGACGGAAATCAATCGCGGATAAAATCCTGTCAAAGATGGGCAGAAAAAATATTGGGGATTGGTTGAAATTATAGTCAACAAAAATAGAAAGTAGTTGCATTCTTTTAGCTATATCTGTATAATAATATTATGGTAAAGCTAGTGAAAGAAAGCTAGTGGCCATGTATTTGGCATAGAGACATCCATTGTGGATGTCTCTATTTTTATTCTAGCAGGATAAGGAATTGTTTTTTTGATAAAAAAGAAGAATATTTTTTCTTACCCCCACACTTCTTTGGCAATTTCTTTCACCAGTGCAAGCTTCGCCCACTGTTCTTCTTCCGTCAGTTTATTGCCAATCTCACAGGATGCGAATCCACACTGCGGACTTAAGTAAAGCCGGTCCAGAGGAATGTATTTTGCAGCTTTTGCAATTCTTTTCTTTATCACTTCTTTTTCTTCTAAAATCGGTGACTTGCTGGTCACAAGACCAAGTACGACTTTTTTATCATCGGAAACAAAGCGGAGTGGTTCAAATCCTCCGGAGCGTTCATCATCAAATTCCAGATAATAGGCAGATACATTTTCATTGGCAAAAAGAAACGGCGCGATCGGTTCATATCCGCCGGAGGATGCCCAGGTGGAATGATAATTTCCGCGGCATACGTGGGTTGTGATCACAAGATCTTCAGGTGCATTTTCCAGAGCGAGGTTATTCAGCCGCAGATATTTTTCAGCTTCTTCTTCCAGACTGACGGAATCTTCTTGTCTTGCCTCCCAGTAATTTTTGTCGCAGAACATTCCCCATGTACAGTCATCAAACTGGATATTTCTGCATCCTGCATCGTAGAGATCCCGGATGACAGTCCGGTATGCCTGTGCAATGTCCTGAATCAGTTCTTCCAGATCTGGATATACGGCCAGAGTCTGTGTTCCATTGTCTTCCCGGAAGAGTTCTGCAAGAAGCTGGGCAGGTGCGGGAATGGTCTGTCTTGCAATGGTATGCTCATCTTCAAACTGTTTGACAAATTTGAAATGTTCCACAAAAGGATGCTGTTTTCCGCTGATTTTTCCTGTCACGTGGACAGAGCCGTGAGTGGTTTCTTCCCCATGGAAAAAATAGCCGTGATCCAGTTCAATGTGTTTGATTCCCTCAAGTCCCCACATAAAATCCAGATGCCAGTAGCTTCTGCGGAATTCTCCGTCTGTGATGACAGGGTATCCGGCAGCTTTCTGCTTTTTGATCAGATTTGTAATTGCTTCATTTTCAATGGATTCTAGCTCAGCTTTTGTGATCTGTCCGGCTTCAAAATCAGCTCTTGCCTGTTTTAAGTGTACAGGTCTTAAAAAACTTCCAACATAATCAAAACGAAACGGTGCGTTAAAATTTCCCATAGTAATTCTCCTGTTCTGTAAATTCGTGATTCTATGGGATTTATTGTAGAAGAGAAGAGGTGTTTTGTAAAATACCGGAAATAAATAGCTTGCTATAGAATTAAACTATAGCAAGCTTGTTGCATTTTATGAAAATCGTGTTTTATAAATAAGGGGTTCCGGGAACTTCCGGGTAGCTTCCCATAGAGATCAGAAGCTGAAGTCCCACTTCTCTTGCGGTAAGGACTGCATTTTTTACGGCACTGGCATCTCCGGTTACGGCAGCGATGATCTCATTGGAATGACTGGTTCCGCGGTTTGGGGTCATGTATTTGATGATCTCTACCGGGGAAGATTTCAGCGCAAGGTCTGCCATGACAAGACCGATTGCAGCAGGGGAACCGCAGAAGAATCCAAACGGTTTTCCAATCGGGGCGTCAAATGCCATGTTCAACGCCTGAGAAGCGCTGGCAGAATAGGTGAATTCCAGATGTCCTGCTTCACTGATATAAAGCTCACCGGCGTACTTTTCCGTATATTCCAGAGCAATCTCTACGGCACGGCGCACATCGGATACACTGTAGCCGCCGATGATGATAAAGTTTCCGTGACCGCCCCATCCTTTGGTATCCCTCGGAAGTTCGATGGAAATGATCTCGGTGTTGGTAGATTTTACGGCTTCGTCAGCTGCATTGATCTGTCCGGCTGCACCGGTACGGGAGCTTAACAGCCCCAGACTTTTGTAAGGCTTGTCAATCTGCATCTGCTGAAGCAGTGCGTCATTGACGCCCGGAATGACAAGTCCGATGGTATCCAGAACGGTTGTCCCGACAAATTCTGTCATGGAACAGTCCATGGATATTTTTTGAATTTCGTTGATATCTAACATAATGAAAACTCCTTTATGACATACTTCCAAATTAAATATAACCGCCGTCCAGGCCAATGATCTGTCCGGTCAGGTAAGAATGACCGGATGCAAGGGTGAGCGCCAGCGCAGCCACTTCCTCGCTGTCGGCAAAGCGTCCGGCGGGGATTTCTTCTCTTAAAGCTTCGCGTTCTTCTTCCGAAAACTGTGCGTTCATAGCAGTGTCGATCACTCCGCACGCAATGGCATTGACTTGTACATTACTTGGTGCCAGTTCTTTCGCAAGAGCCTTTGTCAGTCCGTTCATACCGGACTTAGTCGCAGAATAAGCAGCCTCGCAGGAGGCACCGACGGTTCCCCACATGGAGGAAATGTTGATGATCTTTCCGCTTTTCTGAGAGACCATGTGACTGATGGCGCTGCGGCAGCAGTAAAATACAGAAGAAAGATTGGTATTTAAAATCTCGGACCACTGGGCATCACTCATATCCTGCAAAAGGCCGACAAAGGAAATCCCGGCGTTGTTGACCAGCACATCCAGCCCCGGGCAGATAGATTCGATGATGGCAAACATCTTTCTCACATCATCGGGATTACCTGCATTTCCTGGGAGCAGTGTGCAGGAACCGTGTTCGTCAAGGATTTCTTTTTCTACCTGCTGCAGGGCATCCAGAGAATGCCGGCAGTTGAGAAATACATGAAAATGATTTCTGGCAAATGCAAGTGCGCAGCTCTGCCGATCCCGCGGGATGCACCGGTGATCAGTACATATTTCTGGTTCATAACATACTCCATTTCCAGAAGGAGAACAGCTGTAAAATGCTGCTCCTTCAGCTCTCAATTCTGTAGTTATTATACAGGAAGCAGAAACGTTTGTATACCATATTTCCAGAAAATCCGAATGGGGAAAGCGGGTTGCGGTTGTGATTCACAGGCCCTTGTGCTATTATTTTGATAGAGAACCGGTGTGTGCACATAGTAGGAGGAACGGATATGGTAGAGGAAGCCCGAAGCTTTGCAGAAAAAGCACATGAGGGACAGTTTCGAAAGGGAACGAAGCGCCCGTATATTGTACATCCGCTGGAGGTGGCGAAGATTGTGTCAACGATGACGGATGATGAGGAGATTATCAGTGCAGCCTTGCTTCACGATACACTTGAAGACTGCAGGCAGGTGACAAAAGAGCAGATCAAAGAGGCGTTCGGCGAGCGTGTGCTTGAGATGGTCAGGCAGGAGAGTGAGGACAAGTCCAAAACCTGGGTGGAGAGAAAAAGTACGACAATCCGACATTTGAAAACAGCGCCGAGAGCGGTGCAGATGATCGCGCTTGCGGACAAGCTGTCTAATATCCGGGACATTGACCGGGAGTATCCGAAGGTTGGAGAAGAATTCTGGAACCGCTTTCGAATGAAGAGTAAAGCTGCAATGGGCTGGTATTATATTGGGGTGAAAGACGCATTGCAGGAAGATTTTGCAGGAATTCCTGCATATGAAGAATATAAGATGCTGGTAGAAAAAATTTTCGGCAGTACATCAGACTGGCAAAGGAGAGAACAAAATGAAGAAGACAAAGACCATATGTTTTGCGAATAATAAGGGAGGAAGCGGAAAGTCCACGACTTGTTCCAATGTCGGATACGGACTGCGGGAGCTGGGATATAAGGTGCTTCTGATTGATGGAGACATGCAGCTGAACTTGTCTTTATCTCTGTTTGATGAGGATCAGGTGCTTGCGTTTGCGCAGAGTGAAAAGAACCTGTATGAGGGATTGAAGCGCCAGGATGATCTGTCCGGTTATATTGTACATTCGGAATATGAAGGGCTGGATCTGATCCCGTCTTCCACATTAATGAGTTCGATAGAGTATGAATTGTTTACAAAATGGCAGAGGGAGTTTATTCTCCGAAAATGTCTGACACAGATCAAAGAATCGGGAGCGTATGATTACATTCTGATCGACGCGCCTCCGACGTTGGGCGGATGGGTTATGAACATTTTGTGTGCGTCGGATGAGATCATCATTCCGGTAGAATCTACACCATGGGGATTGTTCGGTCTGGGAAATATGTTTGAATTTCTGGAGGAAGTCCGGCAGATCACACCGGATCTGAAACTGGGAGGAATTGTGATCACGAAGGTGGATACCAGAAAGAGTTATTTCAAACAGACATTGGAGACTTTAAAGAGTCTGGAAGATGTGCCCGTATTTGATACCTATATCCGGGTGGACAGCGGGATCGAGTGGTCACAGGATAATAATGCACCGATCATGGCATATAAAAAAAGCAGCCGCAGTGCCACAGAGTATATGGAACTGACAAAAGAAATTGCCAAAATGGAGTAGGTGAGTCATGCACAGGGAATTGTTGGACGCCTTGTCTGTCATTACAGAGGAAGAGCAGCGGATACTGGATGAACAAAGAGGAATTGATCCACAGCTTTATACAGAGAAAAAGGAACTGATCGTAGACAGCGAAAAATTGTTGAAAAAGGGGAAGCTGATACAGGTGCGTCCCCATACGAGATTTGTTAATTTTCCGAAGCATAAGCACAATTATGTAGAAGTGATCTATATGTGTCAGGGAACAACCACTCACATTCTGAATGGAAGTAAGGTCATTCTGGAGGCGGGGGATCTTCTGTTTTTGAATCAGAATGCAGAACAGGAGATCCTGC
>ENA-OQCK01000567-OQCK01000567.1-human-gut-metagenome-genome-assembly--contig:-NODE-567-length-18902-cov-3.646551_pt1 | contig 18902 bp, 21 predicted proteins | sample MGYA00242498_ERZ504578 | MGnify/ENA primary metagenome ERZ504578 (study PRJEB26092, sample SAMD00036229) | human gut metagenome | host: Homo sapiens | study: EMG produced TPA metagenomics assembly of...
CTGATTATTTGCTTTTTCGAGATGTTATCTTTGTAGGTAGGTAATGTGCATAACATTATTTTCCTGTGCTCACAATGATTAAATCATAGATAACGGATTGTTTAATCTTCTAAAGTTTGCATTATGGAAAAGACTAGAATTGGCTTGAATGCCGGAAAAGTATGGCGCATCTTAAATGAAAAAGGTGAACTGTCAATGTTCGATTTGTGCCGTGAGTTAGGTTTGACGTTTGAAGACGTAGCTCTTGCTATCGGCTGGTTGGCAAGGGAAAGCAAGGTCTTTCTGAGGAAAAGGGAAGGAATGCTTTTTGCCAGCATTGAGAATGTTGAATTTACTTTTGGCTAAGGTGGAAACCAATGTACATTTAAGGTGGGAATCCGCTTTATTATCTACCGACTAAAAATTTAATGAAGTGGATCAGTGGGGTGTTTGCGTCTAAAATATGATTACTCTTATTTCTTTCCGGCTATTCTTTTTATTGTCTATTTATTCTTATCCGATAGGCTGTTAAATAGCTTTTTTATTTATTTCATAAAGGGATATTCTGTGGACTGCTTAATGGAGAAACATCGCTAACTATCTCACCGATTCTGCTTCTTCTTTCAAAGAAATTGCAGAAGAAGATGTACAGAGTGGAATAAAAATTGTATTTTTGCGACAACTTTTTTAAAATAACCGGTTATGGATAGCATTCAGATAAAAGACAAGCAGTTCACTGTTTCCATTAAAGAACAAGATATTCAGAAAGAAGTGATTCGCGTGGCGAACGAAATCAATCGCGATTTGGCAGATAAGAACCCACTATTCCTCAGCGTGTTGAATGGTTCGTTTATGTTTACGGCCGACTTGCTGAAACACATCACAATCCCTTGCGAAATATCGTTTGTCAAGCTGGCTTCTTATCAGGGAGTGACTTCCACCGGAGTTATCAAAGAAGTAATCGGACTGAACGAGGACATTGCCGGACGTACGGTTGTTATCGTAGAAGATATTGTAGACACGGGGCTGACTATGCAGCGACTGCTCGAAACATTGGGTACGCGTAATCCCGAATCTATCCACATCGCTTCATTATTGGTGAAACCGGAAAAACTGAAGGTGGACCTGAACATTGAATATGTAGCAATGGAAATTCCGAACGACTTTATTGTGGGATACGGATTGGATTATGACGGCTTCGGGCGAAACTACCCCGACATTTACACAGTAGTAGACTAAATTCAAATACAAATTAATTTTTAGGTAAAAAAGATGTTGAACATTGTAATTTTCGGTGCTCCGGGTTCTGGAAAAGGGACACAGAGCGAGCGTATTGTAGAAAAGTATGGTATCAATCACATCTCAACAGGAGATGTATTGCGCGCAGAAATCAAGAACGGTACAGAACTGGGTAAAACTGCTAAAGGTTATATCGACCAGGGACAGTTGATTCCGGATGAACTGATGATTGATATTCTGGCAAGCGTATTCGATAGCTTCAAAGATAGCAAAGGTGTAATTTTCGACGGTTTTCCCAGAACAATAGCACAGGCGGAAGCATTAAAGAAGATGTTGGCCGAGAGAGGACAGGATGTTTCTGTAATGGTTGACCTTGAGGTGCCGGAAGATGAACTTATGGTACGTCTGATTAAGCGTGGCAAAGACTCCGGCCGTGCTGACGATAACGAAGAAACTATCAAAAAACGTCTGCATGTATATCATTCACAGACTGCTCCGCTGATTGACTGGTACAAGAACGAAAAGAAATACCAGCATATCAACGGTCTGGGTACTATGGAAGGTATCTTCGCTGAAATTTGCGAAGCAATAGACAAGTTATAATAATATTATTAGAAAAGTATGGCTGAATCGAATTTTGTTGATTACGTAAAGATTTACTGCCGCTCGGGTAAGGGCGGAAGGGGCTCTACACACATGAGGCGCGAGAAATATTGTCCCAACGGAGGTCCCGACGGGGGCGATGGCGGAAGAGGAGGCCATATCATCTTGCGCGGTAATCGTAATTACTGGACATTGCTTCACTTGAAGTTCGACCGTCACGCAATGGCAGGTCATGGCGAATCGGGAAGCAAGAACCGTAGTTTCGGAAAAGACGGTGCGGATAAAATAATAGAAGTTCCCTGCGGGACGGTGGTGTATAACGCCGAAACGGGGGAATACCTTTGTGACGTGACCGAAGACGGGCAGGAAGTAATTTTGTTGAGAGGCGGTCGCGGCGGTCAGGGGAACTGGCATTTCAAGACGCAACCCGTCAGGCGCCGCGTTTTGCGCAGCCGGGCGAGCCAATGCAGGAAATGACAGTTATCATGAGCTGAAGCTCCTGGCAGACGTTGGTCTGGTAGGTTTTCCGAATGCGGGAAAGTCTACGCTTCTTTCCGCTATTTCGGCTGCGAAACCGAAGATTGCCGACTATCCGTTTACTACGCTCGAACCGAACTTGGGCATCGTTTCCTATCGTGACGGTAAATCATTCGTAATGGCGGATATACCGGGGATTATCGAAGGAGCGAGTCAGGGTAAGGGACTGGGATTACGTTTTTTGCGCCATATCGAACGAAACTCATTATTGTTGTTTATGGTTCCTGCGGATAGTGATGATATCCGCAAGGAATATGAAATCCTACTGAATGAGTTGAGTACTTTTAATCCCGAAATGCTGGATAAACAACGTGTGCTGGCTATCACAAAGAGCGATATGCTCGACCAGGAGCTAATGGACGAGATAGAACCGACATTGCCCGCGGGTGTTCCGCACGTGTTCATCTCTTCTGTTTCCGGTTTGGGAATCTCCGTATTGAAAGATATTCTGTGGGAGGAACTGAATAAGGAAAGCAACAAGATAGAAGACATTGTTCACCGTCCGAAAGATGTAACCCGTCTGCAACAGGAACTCAAAGACATGGGTGAAGATGAAGACATCATCTATGAATATGAGGAGGAAGCGGATGATGACGATGAGGACATTGATTACGAATACGAAGAAGAGGATTGGGAGGAAAAATGATTTCACTCACAAAAGATAAAGAGCTGAAGGGGTATAAGTCATTGACGGTATACCCCGAAGTAGCTCATTTTGTTACAACACGTCATGGAGGTGTCAGTGAGGGAACATATGGCTCATTTAATTGCTCGCCTTATACCAAGGATTCATGTATCAATGTGAATTGTAATCAGAATAAGTTATTTCAGATAACGGGACATCAAATTAAAGAATTAGTTATTCCGGAGCAAAAGCATGGTAGTGCGAGTCTGGTCGTTGACGAATCGTTCTTTAAGGAGTCATTAGAAGTGAGACGAACACTTTTGAGAGGCATTGATGCCTTGATTACCAATGTGCCGGGATATTGTGTTTGTGTTACGACTGCGGATTGTGTACCCGTGTTACTATATGACAGAAGGCTGCAAGTGGTGGCTGCCGTTCACGCCGGTTGGAAAGGCACGGTGCAGCATATTGTCAGTAGTGTAATGGAACACATGAGCCGGAATTTCGGAACCCGGGGTGTTGACGTAGTGGCTGTATCGGTCCGAGTATTTCACTCGAATCATTTGAAGTCGGTGATGAGGTTTATGAAGCATTCAAAGAAAGTGGTTTTGATATGTCCATTATCTCTACAAAAAAGAGGAAGACAGGCAAACACCATATTGATCTGTGGGAAGCCAACCGGAGTGAATTGCTTTATGCCGGAATTCCTGCCGGGCAGATTGAAGTAGCCGGTATCTGTACCTATATTCATCAAGATGATTTTTTCTCTGCGCGTAGACTGGGGATTGACTCCGGCCGTATTTTGTCGGGAATAATGATTAGAAAGTAATAATCGGCATTTGTAATTGTTGGGATGCCGATGATTGGTTTATAATAAGTTATGTTTGAAATAAAAGTATCACAGGAGATCAAAGATGCTTGTCCGGTCTTTGCCGGAGCAGCCGTATATGCCGCAGTGAAGAATACTGCTTACTGCGAAGGACTTTGGAAGGAAATCAATGCTTTCACCGAAGAACTGACTACTACTACACAGATAGAAGACATCAAACATCAGCCTGTCATAGCTGCCACCCGTGAAGCCTACAAACGTTGTGGTAAAGATCCCGGACGTTACCGTCCGTCAGCGGAAGCTTTGCGTCGTCGCCTGATGCGCGGAATTCCTCTGTACCAGATTGATACTCTGGTAGATCTCATCAACTTAGTTTCTCTTCGGACGGGACATTCTATCGGTGGTTTTGACGCGGATAAAATACAAGGCGCATATCTTGAATTGGGTATCGGCAAAGCAGGGGAACCGTTTGAAGGTATCGGAAAGGGTGTGTTGAATATCGAAGGATTGCCTGTTTATCGTGATGCGTCGGGTGGTATCGGTACGCCTACCAGTGATAACGAACGGACTAAAATGAATCTCGGTACTACCCATATTTTAGCAATCGTCAATGGTTATAATGGAAAAAAAGGCCTGAAAGAAGCTGCTGAGATGATTCAGTCATTGCTGAACGAATATGCAGAATCAGATAGCAGCGAACTTATCTTTTTTGAATAATCAGGGGAGTATTCTGATTGAAAACGAAAAAATACATGAAAGACATTCTCATACTATTATTCGTCTTATTCTTACCGATGATTGCGAACGCACAAGACAAATCCTCTTTTTCTTTCAGGGAGGTAAACCATATCCGTGTGGCTACTCCCGGATTGTTTGCTAAAGGTAATCATATATACTTGCATTTGGACTCGTTGAAGGAGCATGAATATGCTTTCCCTCTGCCGGGTGGTAAGGTCATTTCTGCTTATGGTACTCGTGGGGGACATTCGGGGGCAGATATCAAGACTTGTGCTAATGATACGATTCGTGCTGCTTTTGACGGGGTGGTACGGATGTCGAAACCTTATTATGCATACGGAAATTTGGTAGTAATCCGTCATGCGAACGGGCTGGAAACCATTTATAGCCATAACTGTAAGAATCTGGTTCGGAGCGGTGATGTCGTAAAAGCCGGGCAACCTATCGGACTGACCGGTCGTACCGGTCGTGCTACCACCGAACACGTGCATTTTGAAACCCGTATCAACGGACAACATTTTAATCCGAATCTGATCTTTGACCTGAAAGAAAGGAAATTGCGGAAGGAATGTATTAAATGTAGCAAGAACGGAAGTGGAATAATTGTGAAGTCGCAGGCCGGCAATAACCGTATTGCTCAAAATAAGAAATAAAAGAATGGTAGCCGACCTATTTCAATTAAGTAAGTCCATTACTCCCAGGAGGGCGATCAGGTATTCCAGCCGGGATTTAATGTGCCGGATAGCTCTGGCTATATGAACCTCTACTGTTCGCTCGCTGATATTCAGCAATTCGGCAATCTCTTTATGACTTAGGTTTTCTTTTCTGCTCAAAATAAATATCTCCTGTTGCTTCGGTGGAAGTTCTTCAATAATCTTGTCAATATAATTGTTTAATTCTTTAGCCTGCAATTCTTCTTCTATATTGTAGGAATCAATGTTCGACTGCTCGTAAGCACTTAAAACAGACAGTTTATAGAAGTTTTCATTAAATGTTTTTTTCTGGCGGTTAAAGATAAGATTCCGGGTGACGATAAATAAAAATCCTCTGAAGTTCTCATCTTCTCTTAGAAAAGAACGTGCTTCCCATAGCTTGACAAACACTTCCTGTACTACTTCTTTAATATCTTCAGATGAATTGATATATAGTTTACTAAAATTATATACTTGTCCGCCATATACTTTATACAAGTACTCAAAAGCTTCGTGGCTGTCTGATTTTAGTAATACTATTGCTTCTTGGTCATTCATCTTATGATTTAATGAGGATTTCAAAGAGCGAAGATATGAAGAATAATTCAAAAACACATCTTTTCGAAAAAAAAATAATAAAAATGCAGATTTGAGTAAGGGGTAGAAATGGGTTAGATGTATTTAATATATAATGCATGAATCCCGAATTGGCGTAAAGTTAAGGAAAATGAAAGAGCCGGTTTGAGTATATTGTATTATAAACTAGAGAATTTATTGATTTTGCAAAATCTATGTGTATGAAAAACTTTGTTTAATTTTAAATTGTAATCATGAAAGAAAGTATGTGTAGTCGATGGCATTTGAGGCTTATCGTGTTATTAATCTTATTTTTCCCTTTGACGTTGAGTGCTGCGCAAGGGAGAGTGACAGTAAAAGGACAGTCGATAACTTTGAGACAAGCCATTAAGATTATCGAATCCAGTTCTAATTTTAAGTTTTTCTTCAATCCGAGTGACTTGATGCATTACCGGGTAAAAATCTGGATTGTGAAGGAGAAATCTCGGATGTGTTGAAAGAAGTATTTGCCGGAAGTGGTATCAGTTATGTAATTATGGGAGATGATATCATCTTGAAATTGGAAAAGAAGGCAGCAAGCACACAGCAGAAAAAAGTAGAGATTGTAGGAGGTGTAGTAGATGCGAGGTCCGGAGAATCGGTGGTAGGAGCAACTGTACGGGTAAAAGACGTGAACAGCGGAGTGATTACCGATATGGACGGAAAGTTTACGATTAAGGCCACTCCCGGAGATGTGCTTGTCATTTCATATATCGGATATGAAACCAAGGAAGTGAAAGTGGTCAACGGCAAGGTACTTCTTGTAGAACTTGTGGAAGATGCAAAGCAGTTGGAAGAAGTGGTGGTCACTGCTTATGGCAGCGGACAAAAAAAGGCTAGTATGGTAGGTTCCGTACAGGCAATCCGCCCGGCGGAACTGCAGGTTCCTTCGGCTTCTCTTTCCAATTCTTTTGCCGGACGATTGGCTGGTGTTATTGCTGTTCAGCGTACCGGACAACCGGGAGCGGATGGATCGGATTTTTATATTCGCGGTATTTCTACAATGAACGGAGCAACCAATCCGCTGATTATATTGGACGGAGTGGAAATATCCTCCGGTGATTTGGATAATCTTGACCCGGAAATCATTGACGGCTTCTCTATTTTGAAAGACGCTACTGCTACGGCAATGTACGGTACCCGTGGGCTAATGGCGTTATGATTATTACCACTAAATCCGGTCGTAATATTGATAAACCGATTATCAATTTCCGTGTGGAAGGACAGATCACAAGTCCGACAAGTAAGCCGAAGTTTGTCGACGGAGCCACTTACATGGATTTGTTCAATGAATCTTTGTTGAACGGCGGCTCTACCGAATCTCCCTATTCGGCAGAAGAAATTGCCGGAACGCGTGCTGGATTAAATCCGTATGCTTATCCGAATGTCAACTGGTATGACGAGCTTTTTAAGGATCAGGCATTTAACCAGAATTTCAATGTTAATATCCGGGGAGGCGGCAAACGAGTGGATTATTTCTCAAGTGTCACGGTCAATCACGAGACAGGTATGATTAAGAATCGTTCCAAAGACTTTTTCTCCTATAATAATAACATTAATGTGATGCGTTATTCATTTCAGAATAACATTAATGCATATTTGGGTAAGGATTCACGTCTTTCTTTGCGCTTGAATGTGCAGCTGAGAAAAACGAAGCAACCCAACATCAGTATGAACGATCTGTTTGCGGGAGCTATCAATACAAGTCCGGTGGAAGCTCCGATCTATTTCCCTGACGACGGTGTTACTACACATATCAAGTGGGGTGTGAATGACCGCTTGAAACCGGGACAGCAACAGAATCCGGTGGCACAGCTTGCATCCGGCTATCAGGATAATTTCCGGAGCACGGTAGTGGCGGCATTGGAGTTTGAGCAGAAACTGAATTTTATTACCGAGGGACTTAGATTTAAGGCATTGGCCTCTTTCAAGAACTGGTCAAGTACTACTAACAGTGCTTCCGCAGGTTGGAACAAATACCATTTACAGGATTTCTCGGTAGATGATAATGGAGTGTATTCTTTTGTCACCAGACTTCAGAATGAAAGCGGTGGAGAAGTATCTACGGACTTGAAACCGGGTGTTGCCAACTCGGGCGACCGCCGATTCTATTTCCAGGCTATCATGGACTACAACCGTACATTTGGAAAGCATGATGTGAATGCCATGTTTATCTATAATCAGGATGAACTGGTGACTCAATTATTCAGTGGCGACTTGATTGCTGCACTTCCCAAACGTAAACAAGGTGTTGCTGCCCGTCTTTCGTATGCTTACGACGGGAAATATCTGGCGGAAGTGAATATGGGTTACAATGGTTCCGAGAATTTTGCCAAAGGACACCGTTGGGGATTCTTCCCTTCTATTGCAGTGGGATATAACATCAGTGAGGAAGCGTTCTTTGAACCTTTGAAGAATGTTTTCTCTAACATGAAGATTCGTGCTTCGTGGGGGCTTGTTGGTAATGACAATATTGGTGGGGCACGTTTTGTGTATATGCCGACAATCAACCTGACAGGTACCGGATATACTACCGGGCTGGACGGTGATATAACTTATAAAGGTCCTGTATATTCCCGTTATGGTAATCCGGAGGTTACTTGGGAAGTGGGTAAGAAAGTCAATGTAGGTTTGGATTTGCAGTTGTTTAACTCATTGAACCTGACAATGGACTATTTCCACGAAACCCGTACTGATATATTTCAGGAGAGAGGTACGATTCCTCAATATCTGGGAACAGCAGGAACAAAGGTGTTCGGAAACTTGGCAGCCATGAAGAATCAAGGCTTCGACTTTGCGGCAGATTTCAATAAGAAAATAGGTAAGGACTGGTTTATCAGTTTCAAAGGGACATTTACGTATGCTCATAATGAGATTACAAAATACGATGAATCTCCGAAATATGCTTTCCAGTCAAAAGTAGGGCAGAGTGCAAATATTCCTAGTATTATGATTTCCGACGGTCTTTTCAAAGATCCGGATGATGTGAAAAACTCTAACCAGCAGATCGGAGGAAATCTTAGTGCCGGTGATATCAAGTATGTGAATATCTCCAAACTTTATGGTTATGATGATGATATCGTGGATATTTCTGACTGGGTATGGGCGAAGAATCCTACCGTTCCGGAGATTGTATATGGTTTCGGCCCTTCTATACGCTGGAAGAATCTTGATTTCTCTTTCTTCTTCCAGGGAGTTGCAAAGGTTTCATTGGTTATGAGTGATTTTCATCCGTTCGGAGACAACAGTTTGCGTAATGTCCTGACTTGGATTGCTGACGATCGCTGGTCTCCCGACAATCAGAATATCAACGCCACTTATCCTCGTCTGACTAGGGACACGAGTGTAAACAACACTCAACGCTCTGACTATTGGCTGCGCAACGCTGCATTTATCAAGTTGAAGAACGCAGAAATAGGTTATACATACAAGAATATGCGTTTCTATGTCAGTGGCATGAACCTGGCGACTTTCTCGCCATTCAAGCACTGGGACCCGGAACAAGGAGGAGGTAATGGTTTGAAATATCCTACGCAACGTGTTTTCAACTTTGGTTTTCAGATGACTATTAATAATAACCGCTAATTTGAATAAAATGAAAAAGATATATAATATTTTGTTATCGTTCGTATTTGCCGGCTGTCTCTTGGGCTCATGTGATTATCTGGATATTGTGCCGAATGAAACAGCCAATGAAGAAGATGCATTTGCTTCGGAACAAGCTGCATTGAACTATCTGTATTCCTGTTATTCCTTTATGCCTGCTTATCAGAACTCGCATACTTTTATCGGATATGCAGGAGATGAAATAGTAAGCTGTTTCAACGGAGAACCTATTAAACTATATTTTCAGGGAGGATATACTTCAGGAAATATCGGCAATGTGGATGCGACATACAGTAATATGTATAAAGGTATACGGCAATGTTATCTGTTGAAGAAGAATATTGCGTCCGTTCCGGGATTGAGTGATGATAAGATTAATGATTTCGCCAATCAGGCGGATTTTCTGATTGCTTATTATCATTCGGTATTGATGCAGCATTATGGTCCTATCATCTTGGTAAAAGAATTACCGGATATGAATACACCTTATGACAAGATGGCAGCCCGTTCTCCTTATGACGAATGTGTGGACTGGGTATCAGAACAATTCAGAATCGTATCGGAGAAATTGCCTACGGAACGTATGGGATCTTCTTACGGACTGGCAACTAGTGTAGCTGCCAAAGCGCTGAGGGCCCGATTGTTGCTTTATGCTGCTTCTCCTCTATTCAATGGAAACTCGGAATATTACAGTGACTTTGCCAACAATGACGGCACCTTATTGATGTCTCAAACATATAGTAAAGAGAAATATAAAGTAGCTGCCGATGCAGCTTTGGAAGCAATAAACTTTGCAGAAGATCACGGATACAGATTATATTACGTTGGCGATGATGCCATTGGTACAGCCACCTATCCGTATCCGAAAGATCCTATCCAAAGACAGCTGCGTCTTACATACCTGGACAAGAACGGAACTAAGGAGGTACTTTGGGCAAATACCCGCTTGGAAGAAATGTATAGCATACAGAATAAATCCATTCCTTATCTTTCTTTTGGAGGAGGATATGGTCCGTCTCTGACAATGGTAGAACGATTCTATACCGAAAATGGTCTTCCGATTGACCAAGACCCGACGTATGACTATGAAAATCGTTTTCAGACTACTATTCTGGATGATGATACACGCGGAGAGGGAATAACTTTGAAATTGAATGATCATCGTGAGCCGCGTTTCTATGCCTGGATATCTTTCCATAATGGCTTTTACGAATGTCAGACGGAGAATGTAGTAGCCGACGGTACCAAAGGTATTACTTATCAGGATAAAATGGACCGTTCCGACCGTAAACAACGCAAAAGATGGTTGACACAGTACAAGAAGGAAGACAACAGTGCAAAATGAACAGAGGAAATAACTACTCTCCAACCGGTTATCTGAATAAGAAAGGGGTTCATCCGGGATCGGCTGCCCGTAAGTCGGACAACGTGCCTTCTTTGAGATATCCGTTGCCTATCATTCGTTTGGGTGAGTTGTATCTGGATTATGCAGAAGCTTGTGTCGGATATGGTGATGCTAGTTATGTGGCTGAAGGCATGAAGAAATTGAACGTAATCCGTGAGCGTGCCGGCATTGACCTGTACTGACTGCCTGGGCGAAGGCAAAGGAGCCGTTGACAGATTATTCTTCCGTAGGCCCCGATGGTCGTTTGATGCAGATTGTACGTCAGGAACGTATGATTGAACTTTATATGGAGACTCATAATTTCTGGGATCTTCGTCGCTGGAAGTTGGGGGAAAAATACTTTGGTGTATATCCGAGAGGATTAAATGTGGAAGCTACCAAAGATGAGGACTTCTTCAAGGATACACAAATGACAAGTCACATTCGTGAATTCCGTACTCCGGCGAATTATTTGATGCCTATTCCGATAGATCAGGTAAGTAATAACCCGCAAATGGTGCAGAATCCGGGCTATTAACGGTAAGATGAAGGCAGAATCTGTTTTGAAGTTTTTTGAAACAGATTCTGTTTCTATTATTTGCTAAGTGTCTTATTTTATGGATATTTATTTTTATCTTTGCTGCACGTTTTTCCATAAATTATGATACAGAAAATTAAAACTGTTCCTTTTCAGTAAGGGGAACTTAATTAATGAATGTATTTATTACATAACGAACTTAATTTTATAGTGATGAACAACAAACACTGCATTTTTTTGTCAGGGGTAGCCGCCTTGGTAACATTGCCCTCCTTTGCTCAGAGTAAAGGGGCGTCTGAGAAGCCTATGAATATTTTGTATATAATGAGTGACGACCACTCATTTCAGACTATCAGTGCCTACGATCACCGTTTTATAGAGACACCCAATATCGACCGTATCGGCAATGAAGGAGTTGTCTTTACCAATAGTTTTGTGGCAAACTCTATAAGCGGACCCAGCCGTGCGTGTATGTTGACGGGAAAACATAGCCATAAGAATGGTTTTATAGATAATGCGCACCGGTTTGACGGAAGCCAGCAGACCTTCCCTAAGCTGTTGCAGAAGGCAGGTTATCAGACTGCTATTGTTGGTAAATGGCATCTCACCTCTAATCCCACGGGATTCGATTATTGGAATATTCTGATTGGTCAGGGTGATTATTACAATCCTTATTTTATAGATAATGGTAAGAAAGTGCAGATAGAAGGGTATGCCACCAATATCACTACGGACTTGGCGTTGGAATGGCTGGAGAACAAACGGGAGAAAGAAAAACCGTTCTGTCTGTTGTTGCATCATAAAGCCCCGCACCGTACATGGATGCCCGACACTTGTGACTTGGGAGCGTTTGATAAGGTGAAGTTTCCATTGCCGGAAATTTCTATGATAAATATGAGGCGTATAGCTGCTTCCGAACAGGAGATGAACATATTCAAGGATATGGACCTTGTCTATGACCTGAAAATGGCGGATAAAGAAAATGAGATTCATACAAAAACTGGATTGGAAGGTTATGGACGCGCTATGTATAAGCGTATGAATCCGCAACAAAAAGCTGCCTGGGATGCTTATTATGACCCTATTATCAAAGATTTTAAAGCCCGGAAACTGGAAGGCAAGGAACTGGCGGAGTGGAAGTATCAACGTTATATGCATGATTATTTGAGTGTGATTCGTTCGGTCGACCGCAATATCGGACGGGTGTTGAAGTATCTCGAAGAAAAAGGGCTTCTGGAAAATACATTGGTGGTTTATACTTCCGACCAGGGATTCTATATGGGAGAACACGGTTGGTTTGACAAACGCTTTATGTACGAGGAGTCATTCCGTACTCCGTTGTTAGCCCGTTTTCCTCATGGCAAGAAAGGAAAAGTGTCGCAAATGGTTCAGAATATAGACTATGCACCTACCTTTTTGGAACTGGCGGGAGTAGATATTCCGGAAGATATTCAGGGAGTATCTTTGTTGCCTTTGCTGAAAGGAGAACGTCCTAAGGACTGGCGTAAGTCCCTTTACTATCATTTCTATGAATATCCGGCGGAACATGCGGTGAAACGTCATTATGGTGTGCGTACCGAACGCTATAAGCTGATACATTTTTATAATGATATTGATGCGTGGGAGCTGTATGACTGAAAAAAGATCCGCGTGAAATGCATAATTTGTTTGGGAAGCCCGGTTATGAAAAGATAACTGAAAAACTGAAAGGGGAATTGGTAAAGCTTCAGACTCAGTATGACGATCCTATTGAATCTCAATTAAAAAAATAAAGTATTATGAATGCCAAGGAATTTGTACAAATAGTAAAGAAGATGTTTTCTAAAGGACTGACTCCGGAGGAAAAAATAAAATTAGCGGATGAAGGACCGGTGTGCCGTTTATTACTAAGACAGTGGGATAAATTCTTTGGCACTTCTATTGAAAACAAAAAAATTGAGGAGGAGATATGGACCAACATTACGGATGTATGTTGGAATCACAAACCTGCAAAGAAAAAATTGTCAGGCTATAATCGGGGTTTTAGGATTCTGGCTGCCGCCGCTTGTCTTTTGCTGGTCGTAGGTACGTGGTATCTGATTACTTCAAGAGCTTCTTTAGAGACAATAATCTTGGGACCGGCCGATACGCGTATGACGTATGTCCTTCCGGATAGTTCGGTGGTATGGCTCGCTGCGGGAAGTACGCTTTCATATCAGGACGATTTTTTGAAAGAGCGCAAAGTGGTCTTAGAGGGAGAAACGTCTTTTGAGGTGAAAAAGATGACAGGAGGCAGTCCTTTCAGGGTTTATTTCAAAGATGCGCTTGTGGAAGTCAAAGGGACGGAATTTAATATAAAGTCTGATGATGAAGTAGCGGAGGTGACTCTCTTTACCGGAAAAATAGATTTTCAGGTGACGGGCAAGAGGCCATAGAGGTGAAGCCTGCTCAACGCATCACTTACTATATTGATTCAAAGACGATTGAAACCGAGACGTTGGATATTGAAGGATATGACTGGAGAAAAGAAGAGTATAACTTTACGGATAAGCCGCTTGGTGAACTGATAAACTTAATCAATAAGAAGTATCATACGAAAGTGTGTTTCGAGAATAAAAAGAATAGGGATAATCTGTTTACGGGAACTATTCGTAAAGATGAAGAATTAGCGAAGGTGTTGCGGAAAATCTCTATCAGTTTTGGATTAAATACAAGGCAGGAGAAGGATACGATTATTCTTTATTGAGTATCCATAAAATAATACTGGTAAGAAAGCAGTTACATTTGTCATAACTGATTATAAAAAGGCTGTCCCGGAATGAAACACGGGACAGCCTTTTCTGTATCAATATCCGTCCTATTGGCGGTAGACTTTCAGATTGGTAATCTGACTTTTGAAGTTACCTGTTTCTTGTAATGGGAAAACTAATGTACGAACGTAATTCATGGAATCTTTTCCACCATTATAAAAGCGTTTCTGTATATTTAGTTCTTCTACGATTTTTCCATTTATATGCAGGCGGGTGACGCGGTTGTCTCCGCTAATACCTACTGTTGCATGTTCGCCGGGCATGATACGGTAGTTGAAAGTGTTGAGATAGCCGTCGCGTGCAAAGCCCAACATTCCACTTATCGGATCAGATAAATAGAATACGGCGTCAGGAGAACGGAACAGTTCTGTACCTTTTGCTTCATCAGCTCCTTTTATATCAAAAGATACCAGATAATTATACCCGATTTCCCGATAGGGAAGAGTACGGTTGGGGGTAACAGCTGCCTGTTCGTAAACCAGGCCGGGAGCTTTTCCGATTCTTCCGAGTTGATTCACACCCGGAGCTTCGCTTAGTAAATTGCGTTGTTCATTGAAACTGTCATAGGGAGTTGTGACTTGTTTGCCTGTCCACATTTTAACGGCTAGTGTCTGCAAGGCCGGGTAAACTCGGTGATGAATATCCTTATTGGAAATGCCGTTACCCACATGGTCGTTCCATACAGCAAACATTCCTCCTAAAATATTCGGGTCCTTTTCTTCAAACACGGCTTTGCCTATCTGTGCAGGAGTCCATTTCTCGTATAGTGATTTGGTATTCAGATAATCATAATAATATCCTGCCTGGGGGACTATGTAGACCAGTCCGTCCGGGATACTGATTAAATGGTATCCTTGCTTTATCATTTCTTTCGGGTCGCATAACCGTTATACCATGCATTCATGATGACATTTTCCGATTTGACGGGAGTATCTCCTTTGGCGTGTGTCAGTGCACCCCATACGCAGGCTTGCTTGCCGAAGCTTTCTATATAACGGATATAGTGATCGGTGAAGGCGCGGAATTTCTCCACAACTTCCTTTTTGGCGTTTGAATATTCGTCGGTGCCACATGGACTTTGTTGCCCCGGAATACAGGTTCTTCTCCTTCCAGATATTCTTTGAAAAGAGCGTCGAAGAAAGTATAAACCTCGGGATTAAATAAATCCAAATGATCCATGCCATATTCTTTACTTCCCAATTCCGGTTTATAATGACTGAAAGCCAAGGAGTGGGCGGGGATATCAATCTCCGGAATGATCTCTACATAGCTTTGTTCAGCTAATTTTTGCAGGTCGACGAATTCTTTTTTCGTATAATGTCCGTCCCGTGCCGTCAGTCCCGGATAAGTATCACATTCCAGGCGGAAGGCGGCATACGTTTTTGACCAGTCATGTTCGAAGTATTGTTTGAAGCCGTTATCGTTCAGGTGGATTTGCAAAGTGTTCATCTTGTAGTAAGACATAGTCTTTACATAATCCTGTAAGTATGAAAGCGGGATGAACTTACGGCCGCAGTCTATCATAAAGCCGCGAAGCGGATAGTCTGGGTAATCTCTCAGGGTTCCTTTCGGGAGCTGATGATTTTCTGACTGTTCGGCAATCTGAAGTAAGGTACGTGTACCCCAATATACACCGATATTTTCGGGGGCGGATAAAGCAACCCGGTCTGTGACGCGGATCGTATATCCTTCTTTTCCTAATTTCTTGTCGGTGCGGAGGGAAAAGATAAGTCGCCGGCAGCTCCTTTCCCTTGCACTACTTCGAGCGAACGTCCGAACATTGTTTGATAGTCTTGGGCAAAGATTCGTGCGATGCGTTCAAGCTCCGGATTGTTGGCGGCATACACGATTTTTGTAGCCTCGGTGGGAACAAAAGCTCCGTCACTGCCTTTCCATTCTTTCAGTTCGGGGATAACAAAAGGTTTGGGATTTACGGAAGCATTGGCTCCGGTGGAAATAATAAGACATAAAGCTATTAGCCAGTAGAAACGATTGATATATTCCATGCTGTATTATATATAAAGTTAGTAAAGTATAAAACGTCATAAATGTAAGACAAATAATGGAATATACCACTACCAATTATGAATCTTTAAGTTCAAAGTTAAATGTAGTATGCAATCCGGTTCTCATTTTATTGGCCGATGAGTTGTTAATAGTTCCTTTTTAAGAACTTTTCAATATGTAATTGTTCTTTTTTATTCTAAAATCTATGTTATCTGTCTCCCGGAAATTTGTATAACTAGATTGATTTGTATTTCTTTGTATAATAATATACTAACCCCCTCTTTTAATTACTTATGAAAAATAGAAAGATTTATTTAATGGGAGCCTGTTTGTTGTGTGGACTCACTTCAATTGCACAAAATGTAAGTTTACAGCCGCCCCCACAGCAACTCAATGAACAAGGTAAAACACTCAGTCTTCCTGCTATCTACCGGATAGAAGGTGAAAAAGAAGCAAACCCGCATGCGTGAAAGCGTTGCAAGGTATCCTTACCGGCAAGCAAAGTACCAAGGAAGGAATCCGTATTTATATTGGTGAGAAGGGAGACAAAAGTGTACGTAAGTATAACAAGTTGATTCCCAACCATGAAGAAGGTTATTATCTGGCTGTCAATGATAAAGAAATCATATTGGCCGGCAATGATGAACGGGGCACTTATTATGCTATTCAGACATTCGCCCAATTGCTGAAAGAAGGAAAATTGCCGGAAGTGGAAATCAAAGATTATCCTTCTGTCCGTTATCGCGGTGTAGTGGAGGGCTTCTACGGAACTCCCTGGACCATCAGGCACGTCTTCGCCAACTGAAGTTTTATGGTGAGAATAAGATGAATACCTATATCTACGGTCCTAAAGACGATCCGTATCACAGCGCTCCCAACTGGCGTTTGCCTTATCCGGAAAAGGAAGCAGCCCAATTGCAGGAGCTTGTGAAAGTAGCCAATGAAAATGAAGTTGATTTTGTATGGGCTATTCACCCGGGACAGGATATCAAATGGAACCAGGAAGACCGTGATTTATTGCTCTCAAAGTTTGAGAAGATGTATCAGCTCGGTGTCCGTTCCTTCGCGGTGTTCTTTGATGACATCTCGGGCGAAGGTACCAATCCTCAGAAGCAAGCTGAATTATTGAACTATATTGATGAGGCGTTTGTAAAGGCAAAGCCGGATGTAACTCCGCTTATCATGTGTCCTACGGAGTATAATAAAAGCTGGTCGAACCCCAAAGGCAATTATCTGACTACATTAGGTGAGAAACTGAATCCTTCTGTCCAGATTATGTGGACAGGTGATCGTGTGATTTCCGATATTACCCGCGACGGCATTTCCTGGATTAACGAACGCATTAAACGTCCCGCCTACATTTGGTGGAATTTTCCGGTATCCGATTATGTACGCGACCATTTACTGCTCGGACCTGTTTATGGCAACGACACCACAATAGCGAAGGAAATGTCCGGTTTTGTGACCAATCCTATGGAGCACGCCGAAGCTCTAAGATTGCTATTTACAGTGTTGCAAGTTATGCATGGAATCCTACTAAATATGATACTTGGAAAACGTGGAAAGACGCTATCCGTACCATTCTTCCGGGGGCTGCGGACGAATTGGAATGTTTTGCCATGCACAATTCCGACTTAGGTCCCAACGGACACGGTTATCGCCGCGAAGAGTCTATGAATATTCAACCCGTTGCCAAACGTTTCCTTAGCAGTTATGTTGAGAGTGGAAAATATGAAAAAGTTGATTTTGACCTCTTATGGGATACATTTGAACAGATGAAGGAAGCTGGCGATATCCTATTGGTGAATACAGAAAACGAGCCATTGATTGTAGAAATAACTCCGTGGCTTCATCAATCAATCTGCTGGCCGAAACCGGAGAAGAAGTACTGAAAATGGTCAAAAATGATTCGAAGTCTTTTTTCTTACGGAGATATAATCATGTGAAAGCTTTGCAGCAACGAATGTTTTATACCGACCAGAATTATAATCAGAATCCTTATCAACCGGGAGTGAAGACAGCCTCCAAAGTTATAAAGCCTTTGATTGACCAGATATTTGCGACTGCCGTAAAACGATATAATCAGAAGTATGGAGCCGATTTGGATGCCACAACAGATTATATGCCACATAAGCTTATCAGTAATGTGGAGCAAATAAAGAATTTGCCATTACAAATAAAGGCGAACCGCATACTTATCTCTCCGATGAACGAAGTCGTGAAATGGCCGGCAGGAAACTTCATAGAAATAGAATTGGATAATATCTATCCGGCAGAAAGTATAGATATTAATTTCGGAAAGAAGGAACCTTGTACATGGGGACGTTTTGAAATCTCCGCGGACGGTAAAGAATGGAAAACGATCGACTTGAAGCAGAAAGATGCCCGACTGACGGCCGGACTGCAAAAAGCCCCGGTGAAATTCGTTCGATTTACAAATGCGGGTAGTGATGAACAACAAGTATATTTACGCCAATTTGTGCTGTCGATAGAGAAAAAGTAGTCCTCGCCTACCAGAAGGGAAATGAGGTTCTTCTTCAAATTTGGTGGTAAACTTAATTAGGAAAATAATAATTTGATAATCGATAGTATTCAACAATAATTTGATAGTCGATAGTATTCTCCATTCTCCTCCTTCGGGAAGGAGGAGTCCCCGTAGGGGGAGGTGGTAGGTGAATGCGTAAGTCTGTTATTATCAGCATTGTGTATCCACCTCACCCG
>ENA-OQCK01000568-OQCK01000568.1-human-gut-metagenome-genome-assembly--contig:-NODE-568-length-18900-cov-3.434454_pt1 | contig 18900 bp, 26 predicted proteins | sample MGYA00242498_ERZ504578 | MGnify/ENA primary metagenome ERZ504578 (study PRJEB26092, sample SAMD00036229) | human gut metagenome | host: Homo sapiens | study: EMG produced TPA metagenomics assembly of...
CAGTAATGCCGGTTGCGAAAGATATGTAGTCTATCGACTCAACATACAAACTACGGTTATATTGCCTCCCATATATTAGTCTCTTGAAACAAAGACAAGCATAATATGCAGTATGAGAAATGCCAATATATAGTATGAGAAATGCATTGTTTTAAGCGTTTTTTTCTTGATAAAGCTATGAGAAATGCATGTAAATATTTTAATTCTCATAATTTATATATCTAATTATCAGGCAAGTACTCCTTTTTATGAGAATATGAGAAATGATTTTGTTTTTTCTTTTCTGGTTCAAATTTGGTAATGGTCTTTTTTGATGGTTACTTTTTTCTTGTCCATTTTTTTATTGGAAAATTAGTGTAAGTGTTTAGTTATTAGTGATAAAAAAAGTTGAAAAATGTCTACCGTAATTTTTGGATGTTAGTTGGTATCTTCGTAACTTTGGAACACAAGTTAGATGAAATATTATGAAATACAAAATGACATGCTGATTTTATTTTGGACGAAAATACGCCGTATAAAATTCTCTATTTACGATCAACTGAGAATGGATGAACTGTCGCAAATTTTACCTGGCAATATACATATCACATATGATCGGGATAAAATGTCGGTTGCCGATGTTGTGATGTTGAGCCTTCTTTTTTTATATCGTGAATTAGAAGACGATCTTGAAAAGCCTGAACACCAGATTTGGGTGGTGTGGGGCTATGAAAGTGAAGTCAATTATCCTTGGATGTTTTCTGACGAATTGAAAGATATATTTGACCTTTGGATGACTTATCATTTGGATTCGGATATTGTGTTACCTTACAGACTGACTAAAAGAATGAGAAGAAGGCTTTCTTTTTGTAGATATTTGTAAAGAATGTAAGTATAAATAGTTCTTTCAGTCAGCCGTTCATTTCTTAATCTTAAAATAGAAAAACATGAGAATACTTCAAAAAGAAAGAGCAGTACGAAACTGGCCAAAACTTTATCGAAAAGGCGAAGATATATTACTTCATAAACAATCTGCTAAAAAATATAGAGATGATCAGTTGAATTTCTTAGAAAATTATAGTCGTCGATATCTGGTTTCTGACGAATTCTATGATTGTGCCAAAGCGTCTATAAATAACAGATATATCTATGATCTCTATTTCCCTATGGTAAACAAGCAAATATTGAGAAAAGATATACCTGAGGGTTATTTTGATGAAGATTTGCGTGTTACTAATAGCTTATCAAGGTTATATATCACTGCATTATGGTACTTGTACATATATAATTATACTGAGGATATTTATAATAACTTTGATTTGGTTTATAATCATATTATCAATGATTTTGAAGGAGATGAGAGAGCTTATCTGATGAGTGCTATGATTGGGCTTTTTGCTTCCAAGAATAGTACATCATATAGTGAACAGTTGTTAAATGCAATAGAGAAAGCTTCTCAATATACACAAAATGAGGTTTGTTTGAGGTATATCGAGAAAGCGAAAATGTTTTATACTTTATTGGATCGGCAAATTCTTGAAAATATTCTGGAGAACACTTATTTGAGATAGAATATAATACTGAAAGTAAATTATCACTGAAAGATGTTCTGCAAAAGTATGAAGGTAAAGCGGTATATATAGATTTTTGGGCAAGTTGGTGTATGCCTTGTTTGAAAGAGATTCCTAAAATGAAAGAAGTATATAAGAAATACAATGAGAAAGGATTGACTATTATTGGTATATCATTGGATAGAGTCAAGGATAGTTGGTCTGAGGCCATAAGAAAAAATAATTTGAATGTTTGGCCACAAATTTTAAGTTCTGAGACGAATGAGAAAGATGAAAAGGAGAATAACCTGTCGTACCTATACAATTGTGATGCTATTCCATTTTATGTCTTGATTGATAAAGAAGGAAAAGTCGTTGCTAAGTGGGAGCATATAGGGGATGTGCAGTTGAAAGAGTTAGATATGCTTATTAAATAGTTATAAAGAGACAATATATGAAAACAACTTTATGGATAATAATGTTATTGTGTGCGATTAATAATATATCAGCACAGGTTAAAAGCCAAGTAAAAGAAAGCTTTGAGTTGACAAGTATTGCATTTCGATTGGCTGGTGCGGAAGAGTATATAAATAATACTATCCCCGGTTATACAGCCGATATTGATAATTACTTCTCAAAATATAGAGAACATAAGCTCATCTCTTACATCAAAAAGATAAGAGAGGAGCAAGGAATAGCTTATGATGCTGTACCTGCGGCAACTGGATGTATTGAGATAAAGAGAGGGAAAGTGATTATTGATCCACAATGTGACGCATCAAAGATAAGTATGATTGACAGTAGGTGGACAGAGGAAAGTTTCAGAACATTTGTCCGTTTATTGAATGATTTTTATAGACAAACAAAATTTAAGGATTTCTATACACTGCATCGTGGCTTATATGATATAGCTGAAACTAGATTGAATACTATTCTTGTCGATCTGAATGCAGAGTGGTTTAAATCTATGTTTGGCGAAGGACCTGAAAATACAATAGTGGTTGCATCTCTTTGTAATGGACCTGGTAATTATGCTTTTAATGGAATAACAAAGGGAGAAAAACGTGGAATTGTTATTGGATGTAGTACCGATAAAGAAGGAAACCCGGCGTATAGTAGATTCCTTATAACTGTCATTGTACATGAGTTGTTACACCACTATACTAATCCTTGCCTTGCTCAATATTGGTCTCAGATTGATTCTGCTTCGCAAATAATTTATCCTCACGTGAAAGAAAAGATGGCCAAACTGGCTTATGGAAGTACCAATTCAACGATGATAGAATGGTTTAACAACCTATTGACTATCATGTATTTTAAAGATAACCCTAATAGGGGATTCACTGCTACACATTTAACTGCATGGAGGCAACATGAAGGTTTTATCTGGATGGAAAGAAGCATGACGTTTATGGAACATTTTCGTAATCATCGTAATTTGTATTCTACCATTAAGGATTTTATGCCTGAGATAGTAAGTTTTGTCAACTATACGGCATCTGATTTTGATAATGTATTGAAAGAGTACGATAATAAAGAACCCTATATTACAGATATATTTCCTATTTCAAATAGCATATTACCTTTAGGTATTGATACTATACAAATACGTTTCTCTAAACCTATGTTTGGTGCTTACGGTATAAGGCCGTTGGATGATAAAAGAATATCGCCACCTTATACAGACTATCAGCCGTTTTGGAAAGATAAATATACTTTTTGTATTATATTAGATAGAAGTAAGCTGGAGAAAGGAAAGACCTATGGGTTTAAATTAAATCGCGCCTTCTTTCAATCAGAGAAAACATATCCAATGAAAGAAGATTTTCCTTACACTTTTAAAATGCCGGATGAATGAACAGTTTATCGATTTATTGATTGGATTTGTATATTTTTGAGTTACATTTGCTGTCTATTGAATAAAAATGTCTCATTTAATATAGAATACCAATGAAAAGCAAGTTATTATTAACGTGTATAGCTCTATTATTCTGTACTTGTTTTCTGCATGGACAGAGTCAAGCTTCTAAAGTCGTAAACTCCGGTGAGAACAGTCATAGCGGGTGGGTTCAACATCCGTGGCAAGGGAAGAAGGTAGGATATATAGGAGATTCTATTACAGATCCTAACTGCTATGGTAATAAGATTAAAAAGTACTGGGACTTTCTACAAGAATGGTTGGGGATTACTCCTTATGTATATGGAATAAGCGGGCGACAATGGAACGATGTGCCCCGGCAGGCGGAGCAATTGATGAAAGAACATGGAGAGGAAGTGGATGCAATCATTGTCCTGATGGGTACGAATGATTTTAATGCCGGTATACCTATTGGCGAATGGTTTACGGAAACGGAAGAACAAGTGTTGGCGGCCCGTGGCGAAATGAAGAAAATGGAGACCCGCAAGAAACGAACCCCTGTAATGGACAGTAATACCTATAAAGGACGTATCAATATAGGGATAACGCGGATGAAACAGCTGTTTCCTGATAAACAAATCATTCTGCTGACTCCGTTGCATCGTGCGTTTGCCAATTTCGGAGAAACGAACGTGCAGCCGGATGAGAATTACCAGAATAGTTGCGGTGAATATGTGGACGCTTATGTACAGGCAGTCAAAGAAGCCGGTAATCTCTGGGGGCTTCCTGTGATAGACTTTAACTCGGTGACAGGGATGAATCCGATGATTGAGGAACAACTTATCTATTTTTATGATTCGGGTTTCGATCGTCTGCACCCTAACACGAAAGGGCAGGAGCGTATGGCACGTACATTAATGTACCAATTACTTGCGTTACCGGTTTAGGCAACGCGCTTATTGTCCCGGTTTGAAGAATAGCCGGAGGACAAACCATGCATGATGTGCACTGTACTTATCAGCGTAATGTTTTGCCATGATGCGGAATCTTTCTTTGAGAGAAGCCTTCCGGTTTTGGGTGGTCATACCTTCGTCAAGATAGTCGATGATTGTCAGGTGCGTATTGTGCAATGTGCGGGCTTTCTTCATGATGCGGACGCACCAGTCGAAGTCGGCGGAATAACGGAACTTCAAGTCGTATGGCTCCACCAGCGTATGGCGGGCGAAGAATGCCTGGTGGCAGACCAGCATTCCCTGTTTGAAGCTTTTCCAGGTTAATACTTCTGGGGCAGATAGACGGCGCATACGTTGGAAATGCCTCTTCTCGTCTACGATAGCCGTTTCTCCGTAAAGTACGTCGGGAAGTTCGTTACCATTGATAGTGTGCACCATTTGTTGCAGCGTGTCGTCTTCGTGAAAGCAGTCGCCTGCGTTCAGAAAGCAGAGATAGTCGCCGCTGGCGAGGGCAATTCCTTTGTTCATGGCGTCATACAGTCCCTTGTCCGGTTCGCTGACAACAGTATGTATCCGTGGACGGTATCTGTCGATGATAGATAAAGTGCCATCTTTGGAGGCTCCGTCCACGATGATATATTCTACGTGATGATAGGTCTGCGCAATCACACTTTGAATGGTATCTTCGAGTACCTTTTCCGCATTATAGGTCACCGTGATGACCGAAAACTTGGGAGTAGGATGAACGCTATGCATATTTCCCCGTTACTTTATTGTAGAGATCCGTATATTTCTTGGCAATAATGCTTTCGGAATAGTTGCCTAATACCTTGCGGCAGGCTTGTGCGGAAAGCTCGTCATATTCCGGGTCCGTCAGTATCCAGTGTATACCGTTGGCAAAGTCCTCCGAAGATTTGTATCGGGCCACATATCCGTTGTGCAGGTGGTCAATCATTTCGGGGATGCCGCGACATTGAATCCTACGCAAGGAACGCCGCACGCCATTGCTTCCATAATCATGTTGGGAAGATTTTCTTCCAGCGAAGGAATGACAAACAAGTCTACGGCATTATATATATTGACCACTTCGTGCTCATTCTTGATGTAAGGCAACGGGTAGACATGGAAAGGAATCTGTTCCTGCAACTGTTGGGACTGGTTGCCGAATACGACGACTCCCAGCGACTCTTTCCATTCCGGATGTTTCTCAGCCAGCAGTTTGCAGGCTTCGATTAAATATTCGGCCCCTTTCCGCTTATCGGTGATCTTTACCGAGCCGAACAGAATCATCTTCTTGTTTTGCGGCAACATACATTTGGCCCGTGCCTCTTCCTTGTTCTGTGGCTTGAACAGGTTGGTATTGATCGCGTTCGGGATGTTGATAACGCTTTTCCCTTCGAACAGCCTGCTGACCTGGGCCTGTTCCTTCAACCAACGGCTGCAAGTGACGAAATGAACGGGGGCGTTGCTATACAATTTCTGTTTCTTACGGAAAGTGCGGTAAGATAAATCTTTCTTGCTACCGCCTTTGTAGATGTACGGGCAGTTGTGGCACTCCTGTTGATAGTTCGTGCATTCGCGTGCATAATGCAGATACCGGTGCAGGGCCACATATCATGCATTGTCCAGACGACCGGTTTGCCGGAAGTAAGTATCTTCCGGATGTTTTTCAATGAAAGCATTCCCTGATTGATCCAGTGCAGGTGAATGACGTCTGCCTGCCGAAATTCCGGAAGAGAGGTAATGTCCGTTCCCGTGTTGGCAATGTCTACATCGAACAGATGATACCGTTGGAAACGGTTGGCGCTCCAGATAACGATGCGTTCCCACATGAACTTCCATACTTGCAGCCAGCTGCGCTTCAAACCCACAACGCTGATCTGGTCCGTTTGCTTGTCGCGCACCAGCATTTTGGCTTTAATACCATTATTCTTGAGTGATTCCATTAACCGGCCGGCTGCAATGGCGGCTCCTCCGATTCGTTCAGACGTATTTATAATCAGGACTCTCATGTGCATAAAAGTTTATGCAAATGTACGGTTTTTAGAGGAAAAGTTTGATATTTCCTGCAAGCTTTCTGCTATTTCACGTGAAAAGATTTCGAGATTGAAACGTTCTTCCGCCAGTTTGCGGGCGTTGTTGCCCATGCGTCGTGCCTCTTCGGGGTGGTCGGCGATGTAGCGGATAGCGTCTGTCCAACCCTGCACATCACCGTATTCTACGGTAATGCCGATTCCTTCCTTGTCGATGTCAATTTCGAAATTGGGGTTACGCGAACAAATGACGGGAATGCCGAGAGCAAATGCTTCTACGAGTGTGGTGAGCCCTACGGTATAGGGAAAATCCAGACAACAGATGACAATACAGCTTTTCCGCGCCACCAGTTTGGCAAGCTCGTAGGGGATTACTCCGTCGGTGTAATGTACATGGATAGAGTCGGGCAGGGTGAAACCGTCAATGATGTTTTTATAATTGATGTTACCGCATGAGACGGCGATATATAAGTCGAGTTTCTCTTTAGTGGCGGCAAATGCCTGGAAGAGAGTGCTTACGTCCCGGTTTTCTTTGCCGGTAGAGATAAAGCCTTCCGGTTTGCGGTCGGGCATTTCCGCCAACAGGTGGTCATAGAAAGGGAGGTCCGGTCCCAGTGTACCAGTTTTAGTTTATGGGCAGGCACTTTCCGGGTTTCAACGAATCCTGAATGAGCTTCCGGCTGAACAGGAACATCTTGTCTATGCCTTTATAGAAAAGGCGGGATATTTGTTCGCGTGCGAAACCGGAACTGTTGACTACTGCCGTGTGGTGCCAGATAACGATCGGCTTGCGGTATAGCCCCAGTGCACGGAGGAAAATCACCGGTTCGATACCACGGAAAGAAGTGGCGTAGAGCACCTGATATTTCTCCTTGCAGAACAGAATTTCTTTCGTTGCGTAGAGCATGAGCCTCAGGCGGCTTGAGAAGTACCGGCACTTGTGCATGACGGAACGTATCCCGTGTTTTTCCAGCAATGGAAGTCCGTACAAGATATGTCCGGGGAATTTATACTCTTTCCATTCCTCGTAACTTTCCTGCGTGAGGCGGGTATGGTAGAAATAAATCGTAAGTGGTTTTAGTGATGTTTGTTTCTCTTCAGCCATTTGTTTATTCGGTTTTTAACAGCTTTCGTAATGATAGAAAAATTACCGTATTTCAGGTTGAGGAACAGTTCCTCGAACGAGCGTCCTATCTTTATCCACGGGTGGTCCCAGCACATGATGCGGTAGACGCTTTTTTTGTACGCTACATTTTCAATGACGTAGCGGGGATGTTTCAGAGGAAACTCCGCTTCGTAACGCTTCATGGTGAAAATGCGGCGGTAACCTTTGGGCAGCGTATGGACGGAACCGGCAAAGTGGGTGGAATCCGCCGTTGCTCCCAAGTTGTTAATCATGTTGCGTGTGGGCACAATGCTCAGTCCGGAGTTGAACAGTATGGAGGCATGGAAAATGGTTTCGTAAAAAGCCTTCCGGTGTTCGCGATGACGCCGGCACATATAGATGAAGTCGCTCCGGAACTTGCGTTCTTTGATGAGTTGTTCGAGTTGCTGCATATTGAAGGAGTCGTCCAGAAAAGTATAGAACTCGTCCCATTGGTCTACGACACGTTTCCAGCTTGCCCACCCCCAGATAGAGAAGGTGGTGGCGAAGAAATAGTCGTAAGGGATGTCTTTGCTGATTTCTTCGGGGTTGAATCCGGCAATCATGCTGATGCGGGTGTCATGTTCGTACTTGTCCAGCATTTCCTTGCAGAAACGGAAGAAAGAGACTGACGGCACATCATCATCTTCCAGTACAATGCATTTGTCGACTTTTGAGAAAGCCCATTTCTGCGATATATATTCCGAGGGGTCGCAACCGAAGTTCTTTTCCTGATAGAACCGTTCTACTTCGCACTCCCAGTCTATCTGCGACACGATTTCGCGGCAGGCTTTTATCCCGGGCAGGTCGTGTTCGTTTCGTGCTCCGTCCTGATAGAGAAACAGCCGTGACGGGCGTGCTTTCTTTACCTGCTCGAACACTTGCGATAATTGTTGCGGGCGGTTGAAGAACAGTATCAGTACCGGTACATCTACTAAAGCGGGTTTCATATTCATAGTTCTTGTTTTGGAGTCGTACTGAATGAAAGGGCGGCAGGGTAGTGATTGTTCACTTTCTCCTGTTCTTCCTCTGTATATCGGTGCAGGGTCGGGTAGTTGTATCGCAGGAAACCTTCCAGGTTGTCGGGAGCGTTCACTGTGAGCGGTCCGAACGGCACCGGTTGCAGGTGGCGGAGGCTTTCTCCGGTCACGTGGTCGGTGGTAGTCATCACGTTGTTGAAATACTTCGTGTTCCATGAATTGAAGCAGCTTTGAACGGCTACCAGCATACGGTAAATTGCTTTCTTCGAGAAAAGAACATCGACTGCTTTATTCAAGAAGCAGGAGAAGACTCCCCGGTCTGTGGGATGTTCTATCTCGCATTTGCCGAAGTGTTTCCACATCCATATCTCTTTTCCCATGAGGCAACATTTGAGGAAACCGGCTGCGTCGTACTGTAATTTCCGCAACAGCTTGTTGTCGGGTATCCTGTCGAACGGGAATATATCTACAAAAATACCCGGATGCATCGGGACATTCTTGAATATTTCTTCTACAAAGAGGGTATTGTTTTTCTTGACTTTGGCATAGTAATAAGGGCTGTGCGGATCTGTTTCTATCCATGAAAGAAGTAGGAATCGCCCAGCTCCCGGGGGGCTACTTCGAGAAATCTGTTGTAGTCTTTCCGTGCATGCCGATATCTATATCGTCGTCCCAAGGCAGTATCGCCCGGTCATAGAGTGCCCCGATTGCAGTACCGCCTATCACAAAATACGGGATGTCGTGTTTCCGACAGATACGAATGGTTTCTCCCAATATGTCGTAAAGCTCGGCATGTAACAAATCAAGTTCTTTTGCTGTATATTTCTTGTTCATTGGAAACGGTTGATGCACGTTATGATACAAATGTAGTGATTAAATTAACAAGTTCCTATAACTTTAAGTTTCCTTGTAGAAATTCCGCCGCCATTTGGCTGCGTCCCGGGATAGGGAGAGTGGCTGCTTGCGGGAAATCCTCAAGCAGACAGTCGGCAGGACTGATGTCCGGATAGAACTTCTTGAGCAGGAACAGGCTGGGCCCGGTGGTGATGCTTCCTGTGAATACAGAAGCGTTCATCAGTAGCTGTATGGAAGAAAGGAAACGAGTCATTTGCTTCTGTTTCAACTCTTTCGTCGTTTGCGTGAAAGCACTGTTGACATATCCTTTCTCGCCGGAATCGCATAGGGTATACCAACGTATGTCCGGGGCGAGCGACTGTACTTGCCGGAAGATGCGGTAATCATCTGTCAGCACGAAGACATCGCGCAAATCGGTTTTCTGTTTGATGAGGCGTATGTAATACTCTGCCGGAAGCAGGTTGGTTTCGGTGATCTTGTCGCCTCCGCGTATCTGGCAACCGACGTATTCTTGCGGGAGTTGCAGGTTGTCTGCCAGGTGCCGGCATTCTCGTCCGGTTACTTCGTTCAACTTCCACGTGATTTCCGTCATTTTCCGGAAAGCATGGAGATAATCCCCGTCTATACCCAGTTCGGGGATGTGGAAGTGTTGGTTGGGCTCGAACTTCAGGTGGCAGTTCAGTAATACCGGTTTTTATAGGTCAGGAAAGCGAGAGTCTCTCCGGTTATATTCTTGCAGGTTGCTTTCAGTTTCCATTTCATCAGTTTGGTCTTGGGCAATTTCTTGTCCTTCATCAATGCTTTCCACGAAGGCAGGCGGTGGGTGTTGTAGGTGTGGTGAAACGCTTCGTGCACTTCCTCACAGAAGGGGACGAAACAGTCTGTCCAACCTTTCTCCCAACCGAAGTTGCATCGTCGGAATAGAGCTTGAACTGTATCTTGTGTTGCAGGCAATAGAGCATTGCATGAAGCATATAGGTATATTCGGTGAAGAATCCCGCGTCTATGCCCAAGTGAAAAATCATCGTCTTCCTGAAAGAACTGTTCAGCAGGCGATAGGTGGTTGTAAGGTTATTCGCGCTCATGGTGCTTGGGGTTTGGGTTGAGCTTTTTGAAATAACAGTCGTGGTTGAGATCTTTTCTCCAGCCTTGCCAGATACCTCTGGCGAGTGCTTTCAGTTTCTCCCATTTGTTTTCTTCCATAAAAAGGATATAGAAAGGACGCTCCCAAATGAGCTTCCAAAGCAGTTCGGGACGTTTGAACTCGGCGTATTGCTTGTTGAGGTACAAGAAGTTACGGGCTATGTAGTAGTACGTACCGGGGAGTAGTTGAGTGACATCGGGTGCCAGATGAGTATTTGTTTCCGGAGCGGATGTCCCAGTTCATGTTTCAGGTTGGCGGCAGGTACGAGCATGACTTTTCCGGTATGGCGGCGGATGCGCAGGAAATATTCCGTATCAATGGCATCCATGACAAATTTGTCAAGATACAGACCGACTTTTTGTATCGTTCTCAACGGAAAAATACTTCCGGAGATAATCATCCCCTGTGCTTCTTTGAGCGGCGCATTGCTGTCTGTGCCAGAAGCATTGATGAGAGGAATATAAGCAAAATGGGAACTGTCTTTGTCATTGTTGATAATACGGATATAGTCTTTGAATGTGGAAGCGGTAAAAGCGCTGTCCTGATCCATTGTCAGCAGGTAAGTATATCCGTTGTCGAGGGCGAACATCGCTGCGGCATTGAGTGCTTTGCCGATACCGGTGTTTTCCCCTTGGCGTAACCTGACTATTTTGTGGGAGATAGATTCCGGAAATTGATAGTTACTGCCTCCGGGGGTATTGTCCCAGACAAACAATCCGTCCACATCTTCTGCATAAGTAAGAAGTTGTCGGTGATGTGTGCGGGTGGATAATAGAGTGTGACGAGAGCGAGTAGTTTCATGCGCTTTTCTTTTTGATAAAATAGTGTATGGTTTCCTTGAAAGTTACCGAACGGCTCGCCCACATGGCTGCCGCATAAAGTGCCATTGCCAGTAGTATCTTGCTTGCCAGGCGAACATAGATGTTTTCGATAGGGCGGGCGGTGTAGTAGGTAACTGCCATGACGGAGGCTGCTATGATGGCGTAGGGAAGAATATCGGCCAGTGCGTGGCGTAGTTTCAACCCGATTTCAAGCTGCACGAAGTGATGCCACCTCAGTAGCATAGTATATTGGTCGAGACATACATGGCAAGCATGGCATATATTCCGTAAGAATGTACCAGAAGAACGCCTGTGAGCAGGATCATGCCGAGGATTATGATGTTCCACATAAAGATGCGTGACTTTCCTTTGCTGATGATAAGTTGCTGGTAAAGGTTGGCAATGGGGACAAAAGCTCCGCTGATACATAATATCTGCATGATAGATACGCTGGAGTACCATTTGTCGGTAATGGAGATAACGATTAATTCTTCTGCAATGATTCCCAGTCCCAGCATGGCGGGAAATGAGATGAAGGCGGTGAAACGCAACATCTTGCGGAATACCCGTTGCTGTCGGTCGGTATCTTCCGATATTTTCGCAAGTACCGGTTGTGCCACTCCGTTTATCATGCCCAGTATGAATTGTTGTCCCATGCCGCACCATTGTTGGACTGGTTGTAATAGCCCACTTCTATCTTGGAGTAGTACTTACCCAATATGACGGAGAAGAGATTGTTGTTGATGTGATTGAATATGTTGGTAATTAACAGTTTACCACTGAATCCGAACATTTCTTTTATGGGCGCGAGGCTGAATTGAAGCGTAGGCCGCCAACGGGTGAAATGCCAGTAACAGGCAGTGTTGACAGCTACGTAGACAATGCTTTGCGTGGCATATCCCCAGTAGGAAAAGCCGAGATAAGCCAGCGTGACCCCCGCAATGCCGGATACGGTCAGTCCGATCACCGAGGACATGGCCTGCTGCTTGACCATTAGATTCCGTTTTAGATAAGCACTGTGTGAGATTCCCAGACTGGCGATGAAAAAGCCTGTAAAAGAATAACGTGCCAACGGCGTCAGTTCGGGAACCTTGTAGAAATAGGCTATGAGTGGCGCGCACAAGAACAACACCAGATACAGGCACAGGCTGGTTATGATATTAAACCAGAATACAGCATTGTAATCTTTGTGTGTCACCTCTTTCTTGTTGACAAGAGCGGCCGTGAAGCCGCTCTCCTGTATCGAGCCGGCTATGAGGGAGAAAATCGCTAACATCCCCACCATTCCATAATCCGACGGGGTGAGCAACCGGGCGATAAATATTCCGAAAACGAGATTCAGCAACTGTTGTATACCGTTGCTGAACCCTCCCCAGAATAATCCTTTGGCTGTTTTGTCCTTTAGTGATTGTTCCTCGCTCATTTCATTATTTCACTTCACTACCCGGCTTCACTTCCCGTTCCGGCATAATGACTGCCAGGCTGCCGTCGTTGTTCTCGGCACTCAGAATCATGCCTTCGCTGACGATACCTTTCAGTTTGCGGGGGGCAAGGTTGGCGATGAAACAAACTTGTTTGCCTACCAATTCTTCAGGTTTGTAATGCTTGGCAATGCCCGACACGATCGTACGCGTTTCCAGACCGTCGTCAATCTTGAATTGCAGCAACTTGTCTGCCTTCGGTACTTTCTGGCATTCGAGGATCGTTCCTACGCGGATATCCAACTTTGTGAAGTCGTCAAATTCGATGTTTGCCCGAATCGGATTCGCCTTATAACTGGCTTCTTCGTTTGCTTTCTTCGTGTCAAGCAACTTCTGTACCTGTGCTTCTATTGTGGCATCTTCGATCTTTTCGAACAGCAGTTCCGGCTTGTTCAACTGGTGACCGACGGGGAGCAGGTTGTCTTTCCCCAGTTCGGACCATTCGAAGGTGTCCATGTTCAACATCTTGCGGAGTTTTTCCGAGCTGAACGGCAGGAACGGGTCGAAAGCGATCGCCAGATTGGCAACCAGTTGCAGGGAGATGTTCAGGATTGTTCCCACACGTTCCATGTCAGTTTTCGCCAGTTTCCACGGTTCGGTGTCAGCCAGGTATTTGTTTCCGATACGTGCCAGGTTCATGGCTTCTTTCTGTGCGTCGCGGAATTTGAATACGTCGAGCAGCTTTTCTACTTCGGCTTTTACGTCTGCAAATTCTTTCAGCGTTTCTTTGTCGTAGTCGGTCAGCTCACCTTGTGCGGGTACGCATCCGTCGAAGTATTTCTGAGTCAGCACCATTGCACGGTTCACAAAGTTGCGTATACGGCTACCAGTTCGTTGTTATTACGGGCCTGAAAGTCTTTCCAGGTGAAGTCGTTGTCTTTTGTTTCCGGTGCATTGGCAGTCAACACATAGCGGAGTACGTCCTGTTTACCGGGAAAATCGGCCAGATATTCGTGCAACCATACAGCCCAGTTGCGGGAAGTGGAGATTTTGTCTCCTTCGAGGTTCAGGAATTCGTTGCTGGGCACGTTGTCCGGCAGGATATAGCTGCCTTCTGCTTTCAGCATGGCAGGGAATACGATGCAGTGGAACACGATATTGTCTTTTCCGATAAAATGGATCAAACGGGTTTCGGGATCTTTCCACCATGTCTCCCAGCTGTCCGGAAGAAGTTCTTTCGTGTTGGAGATGTAGCCGATAGGCGCGTCGAACCAAACGTAGAGCACTTTTCCTTCTGCGCCTTCCACGGGAACAGGGATACCCCAATCGAGGTCACGGCTTACGGCACGTGGTTGCAACCCCATGTCGAGCCAGCTTTTGCATTGTCCGTACACGTTCGGGCGCCATTCTTTATGGTCTTCCAGAATCCATTTGCGCAGCCAGCCTTCGTGCTTGTCGAGGGGGAGATACCAGTGTTTGGTTTCTTTCATCACCGGTTTGCTGCCGCTAATGGCGCTTTTCGGTTGATAAGGTCTGTCGGTGAGAGTGAAGTACCGCACTTTTCGCATTGGTCGCCATAGGCACCTTCCGAGTGGCAGTGAGGACATTCGCCGGTGATATAACGGTCGGCAAGGAATGTTTTTGCTTCCTCGTCGTAATATTGTTCGGATGTTTTTTCGATAAACTCGCCCTTGTTGTATAATGTTTTGAAGAAATCCGAAGCCAGTTGGTGGTGCGTCGGTGAAGTGGTACGGCTATACACATCGAAGGAGATGCCGAATTCTTCGAATGATTTCTTTATCAGCGTATGGTAACGGTCTACCACATCCTGCGGAGTGATTCCTTCTTTTTTGGCGCGGATCGTGATAGGCACTCCGTGTTCGTCCGAACCGCCGATAAATAATACATCTTCTTTCTTTAACCGCAGATAGCGCACATAGATATCTGCCGGTACGTATACACCGGCCAAATGACCGATGTGGACAGGTCCGTTTCGCATACGGCAGGGCCGATGTGACGGTGGTTCTTTTGAATTTCTTTTCCATTATATAGCGTGATTTTATTGTTTTCTGCTTTGCAATGTGCAAAGATAATGACTTTTCACCATGGATTACATGGATTAACACAGATTATTTCACTTAAAATACTTTTTCATCCTGACGAAAACTTACATCATCATATGCCTGCGTATAGAGAACTTCACTATTGCCATTGCATTGATCGCCGCAAACGGTATATCCATTGGTTCATGGTGGGTGTTGTAGCTCACCAGTTTGATGCATCCTTCCTTTTCGGACCGGTTGACATACTTCACCGCCAGATACTCGTCTCCGTCGATCATGAACGAAACCAGGTATATTTCCCCGTAAATAACGTTCTCGAAGCTGTTTATCTCCTTATATCCGATGATGTCTCCCGATTTCAGTATGGGGTACATACTGTCCCCGTTGACGTAGACCGCCCCGTCGCAGGCGGATATGTTCGGAATCCGTATTTTCCCCAAGGCATACTGGTGCTTGTTGGTGAACAGCGTCTTCAGGTTTGCCGCCGCCGTGATGTCGTATAGTGTCACGCTGCGGTCGTCAACTGGTTCGGCTGTTTTGGGATTGTGAATTATCTGCACCTCCCCTTGTGCCAGTTCGCTTTCGCAAAATCTCGACTGGTGTTTCGGGTTGCCTTTTCCCAACAATAGCCAGTTGTAGTCTACCGTATTTCCTAATTTGTCGAGCAGCAGGCGGAAATCTATACTGTTCCGTGCAGCCCAGTTGGTGACTGTCGCTCTTGAAACTCCCAGGAATTCAGCCAGTTCGCTGTCCCTCTTCAGGTTTAATGCCTGCTTGGCACGTTTGATGATGCCGGGTACATCCAGATTTGTATCCATTTTGTTAGCATTTAATTTTGATGTAAAAAATCATAAACGTATTAGTTGCTCATTAATAATCCGTTATCTGTTTTTTAAGAATTAATTTCTAAAACCATATGTTTTCTTAATGAAAACTTGTTTATCTTTGTAGCGGTGAAATTACAAATATGTTTCAAAAATATAAATTAAAAACAGAATAGCCATGAAAAACGTAGAAAAGTTTCCGAAAGGTTGCAGAAAAGTTCGTCCCCCGGCCTTGCATCCCCTTTGTATCACTGCTCCGGTAGCTATATATATACACTGTGATGAATATATAGATTCACCATGGTAAGCATATATGTCCACCATGTCGGACATACATCTCCGGCAAATAAACAACTTTTTTCTCAGAATTTAAATCAAAATTATCATTATGAAAACAACATCATCTTTATCGACAAAACAATCTACATCCAGCAGTATTTGCAAGAGTTGTAAACGTGAGCTTCCGTTGGAGTCCTTCTATATGAACAAAAAAACGCAGTCTCCGGATAAATATTGCAAGGAGTGTCGCAAATCTCTGAGCCGAAGGCAATACGGCAGTGGTAAGAAACTTCCCCATTGCTCTTTGTCCGGTGGACGAGTTCCTATCCGGTCATAACACAGACTGAGGACCGGGAAACACGTCTCCGGCTTATTCTGCACGCCCTTCAGGTAGTGAGGCTTAGCATGGAACGCAAAAAGGCGGGAATGCAGGAAGAATCCTTGCTGTAAAAGCGGGTTTTTTATATTGAGTATTTATCAAAAAACAGAATTATTATGGCAAGAATAAAGAAAAAGGGATTGGATTATTTCCCGCTGAATACGGATTTTATTCACGACCGTGCCGTCCGCCGCCTGATGAAGCGTGAGGGTGACTCCGCGCTTGGCATTCTGGTGGAAATCCTGTCGTATATCTATGCGGGCGAGGGGTATTATGTCCGTGCGGACCGTTTGTTTTACGAAGACCTCTCGGCGGGTCTGTACGAGAAGAGCGCTGATGACGTGGAACGTATCGTCCGTCTGGCGGTGGAATACGGACTGTTCGACGCGGTTCTTTTTGAGCGTAGCTGCATCCTGACTTCCGTCGAAATACAACGGCAGTATCTTTTCAGTACCCGTCGCCGCGGCATTTCACATCTGGAAGCCGGGTATTGCCTGCTTGCAGATGATGAACCGGCTGATAATAAGGTTGATATGAAAGAACAGCCGGCCTTCGGGAGTGAGGAAACGGAGGGCGGTAAAAGCGTTAGCGTGGGTGATAATGTTACATTTATTCCCGAAAATGTAACATCAGGTACACATAGCATAGCACAGAATAGCACATCAGAGCATAGCGTAGCACAACAAAGCAAAGCACAACCCCACTTCAATTCTCCCCTGAAAACGGCAGGGGAGAAGGCGGAGAGGAAGAAGATAGGAGCGGAGGAGATTTCTTCCGGAAGTTCCTGCGGGCGGGATGTTTCCGGTTCGGGGAAACGGAAAAAGTGGACGCAGGAGACTGTCGATGCCCTTCTTCCGCCGTCTGACGGGACATCGCGTAACTATGCGGGGCTGCTCGATAATCTCCGTAGCTACGGTATCCCGCCTTCAGAACAGTATGCGATTATCCTTAAAAGTAATTTCGGGGCTATCGGCGGTGCGATCTGGCGTGGGATTGCCACGTTGCGTGGCAGTGGAGGCAAGATAAACTTCCCGGACGTTATCTTTTAAGTGTTGTAAATAGGAGGTTGGAAATTGATAATTATTGATATTCAATTATTTATATTGGTTAAGAATTTGGTTAAGACACATATTGAAAATCTCTTGTATATGAAATGTAACTGTCTTATCTTTGTGTTGTCGATAAGCTTACAGACAAGACTAAACTCGATTAATTAACACAAAAACGAATTGGATTATGTATTTATTACGGAAAATGGTATTGGCGGGTTTATTGTTCTCCGCCGGAGTGAATATGTTTGCGCAGGAGTCTGCCTATGCTTATGACGCAAACGGGAATCTGACAAAAGATTTAAATAAGAATATTGTTGATATTCAATATAATTCTTTAAATTTGCCTAGCCGGATAGTCTTTAAAAATGGCGACAACATTTCTCATGTTTACAGTGCTGACGGTAGTAAGCTGCGTACGGTGCGGGTTGCTGACGGAGATACGCTGACGACGGATTATTGCGGGAATGTGATCTATGAAACGGGGTTCCGGTGCGGTTGATGACCGATGTTGGTATATAGCTTTGTCGGATACGAGCTATCATTATTTCATCAAAGATCATCAGGGCAATGTGCGTGTCGTTGCGGATGAACATGGCAATGCGGAGGAAGTGAACGATTATTATCCTTTCGGCGGATTGATGTCGACAAGTTCCCGGCAGAGCGTCCAGCCGTATAAGTATAACGGAAAAGAACTGGAGACAGCGTGCGGGGTGAACTGGTATGATTATGGTGCGCGGCGGTATGATCCGGTGTTGGGAAGGTGGAATGGAGTGGATCCTCTGTGCGAAGACTATTATTCAGAGAACCCTTATGGATATTGTGGAAATAATCCGGTTAACTATGTTGATCCGAATGGTCTGATGAAAGTGCTCTATAATCCTGATGGTACTTATAAGGAAACTACACATAATAATTGGTTTCATAATACGTTTATGGGGCGGCAGGAATATATTGATTATGGTGATCGAAAAGTGCATCTTTCCGAATCTGAATTTTGGCAATGGCAGAGGAGTGGAAGTTATGAGAATGTAGGTCCGGTAACAGATTTTGTTAGTAATTTGGAGCTTACCCTGAATGAACCGGCAGCAAATTTTGCCGACGGAGTTGCCAATATATGGTATCGTCAGCTTATTCGTCTATCAATTCTCCGAAAGTATGGCTGACGGGACGTTCTTGGGCAGGAACTTATGCGACGCCCGATGAAAGAGCCGGCGGATTCATTGATGTGGCCACTCAAAGATTGCCCGCCGTTCACTTGTTGAAACAATTGCATCCCGGTTCATGGTATAAGTTTAAATATGCCAATCGGCATATTCCCCCGAGGAGTAGGCGTGTAGTTTACGATGTGGAAATGAGAAAATTTGATGAAAGGATTCGCAATCCGAAAACTTTTGAGAATTTGAATGATGGAATAGATGGTATAATATATATTAATAAGAATAGAGACAACAAATGAGAGGTATAGATTATTTTGGTACTTTGATTATGTGGCTGGCGGTTTTTATCGGCTGGTTGATAAAAGGATGTAAAACCAATCTTTTTAAAGAATGTAGCGAAAAATTAGG